>ERZ827498.3450-NODE-3450-length-13355-cov-3.704737_pt1 | contig 13355 bp, 8 predicted proteins | sample MGYA00519865_ERZ827498 | MGnify/ENA primary metagenome ERZ827498 (study PRJEB31778, sample SAMEA3449328) | human gut metagenome | biome: human gut; feature: human-associated habitat; material: faeces | place: United Kingdom | collected 2010/2012 ...
GCTCTTAATACCTCGCCTACACTCCAAGCTTGAGAATAACATCCTCTTCCTGTTGAAGCAAAATCACCATCAAATATTTCAGCAATACCATTAATACATCCATCTTTCATAGTATCTTCAAAAACCTTACACATATGATTTGCTTTTTCTATAGCCTCTTTAGAATAGTCATTAACTTTACAATATGCTGTTATAAATCCTCCAATTAAGCCCAAGTAGTTCCCATATGATATGCACAATCTCTATCAATTAATTTTCCTATATATTTCTTTTTATAATCCTTGTCCATAAATGAAAGAGAACGTAATCCATAAGTTGCATATAAATGCTTATATACTGTACTAACTATTTTCTTTTCTTTTTCTCTATCTAAAACTGCAAATGGCAATGATACTGCCCAAATTTGATTTGGTCTTATTTTATCATCATTTTTATCAACTACATCATAAAGACAATTTTTTTCTTCATTCCAAAATTTATTATTAAATGATTCTTTTACTCTACAAGAAAGCTCTTTATATTCTAAAGAATCATCTCCAAATTTCTCACATAACTCTTCCATTATTTTCAACGCATTATACCATAAAGCATTAAACTCAACAATATATCCTGTACGGGGAATTACCGGATGACCGTTTACGGTAGAGTTCATCCATGTAATCGCTTTTTCCGTACCATTTGCATAAAGCAGCCCGTTTTCATGCAAGAAAAGGTTATCATGTTTCCTCTGACGGATATATTCCATGATATCTTTCAGAAGCTCTCCATATTTCTGACGACATTGCTCTCGGGAAGTCTCTTTTGCATATTGTTGCAGAGCCCAAACAGCCCAAAGCAAAACATCAGGATGTTCCATCTCATAGATTTTGTAACCCACAGGTTCTTCATTAATGAAGTTACGAATTGCTTTTTCCGCTGTTTTCATCACATCCTCAAACTGGTCGATTTCGTCAATAGCAAGCGTCAGCCCCGGCAAAGCAATAAACATATCGCGTGCACGGCATTTAAACCATGGATAACCGGCAAGGATATAATGTTCACCTTCCTGTTGATTGTGATATTGGTGAGCAGAATTTTTCAGACAGTGATAAAAACTATCACGCGGTGTACGATCAGCCACTTCCGCCTCAAATGTCTGTTTCAGTCTCCGAGGGGATATTTCTGAAGTCCCGGCCGAGAATACAATACTCTCCCCTTTCTTTATATCCACCTCAAAATAACCGGGAACATAAAGATCTTCATTGAAATCATACCCTCGTTCCTGTTCCTTCGGGTATTCAATGCCACGATACCAGTCGGGTAGGAAATGGAACTCACATTTTTTGTTCAACTGCATATACAGTTCCGGATAGCCCGGATACATACAAGTCCTTATACCGTTTTCCACAAGTTGATACTCGCGGCTTGCCTGTGGGTTTTCGTGAGTGTACTCACGTACACTTCTGAAAGCAAGGAACGGCCGGAAGCGCAGGGTTGTAGCCGAATGCGCATCAAGTAAAGTATAACGAATCAGGATTCTATTTTCATGATGTACAAAGATTTTTTCTTTGCGGAGGATTACACCTCCGACACGGTAAGTTGTTGCCGGGATATGCTCACAGTCAAACTCACGGATATACTTGTGTCCGTTAGGACTAAAGTTGTTTCCCTGATATTTGTGCAACCCCAAGTTAAACTCCGCACCGTGTTGAATTACCGTTTCATCAAGAGAAGATAGCAGCACATGATTTTCATCGTCGAGATTGGGAACGGGAATCACCAACAGGCCGTGATATTTGCGTGTGTTACAATCAACAATCGTCGTACAATGATAAGCTCCTGCTTTGTTCGTCCGGAGGATTTCTCTCTGAAGAGATTCTTCCAGATTCGTCATGAGGGTCTTGTCAAATCGTAAATAACTCATAGTTGTGCATTATTAAAGGTTAATTATTGGTCATTATATCGTATATCTATTTATTGTTACATACCGTGTATATTGGCTGTAGCAGCATATACAATAGGTATAACGCCCAAATGTACAAATTATAGATAAAAACAAAAATAAAAAGGCTTTTTATTTTCAGATTTTGTGCAAATATTCGTAGTATTGCGTAAAATATCTAAAGAAAAGAATGTCATGAAGCAAGATATTCAGCGTATCATGCTGGCTGCAGCAAAGCCTTTGTTCCTTATTTTTATTCTCTATATACTCAAGATTATGGAAGTCGGAATGGACTGGGACTTCTCTCGCTTGGGGGTATATCCTATGGAGAAACGGGGACTGACCGGCATTTTAACCCATCCGCTGATACACAGCGGGTTCAGTCATTTATTAGCAAATACAATCCCTTTATTCTTCTTGTCATGGTGTCTTTTTTACTTTTACCGGGGAATAGCCGGTAAAATTTTTATTCTCATTTGGCTCGGAAGCGGACTACTTACTTTCCTGATCGGAAAACCGGGATGGCACATCGGTGCCAGCGGACTGATCTATGGCTTTGCCTTCTTTCTCTTTTTCAGTGGTATTCTCCACAAATATGTTCCACTCATTGCCATCTCTTTACTTGTCACCTTTTTATATGGAGGAATTATATGGCATATGTTTCCTTATTTCTCCCCTACCAATATGTCATGGGAAGGACATCTTAGCGGAGGAATTATGGGAACGCTCTGCGCTTTCGTTTTCGTAAATCACGGACCGCAACGGCCGGAACCTTTTGCAGATGAAACGGAAGAGGAAAATAATGAAGAAGAGAAGGGAAAAAGCCCTTAAAGGGCTGAAATAGCAGAGTAAACAGACCACATTTAATTTATCAAATAAAAGTAAAGCTGTCAAAAGCCTGTTTTACTATCTGATTGATTAGAGACAAAATATCCCAAACATAGTAAATCCAAACTTCTGACAGCCTCAAAAAGCTTCTGCCCTACCAAAGGAAGCAGATAAAGAATCTTTTATTCCAAAGGAATCCACTTATACTCTCCAAGCAACTTAGCAGAATATTTGCCTGTCAAATCAGGTATATTAGTATCATCCTCCACTGTTGCATCAAACTCCCATCCACAAACTAAATCATCTTCCTGTCCTGTAACCCTAATTTCCTCATTCATCAGCTTTTTAATTTCTCCCTGTGACTTGGCAGATTTCCAAAGATGGAAATGTTTGATATATCCAGATAGTTTCCAGTCATTTGTCATACCAAGATTCCCCCCCATATGTCTAAAAGCAATCATAGATGTTCCCAAATCATTCGGATTATAAGGATTACCATCAAGCCCTGTCGCCTGATCCTTCAATTCGCCATTCATATACACTTTTACAACAATAGGTTTTCCTTCTGAATTAACATCTCCATCAACTCCTTTCTCGTTAATAACTGCTGCAAAATGAACCCATTTCTCTGTCGTACTGAAATCAATGCCAGGTTCCAACAATCCCCAATTATCCATTCCCAACGACATACGTAGTCTCTTATTATCAAAGTTATTAATTACCCATCCTTTTCTATAATGTCCGGTACCATCTTCGATAAAGACATCCACCACACTACCAAAACCGGAAGTATATTTCAACTTCACCCACAACTCAACAGTGAAAACTTGTTCACCAGTATTACCAAACTTAGAATAGTTCTCACTTGCTCCAAAATCAATATACCCGTCATTTTGTCCGTCTACATACAATTCTGCAGCTACAGAAACATATTCTATAATCACAGTTGCTTTAAAATCCTCCATCGCTTTTTTAGCAGCCTGAATCAATTCATCCACTTTCTCCTGTGAAGGATTAGTCTCTTCTCCGTTTTCAATTTGCCGGATGCTCTTTTTTATCTGGATTAATACCAGTTCAAGTATATCCCTGCTCTCTTCCGGATACATTCCCGTCTTATTTCCATACTGCGATCCATCCCTCAATGTTTCCAGCTGATTTTGATAATCAGTCAGTTGGCTTATAAAAGCTACTGTGTCTACCTTTAGCACATTATCGTCGTCATCAGAACAAGAAATAGAACATACTGATATAAACAATGCACATAGCATTATTAACAACATCTTTACTTTTGTGACTTTTTTCATGGTTTATTTTTTATTAATAAATATGATTACTGTTTGCTTTCTCTAAATTTCCCAACCCAGTACGCAGTGCGGGTGAGATAATAATCAGGTTCACGGTTCTCATAATCCAAATAAGTAAACTCGGAACTTGTGTAAGGCACAGCCGGTTCTATCTGGCTCCCTTCATGCCATTCATTAAAGGAGGTAATAGAAATAGCCGAAACCCCAGCTTCAATGGCCTTTCGATACATAGCGTCATAATACTGCCCATCCGTTCTATTCCGGATTACCGAACCATTCCAAGGACGTATACGTGTGTCTATATATCCGGGACCCACACTTGGAATAAATATCTTACCATTTTCCTTTGCCCATTTTTGCATACTTACCCAATTAGTCGGGGTAGAACCATACGTGAACCCGGTAGCTGCAAAATATGTATAGAAACCATCAAAATGAGCATTCAAAATAAAAGGCCGTTGCACTGTCGGACTAGAAGTCCATAATCCAATCATCAAAGCATCATAGGCTGTATTTCTGATTGTAATGGAACCACCAGGACTTAATAACTTTTCCCATTCACTAGGTTCGATTAAATAAGAGTCATAAATAAAAAACAAAGGTTTGCCATCCTTTCTGTAGAAGGCCGGGTGATTTCCATACCTCGTTATCAATTTAACTATGTTCTCCCGGAGATTCTGCACATTTCTGCTGGGATATGGCTCCAAGTGAAAACATACTTTTATTTTTTTCTTATCTGCTGCATCCAGTATAAGACCGATTCTCTTGGCTTCAGTCTCATCCTGTTCATTCCACCAGGTAAGTGCCAGCACTCCGGTACGCGCCATAACAAACATATCCATATGTTTGGTCAAAATATTAGGATCACTACTACTATATCTTCCTAATTGAGGATAAAAATTACTGGCTATACTCTCCTGTGTACCCGGAATGGTCCCCGGATTCTGACCGGATCCACCATTAGGATCGGGTGCTATAGCATGGGCCCAATGTCTATATTGACCGTCAATAGCCTCACTTCCATACCAATCATAATAAAAGCAGAAAGTATCATAATCCAACTCTGTACCTAAATTATTATTTCCTCCGTTATTCTCCGAATTAGAAGGATTATTATCATCTTCTTTGCTACAACTTTCCAATGAAAGTGACAAGAAAAAAATCATCATAAAAAAGAGTCTCTGCATCATAATTGATTTAATTTTAATTATTCATATTCTTTATTTTCTCATTTCAAATGAAGGGGGGACAGACTGGTCTTGAGACGCCCACTCCTTATTGGGATAGGCCCCCATCGTTACTTCTAATTTATTTCCCTTCATCAGTTCCTCATGACTAAACCAAGATTTATCCCATTCCACTCCATCCAGCTTAACCGATTGAATGTATTTATGTTTCGGCGAATAATTATGGCAATATACTTCAAAGGTTTTGTCATCACTCAACTGAATTTTTGCCCGTTCAAACACCGGACTTCCAATGACATATATAGGTAATCCTGGCGTAACCGGATAAAAACCCAGCTGCGAGAAGACAATAAATGCACTCATGCCACCACCATCCTCATCTCCCGGCATTCCCATCAAATCATTTCTAAACCATTCCTCCAGTAATGCCCTAATCTTTTTCTGGGTCATCCAGGGTTTATTGGCATAGTTATATAAGTAAGGAATATGTAAACAAGGTTCATTTGCCATAGAAAACTGTCCGACATTACCTGTATGATCAGGAAAACGCGAGAAAAATTCATACTTGCTTTTTCCTAAAGGAGTATCAAACATCTTTTCCAGCTCATCAACAAACGCCTCTTTCCCTCCCATCAGTTTGATAAGATCCGCTACATTATGGGGGACATCCCAACGATAAACCCATCCATTATTTTCGCCATAATAATCCCTTCCACCCATTCCACCGGAATAACGATAATCAAACGGAGTGATAAAATTTCCTTCACTATCTTTAGGATGAAAAAATTTTGTTTCTGCATTAAACAATTGATGATAGTTCAAACTTCTTTGCAAAAAGTAATTGTAATCCTCTTTATTATCCAGCAGTCTGGCTATTTGTGCCAGACACCATTCATCGTACACTGTACCTAATGTCACAGCAACAGCTTGCCTTTTCTCAAAACTATGTACTTCGGAAACAACTTCCTCTTCACCAGAAGCTAACGCCGGAAAATATCCGTTTGACACATAAAAAGAATCTAGCTTTCCGGCTTCCATATCCGACCACGGTGCTAATGTCTTTTCAGTGATAGCATTTCTACAAGCACGATATGCTTCCTTTAAATCGAAATCCGTAATTCCTTTTACATAAGCGTCAAGTACAGTAGCCACCCCATGATTTGAATTCATCCGTCGGCTATCACCTGTTATCTCCGGAAAAGTAGGCATCCAAAAATGTTTCATCTGACCAGCCATCCGGATAAAAGACTGAATCATATATTTCTCGCGTTCCGGTTCCAGTAATATTCTCAATGGATGGGTAGCTCTATACGTATCCCAGATCCAATCATCAGTATAAAAAGGAACACCGCTATCCTGATGAACCTGATTGTCAAAAGCACTATAATACTGTCCATCTTCAGAAAGACAAACCATTCGTTCATATGTTCTGTATAAAGAAGTATAGAATATAGTCTTACTATCCTCACAGTTTCCCTTTACCTGAATCTTTCCAAGAGCATCATTCCAAATAGTTCTACCTGTTCGTGTAAGAGTTTCCAAATCCTTTCCAGCCACTTCGCGTTCCATATTTTTTTTCGCCTGATCTACACTTATAAAAGAGATTCCATAACGAAGATTAATCCTTTTATCATTCTCTGGAAATTTCATTACGACAGTATTTCCTTCTTCCGTTTGTAAAGGAACCACGTCCGTTTCCAGATAAAGATACACTCTTGTCTCATAGGAACCGATTTGCTGATAACCAAAAACTTTGTTTTTCTCTACATGCAACTCTCCATTTGTCGCCCCGATCAAAAGCCCAGGTTGCCCTGCCCGGAAATCTAATTGATATAAAGCCGACTGATGAGAAGGGACATATTTTACCTCTATATCATAGTCACTCAAAAAAACACTGTAATAATAAGGCTTGATCTTTTCATTATCGTAATTATACAATATAAAAGAAGACCTACTACCCTTCTCTAAACTATCACAAAAGCTATTGAACGGATTGATAGAGAAGGCCGAATTTCCTCTATGACTTGTCACTATCACAGGTAATCCCTTCAATTTATTACTTGTATAATCCTCCCTTTGAGGATATATTCGTAACATACTGTTAGGTAAATGGACAGTCGGATAAGTCGGTACCAACAAGTGACTAATATTTCCCATATATGGATTTACGTAACCAACAGGAGCTTTTATCTCCACACATCCTCCAAACGAGAAAAGCGGTAACAACAAAAACAGTCTGTATGCAAGGCAATCTTGTATTTTTCTTTTCATAAATGTCCTATTCCTTTATAAGTCGATTTCTACTGCAGGAGAATAATTATATTTAGCTTCCGACGTACTGCTCAATGCTCCGATTCTGAAAAAATAACTATGTTCCCGTTCAATTCCAGTAGTCTGGCTCAAATCCATGCTCAATTCGTACTCCGTCAAAGGTGATACAGCAGTATTTATTTCACTACTCACTTTAGCTGTCTGGATATTACTACTTACATGGGACTCTGTATGTGCAAATAGAGCGATTGTCTTTACCGGATCTACCGTATATTGCTGTAAACTGAATTTTGCTACTACTTTATTACCTTTATATCTAATATCAGGATTCACGATACGTATGTAAGGCAGAACCTCAAACACCTTATAATTCTTTCCTTTATTAATTCTAAAATCAATCGTATCTTGAGGAATATAATTCCCCTTATTCAGAATTATTTTGTAATCGCCCGCAAACATGAGATTATTTTGGAATGTTCCGTCATTTTTAACAGCCATTGCCTGAACAGGAGGATTGTCCCATCCGAGTTCAATAAAATAAATCTGCGAACCTCTGATTATCTCTTGCTCCACCAACTCACCTGTCTCCATATCCCGGATTTCCCCACCGAATGTAGCATTTGGGGCTATATCCAGATTGTCCTTTTCACATGCTACAAAACATATGGAAAAGAATATTATTGTCAATAAATAAAAAGTTGCTTTCATATTTTCTGTCTTTAAAGTAAAGTTTTGATATATCAAGGATTCTGAACAAGTCCGTTGCTACCGGTACCAGGAATATCCTGATAGTACCAGGAATAATCAAACGAATGTTTGTTCACTCCAGGAGCATCCATGCGTACAAAGATGTATTTAGGAGTTTCTCCTCTTAAATCGAGGAACGGAACTAAGGACTTCTTTATTCGGTTCTCATATTCCTTATGAAATATCCTCCAACGAATCAGATCCCATCTGCGTCTATTCTCAAAAGCAAATTCAACAAAACGCTCTTTACGTACATTCTCTATTGTTAATGGAATTTCGTCTTTGTGTGCAGCTCGCTTTCTAACAGCATTAAGCGCTTTTTTTCCTTTTTTCAGCTGTTCACCCGTTGCAGACGAATGTTCTATGGATGCTTCCGCATAATTCATCAGAATCTCAGCATAACGAAATTCGATCCAGTCTGTAAATCCCTTATTCCACTCAGAAGTCACGTCTTTACTTTCCTGCAAGAATTTGCGAAGAAGAAAACCAGAACGGGTGTAGTTACCACCAACAGAACTAAATCCCGAATACATTTTCTGATCCTGCGCACCAAACGAATAGTAGGTCTTTCCATCTTTCCCCTGAGTACTGGCATCTGTTCTGAACACATAACTTCCATCGGGACGAATAAATCCTCCCTGAATAATGATTTTCTGTCCTTTCCATTGCGTACCCGGAAGAATCATAGTAGCCCACATACGAATATCCTTATCATTGAATATTTCATAAGGAGCATCCATTGGATAAGAATAATAGTTAGCATTTCTGTCAAAACCAGAAAAAATTTCATTATTATCCACACGAGTACGGATAGGCTTACTTAATCCTTGCCCGTCATCCGTATAATCTTCATAAATATCGGCCAGATCTAACGAAGGATTCATACGTCCCGGATGCGGCCAGCCGTTTGCTACCTGATTAGGACGATACCAAATATCATAATTGTGTGCAAGTTGGGTACCAGATGTATATCCTTTAATAAAAATAGGTTCCTTCGTTCCATTCAATACACTGTTTGGATCCTCAAACAGTTTTTTATAATTTACGATAGCTTCGTCTCTGCTTTGAGGCTCTGCACCATATAAACCATACAACCCACTCTTCATTATTTCATCAGACGACTGCATACAGATTTCATAATAACGATCTGCTTCCGAAGCATCAATACCCACAAGTTTCTGTTCTACAGCCGGCCCCGACAGACCCACATAAGGCTCATGAGTATATTTGGCAATCGAAGCTGCATATAAAGCTGCCCGAGACTTCAGTGCCAATGCAATCCATTTATTAGCACGACGAGTATCTTCTGAAGACTCACTTAGTTTCCGGATAGCGTCATCACAATCGCTCAAGATAAAATCCCATGTATCCTTTTCTGTGCTGCGGGGCACTTTCAATTCTTCTACATCTCCATTATACACCTGAACTTTCTTGATAATCGAAACTCCACCATACCGCTTTGCCAAAGCAAAATATGTATATGCACGTAGAAAAGCAGCTTCACCCTCCAATAATGTTTTTTTATTATTGGAAGTATTCAACGTAGGAATCGTTTCCAACAGGTTATTAATATCCCTTATCAATGTGTAAATACCAACAGAAGCATTATACAAACCTTTATCATCCGTATATCTTTCCCAAAAATTAAATCCTTCACTTCCCCATTCGTCGAATTCAGAATGCATCGCTTCGTCACAGTACATAGCAGCAGCCCGTCCACCATTATTCGGATCAGTATTCCCAATTCCCCAATTAAAGCCCTTATCAATCGCATAAGAGAAGTCCTCGATAGGAAGACGGCCGTAAAGATTTGCCATGTGCATCGCAATCCCCTCTTCAGTAGTCAGGACTTTGTCTGCAACCACCTTATTATTAGGCTCTATATCCAGAATATCCGTACATCCTGCAAAAAGAAGAGCCATATTCAGCAATAGTATAATCTTATATTTCATAATCTATCAGAAATTAGCAGTAAAACCAATATTAAAACTTTTAGTCAGAGGATAATTCATTCCAGCACTATAAGAGCCTTCCACCTTTTCCGGATCAAACGCTTTCACAAAAGAATCACAGAAGGTTAAAAGATTATAGCCATTAATATAGAATCGTATATTACTAATACCACTCTTTCTCAAAATACTGTCTGGCAATGTATAACCCAGTTCCAAAGTTTTGAGTCTTAAATAAGAAGCATCACGACGCCAGATATTACTCTCTTTATACATAGCTCCAGTATCCTGTATTAAACGGGTAGCAGGCCATTTCCCGGCAACCCATTTACTATTCGGATTGTAAGGGTCTTCTTTGCGCCATCTGTCATAGAAATAGGCTGGAGTATTCGCTCCTTTTGACCACAGTACCTCGGCATAAACCTCTGAAAACTGGACAGTATACATTCCCGCTCCCTGAAGCAAAGCGTAGATATCGAAATTTTTCCAAGAAGCCTCCAAATTAAAGCCATAATGAATCAGTGGAGTACCTGACCAAAAGAGAGGCATTCTATCATTATCATCGATAATACCGTCACCATTAGCATCTACATAACGGTAATCCCCCGGCAGTTCCTTGCTATTTCCCAACTCTCCATCCTGAACAGGAGCATATTTTATTTCCTCTGTAGTCTGGAATTGCCCATTAGTTTGATACCCCCATGTGAAATCATTCCAACGTCCGGAAGACTGATTTCTCCAACGATCCATGCTACTGGTGAAAGGTCCTCTTTCTACATGCTCCATCCGGGTGCGGGCTAAGTTCATATTCGCTTTGACGCTATAAGAAAAATTTCTGATCTTATTAGTATGCCCGAGCGTTATGTCAATACCCCTCGTCAAATCACTATTCAAATTTTCCTGTGGCAGTTGCGAACCAAATGTATTAGGTAATGCCACCACTCTTGTAGCTAACAATCCGCTTCTTTTTCTTTGGTATAAGTCGAACTCCAAAGAGAATAATCCTTTGAATATAGAAAGATCGAATCCTATATCAAGTAACTTAGCTTTATACCAAGTTAAATTCGTATTCGTAATAGAGGGAGCAGAAATGCCCGAAGTGGTAGTTCCGTCATTAAATTCATAAATACCAACATTAAGATTATACCCCGACACATATTGGAACGGATCACCTGCATCCTGTCCGGACTCCCCGTATGAAGCCCTAATCTTCAGATTATCAAGAAAGCCCAACTTTTCCTTCAAAAACTTCTCTTCCGACAAACGCCAACCAATAGACCCCATAGGGAAAAAAGCCCATCTGCTACCAGGAGCATAGCGGTAAGAACCATCATTTCTGAATCCTAATTCTAATAAATACCTTCCTTTGTAATCATAGTTAAACCGACCGACATACGAGATAAAAGCCTGTTCGTTGGACATCCCCCCTGAAACAGCATCTTTCAATCCGGCATAATCTACTTCATCATAAGTCAATAAATCAAACTTACGTTCTATATTCGACCAATCGCTTTTTTCCTGTCTCCTTTCATAAACCAATGTAGCACTTACATTATGTGTATCATTAAACAACCTATTGTAACTGATTTGTGCTTGCATGTCAAGCCTGCTCGCTTCGTTATTATTCACTTGTATCATAGAAGGATTATTGTATTCATTCTCTATATATTCATCCGTTTCGATAGCGTATGTATAAGTAGAAAACTTCTTTCTCAATCCTTTATGTTTATTGTGATTATAATCATAGCCTAATTGCCCTTGTATAGATAATCCCTGCACAAACGGTACTTCATATTTTAAAGTGAATGTCGATTGAAAGTTTTTATTATAATAATAATGATAACCTGTCATATCCGCATCCGCCAAAGCAATGGGATTAATTCCCATACTTTGAGTTGCCAAATAGTCCGGATTGTTATTGGCATACGCAGGCACAGTCGGCACATTCACACGGGTCTGCTTGAAGATCTCATAGAAAGAGTTCCATGGCTGGCTGGTCTTATCATATCTACCTGCCAAATTAACTCCTGCGGTCAATCCTCTAGCTATTTTTATATCAGTATTCGAACGAAAAGTAAATTTCTCATATCCCAAATCACCGGATTTCAACAACCCTTCATCAGATGCATAGCTAAAACTACCAAAGTATGAGACAATATCCGAACCTCCTTGCAAGGACAAAGTATATTGCTGTTGAATAGAACTATTCTTAATCACATGATCGTATAAATCAGTACTGGCATATCCAGAAGCACCCGTCTTCCATAATTCCAGTTCTTCTTTTGTAACCAATGGATTACCTTCTCCTAATATTGCAGCATCATTTCTAAGCTCCATATATTGAGCTGCGTTTGCCATCCTAGGAATATTAGTCGGTTTAGACCATCCCCAATTAGCCGACAAGGATATTTTCGCTTTTCCTTTATATCCTTTTTTTGTTGTTACAACAATGGCTCCATTAGCCGAATTCATACCATAAATAGCTGCAGTACCATCTTTCAGGAAAGAAATGCTTTCTATATCATCCGGATTAAGACGCTGAAACTCATTAGCCCCATCTCTGACAATCCCATCAATAATGAAAAGCGGAGTACCCAAACCACGGATATTGATATCGGAACGAAATTGTCCCGGTTCACCGTCATTCTGCCGTATCTTCAATCCCGAGACTTTCCCTTCAAGTGATTGTGCCAGACTGGTAGCTTTCGTTTTAATAATCTCATCATTTTTAATATTAGAAATAGCACCCGTCAAACTCTCTTTTTTCTGAACTCCATAACCTACCACTACCACTTCATCCAACGCCTGTGTATCTTCCAGCAATTTGATAACTAAAGACCGCATATCAGACACTTTTATTTTTTGAGTGCGGTAACCAAGAAAACTAATAGTTAATTCCGTCCCGACAGGAACCTCAATGGAAAAATCTCCATTCATATTAGAGATAGTTCCCTTCCCGACCACAGAAGATTGAATACTGGCTCCAATAATCGGTTCGCTGGCGTTGTCTATAACTTTACCCGTTATCAGGTTACTTTGGGCAAGAACAGAAACTGAGAACAGTAAGTCTCCCATCATCACAAGAAAGAACCTTAAATGCACATTCCAGTGCATTTAAGGTTCTTTCTTGTGATGAACAGAAACTGAG
>ERZ827498.3468-NODE-3468-length-13326-cov-6.432974_pt1 | contig 13326 bp, 7 predicted proteins | sample MGYA00519865_ERZ827498 | MGnify/ENA primary metagenome ERZ827498 (study PRJEB31778, sample SAMEA3449328) | human gut metagenome | biome: human gut; feature: human-associated habitat; material: faeces | place: United Kingdom | collected 2010/2012 ...
TGCCCACTCCCGTGCGCCGCGTGGGCGTGCAGGACGTGTTCGGCTGCTCCGGCCCCGCATGGGATCTGCTGAAGAAGTTCGGTCTGGACGCTGCTACCATCTGCAAGACCGCCCACGAGATGCTGGGCAAGTAAGCGTTTTTATAGCAATACGCGTTCAAATTTTAAGGCCACCGCACAGTGTTTTGTGCGGCGGCCTTTTTTGAACGGTGTATCGCGGGGGAGGTAAGAAAATTCGCGTTTGCAAGCGCAGCGCAGCAATGAAAGCCCCAGTGGGGCTTTTAAGCGACGGAGCGGTCTTGCGCAGCAAGATGGAGGGGCTTTGCCCCGACAAGTTCCGCCACGATGCACAGAATGCAGACAATGCAAGGAAAAATACGGCTTTCCCGCCGGTGTGCAAAAGTGTGCAGAAACCGTGCACTTACTCTGGGACAAATGAAAAATGATGATTTTTGATCCATGACTTGGTGGCGATTTGAGTGACCACAAAGGTAAATTTGATACACGGAAAGAAGAATGCCCACTCGTCTGAGGAGTTCTCAGGGAAGTGGGCAGTTCTGCGCAGGCGGTTAATATAATTTCGATTATGATAATTCAAATTATATTAAGACATTCCATGGGCTGTAACAGCTTCACCGCTTGGTTTTCAAAAACCACCTGTTGATAGCGGTGTTACTTCTTCACAAATTGGTATACGCCATATTCTGGTGACGTCACCAATCCATGCTTGATAAGATTCTTGATAATAGAGGATGCACGAGATTTCTGAACGCCATATAGCTGTGCAACGTTTATGCTGCGGAACTGATATTGATACCGATATCTCTTGAAAAGTTCAAGCGTCCGCTCTTTTGTACTTGTAGTTAGTCTCGTGCCATTCAGCCTTTCGCAAAGTTCACTCACTTCTGCATCCGTACTCATTCCGTGGAGCACTGTAGAAGTTTCCGCACTTTCCGCAGAGGTTTCCGCACTTTCCGCACCACTTGCCACACTTTCCATACTGATCTGTGCCGGAGTCGCTACACTTCTGTTCGGCAACGTAACGATAAAGAAATCCGAATCCGAGTAGAAGGTCGGCTTCTGGGCTACTTCCACATAAGAGTTCAGGATGCGGTCAATGCCGCTGCCACGGCGCTCCATAAAGCCGAGTCGTGAGAACACATCCGAGATCACCTGATTGCGCCGCATAGACGGAATGTGCCGGATATCCATATCCTGCACCCTGCGGCCATTCATCATGCCGCCCGGCGAAGTGATCTCCAGCCGATCATCGAACACTTCTACATGAATCTCCGAACCAAGAATCTGATAATTCCGATGGATCAGCGCATTGACCAGCACCTCACGAACGGCTTTATATGGGTAGTCACTGCGTTCTTCACGGGTCATGCCCCGAATACTCCAGGGATTCTTGCTGTTGTTGCGGACAAAATCTTCCGCATTTTGCAGTAGCGTGATCAGACTTGCACCCTGAAATTCCTTGTCATCCAGAGCATCTTCTTCAATGCTACCCTTGTAGTTGCCTTTCCAGCGGGTGCAGAAAATACGGGATTGTTTCAGAACGCCCTGATCGCAGAGTAACAGGCCGCCATTCGTAATCTGTCCATCATCTGTTACCAATCCTGCGGATGGCAAGTCTTTTTCGAGGTCGAAATCCTCTTTTTTCAGATTCTTAAATGTCGCGGCCAGCAGTGTAAAACTGACATCACCCACTCGATAAGAACTGGGCAGGGCATCAAAGGTCTGATTCATACCTTGTAGGATCAGCTCGTTCAGTTCCCGTGAAGTGGTTTCTTCGGACTGGTCGCCATGCCGCACATAGGCCGTATGGGAACCATCAAAGGCATAATAATATGGATACGCCGGGCCGTCCTGTACTTCCAGATCAACGCAGGACTTGCCCTCTATTTCGACCTCCCGCACCCGATAGCGTGGTGTAGGGTCAATGCGGACTTTGATAAGTTCTGTCAATCTGCTCACCACAGCCTGCGGATTTTCTAATCCTACGACCTCGCGCGGCTCATTCTTTACGCCAAAAATCAGGTGTCCGCCCTCGGTATTGGCAAATGCCGACACGGATTTCAGCCAGCTGCGCGGCTTTTTCTCTTCAAGATGTTCCTTGTAATCAACATGAGAGGCTTCAATGTAATGGTCGAGGGGAAAAGGCATGGTATCACCTGCTCGCTTTTTAATCTTTAGCGTTTGTAAATTCATTATACCTTATTTGAAGGCCAAATTCAAAACTTTTTATCCGTTTAGTGCCTGCTGAGCTTTTTCTGCCTGAGCAACGATTGATTTTCCAACCTGATTAGAGTATCATTAAAATGAATTGTTGTATCTTGTCGTTGAAAGTTAATTTTCGCTTTAGTCAGTCGATTGCGGGGACTCTTCTATGAAAATTCTGGATAATATCAACCATACTGTTCGGGAAGATTTACAGGATACTATGCAGAAAGGGAGCCGCGTGTCCATTGCTGCGGCCTGTTTTTCCATTTATGCGTATCAGGAATTAAAGAAACAGTTGGAAGAAATCGCGGAACTTCGCTTTATTTTTACTTCACCGACCTTTGTGCAGGAAAACACGCCAAAAGAGCGGCGAGAGTTCTATATTCCGAAATTGACCCGCGAAAAGAGCCTTTACGGCACAGAATTTGAGGTTCGCTTGCGGAATGAACTCACCCAAAAAGCACTGGCGAAGGAATGTGCCGACTGGGTGCGACGGAAAGTAAAATTTCGTTCCAACGTCAGTGGAGAGCAAATGCCCGGTTTCATGACGGTTGGTGAAAGTTCCTATATGCCAATCAGTGGGTTTACAACGGTCGACCTTGGTTGTGAACGCGGAAACAACGCATACTACCCTGTTCAGCGAACCGAAACCTTTGAAAACGGCCGTTACTTTTTGTCGCTGTTTGATGAAATCTGGAATGATTCTTCCCGACTTCAGGATGTTACAGACATTGTATTGCAAAGCATCAGCACAGCTTATCGAGAAAACAGCCCGGACTTTATCTATTTCTTCACCCTCTACAATATTTTCAGTGAATTTTTGGAGGATGTGTCAGAAGATAATCTCCCAAATGAAGCTACAGGCTTCAAGCAGAGTAAAATCTGGAATATGCTCTATGATTTTCAGCGAGATGCAGCGTTGGCCATTATCCACAAGCTGGAACAGTATAACGGCTGCATTCTTGCAGACAGCGTGGGCCTTGGCAAGACGTTCACTGCACTGGCTGTAATCAAGTACTATGAAAATCGCAACAAATCCGTTTTGGTACTTTGTCCCAAAAAGTTGGCAGCAAACTGGAACATCTATAAAGGCAACTACGTCAACAATCCACTGGTAGAAGACCGTTTCCGTTACGATGTGTTGTACCATACAGATTTGAGCCGTTCCGGCGGAACCTCTAACGGTATTGACCTTGCTGCACTTAACTGGGGGAACTTTGACCTTGTTGTGATTGATGAAAGCCACAATTTCCGCAATGGCAGTAATACCTCTACTGATGAGAAAGAAAACCGCTACACAAAATTGATGAATTGCGTGATTCGTTCTGGGGTGCGCACCAAGGTGCTGATGCTTTCGGCAACACCCGTAAATAATCGTTTTGTGGATTTGAAAAACCAACTTGCGCTTGCCTATGAGGGAGATGCCGGAAAAATCAATGAAAAGCTGAATACTTCGTCTCCGATTGATGAAATTTTCCGGCAGGCGCAAAAGGCTTTCAATACATGGAGCAAGCTTCCTGTCACAGAGCGTACCACAAATGCGCTGCTTGCGGCACTGGACTTCGATTTCTTTGAGGTGCTGGACAGTGTGACGATTGCACGTTCTCGCCGACATATCGAAAAATACTATAATATTTCTGATGTTGGTACTTTCCCGGAACGGTTGAAGCCGATCTCTGTGCAGCCGTGCCTGACAAGTCTTGATAATGCAATCAACTATCAGCAGATCTATAATGTACTGGATTCGCTGACGCTGCACATTTACACACCAACCAGTTTTATTCTGTCCTCTCGGATCTCCAAATACATCGACCCCAGCCAGCATGGAAAGGGACTGACGCAGGCAGGCCGTGAAGAGGGAATCCGCCGCCTGATGAGCATTAACCTGCTCAAACGGCTGGAAAGTTCTGTTTATGCGTTCCGGCTGACGATTGACCGAATCAGTAAACTGATTGAAGATACCATGCAATCGGTACGTTCATATCAAAATGGCAGCCGTGTGCTGGAGCTGAACGACATTTCCGATGCATCCGATTGGGACGATGATGACCAGAACAACGACATTTTTACAGTCGGCCGCAAAGTAAAGATTGATCTTGCGGATATGGATCATGTTTCGTGGCTGCATGATCTGGAAAAGGATGCTGAAAATCTGGAGCTTCTTTCCCTGATGGTGCAGGATATCACCCCTGCATACGATGCCAAGCTGCAAGAACTGCTGCGCCTGATTGATGAAAAGCAAAGGAATCCCATCAACCCCGGCAACCGGAAAATCATTATTTTTACTGCGTTTTCAGATACTGCTGACTATCTGTATCAGAATGTTTCCGGCTATGTAAAGCAAGCGTTTGGGCTGAACACTGCCGAAATCACCGGCAGCGTGGATGGTAAAACAACCATTCCCAAACTCAGTGGTGATCTGAATACAGTTCTCACCTGCTTTTCGCCCATTTCCAAGCGGCGGGACAGCCTGCCGAACGCGAATCAGGCGGATATTGATTTGTTGATCGCCACCGACTGCATTTCCGAAGGTCAGAACTTGCAGGACTGTGATTATCTGATCAACTATGATATTCACTGGAATCCTGTGCGCATTATCCAGCGTTTTGGCCGCATTGACCGCATCGGAAGCCAGAATTGCTGTATCCAGTTGGTCAACTTCTGGCCGGATGTGGATTTGGATGAGTACATCAACCTGAAAGGCCGCGTGGAAACCCGAATGAAGTTGACGGTCATGACTTCCACAGGGGATGATAACCTCATCAGCCCGGAAGAAAAAGGCGATTTGGAATATCGCAGCGCACAACTCAAACGGTTAAAGAATGAGGTAGTCGATCTGGAAGAAATGTCGGGCGGCATTTCCATCATGGACTTGGGATTGAACGAGTTCCGGCTGGACTTGCTGGACTATATGAAGAAACACGATGATGTGGAGCATACGCCGCTTGGGATGCACGCAATTGTTGCATCTACGCCCGATGCACCTCCGGGTGTGATCTTTGTTCTGAAAAACATCAACAATGAGATCAATGTGGATCAGCAAAACCGTCTGCATCCATTCTACATGGTTTATATTGGGCAGGATGGCTCGACTGTCTGCGATTATCTTTCTCCGAAAGAACTGCTGGATCGTCTGCGGCTACTCTGCAAAGGCAAAACCGAACCCGACCAGAGCCTTTGCCAACAGTTCAATCAGGCCACGGACGATGGAAAGAATATGTCTGCCTATTCTGAATTGCTGAGCGAGGCCATCCGTTCCATTCTGGATGCAAAGGAAGAGAGCGACATTGACAGTCTGTTCAAGATGGGCGGTACGACGGCCCTGCTTTCTTCGATTTCCGGGCTGGATGACTTTGAACTGATTTGCTTCCTTGTGGTACAATAAGAGGTGAGATCAATGCTGGGCTTTCCACCCTCCACGGAGTTTAACAAACGGATTCCGAAACAGAAGTTCTATGAAAACGCTGCCATTCCAGCGGCAGTCAAGCGATTGTTTGCAGACCAGCTGCGCTGTATCTACTGGCGCAACAAGCTGGCAGTGTCCACCTTGAATCTCACTGCCGGAGAGCGTGTGACAGAAATCGAGATTTTCGAGCTGTGTCTGACCGAACCAAAACTGGATGAAGCTGTTCTGCGCCAGATCGACAGTGAAATCCCCTATCACATTCTGTTTGTTCTTTCTTATGAGAATAAGGTGCAGGCTTGGATCGGCTGTAAAGATACATCTGCGAACAGCAGTGCCAAGGTAAGCCGCTATCTGCATACAGACTGGATGCCGGAGACAGAATTGTCCCTTGCGATAAGCGGCCTGAGCTTAGAGGCGGTTTACGATGGACTGGTGCGGCAGATTGCCCGATTGCAGGGTGAGAACTGGAGTGCCGCATACAGCATTGCGGAGAACATCCAACGCTCTGCGGAACGTGAAAAACTGCAAAAGCAGATTGCGGCATTGGAGAATAAGATTCGGAAAGAAAAACAGTTCAATCGTCAGGTGGAGATGAATACAACATTAAAAGGATTGCGAAAGGAACTTACCAACTATGAACATATTTAATATAGGGGAAGTTGTTCTTGGAATAATCGCTAGTATTGGAGGAATTGGCATCGTTTTCTCAGCTGTTGTTAAATTTTCTGTTGATATTATTGCCGACCGATTGTCGGAACGATATGAATTTAAACTTGAGAAAGAGCTGGAAAAATACAAATCACAGTTGGAATCCGAAAATCATATTTCAAAAGAAATGTTTGATAAAGAATTTCATGTATATCAACTGTTAACGGAAGCGTACTGCAAATCATATGCTTTAATTCAGCAGGTACATACTTGTGAATTATCTAAAGATAAGATTGTTTCGGCTAAAGAAATTTTGGCTCAAAACATTCCAGATGAAGACCTTTGGGATTATATGATTGGACTAAAAAAAGAGCCTATAATAACAGATATTCAAGTCCTCGGTATACACGAAGATACTAAAAAAGCACTACTTGAATTTCAAAGCCAGATTAAGCAAGCAGGTCCTTTTATACCGCATGATAATTATAAACTCTTTTTGGAATTAGGAAGTTCCTGCTTGGAATATTTAAAATCTCCTAGCGAAGAGAACTTTCAAAAGATAAAAATTACAGAAGGCAAGATGAATGTTTTGCTGCAAAAATATTTGAAATCATTGATTATTGTAAACTGATATGTTATGAAAAAATTTATTAAAGAACATCTCATCCAAACATGGATTGCCGCCAGTATTGTGTTTGCTATTTTGATTCATATTCTATTCGTTACCGATGCGCCATGTGATAAGCTTCAAGCCCAATGGGGTGCAGGCGATATTTTAACCTATGCCAGTACAGTAGCCCTTGGTTTGCTGGCTGTTTGGCAAAACCAGAAGATCAAAGAGGAAAGCGACAGAAATCAATTATATCAAAACCTGTTAGCAGCCAAGAACAGCGGTGATGCAATTGTCACACGAATTATTGATGACAAAACACAGCGCGTTCAACGAATACGTTCCGAATTTATAGAATTTGAGCATTTATGTAACACGGGAACCATTGCGTCTATTTGCACATGTACAGATTCCAAGGGAATCATGATAACCCGCTTATGCGAGCATCGGTTGAAATTGATTTCCCTGCAAGAATTGTTAATTGCTGATCTTTCTGGAAATGTAGGTGTCGACGACAGCAAAGTGATTCCGCTTATAAAAAAGTTAACTAGGCTCGCTAACGAACAGATTACAGAATACACAGGCGGTATAGATGCTCAAGAAAATCATAGTGATATATATCAAAAAGTTTACGCTCAATATATTGATGAACGAACACAGTACTTGTTGTTTTGCGAAGGGCTGATTGGCTCAATTTTATATGACGGATTAAGTTTAACGGATTTAAGAGAAATTGCAAAAAAATCCATTCAAGAAATTGTGGAGGATAAAAATGTCAAACAAACTTCCCCTTCAGACCCCCAACCTGACAGCCCAGAACATTGATAAAATCGCCGCGCTTTTTCCTAACTGCATCACGGAAATGCTGGATGAGGAAAAGAGTACCCCCGACCGCAAGGTTTACAAGCGCGGTATCAACTTTGAACTGCTGAAGCAGATGCTCTCGCCGGACGTTGTGGATGGGGATGAAGCATACGAATTTACATGGGTGGGCAAAAAGGCATCCATTGTGGAAGCCAACAAGCCCATCCGCAAGACCCTGCGCCCCTGCCCGGAAGAAAGCAAGAACTGGGATGATACCGAGAACCTCTACATTGAGGGCGATAATCTGGAAGTGCTCAAGCTGTTACAGGAGAGCTATCTAGGCAAGGTCAAAATGATCTACATTGATCCGCCGTATAATACGGGCAACGATTTTATCTATGCAGATGATTTCATGCGTTCGCAGGATGAAGAAAACCGTCAGATGGGGATGTATGACGAGGACGAGAATCGGCTGTTCAAAAACAATGACAGCAACGGACGCTTTCACTCTGACTGGTGCAGCATGATGTATTCCCGACTGATGCTGGCACGGAATCTGTTGACAGATGATGGTGTTATTTTTATGTCAATAGATGACAATGAACGAGATAATCTCGAAAAATTAGGGGCTGAAATATTCAGCGAAAGTAATTATGTAGCTACTTTTCCATGGAGAAAACGTACAGCAAAGTCAGACGTCCCATTTGGTGTTTCTCAGGACTATGAATGGATTGTTTGTTTTGCAAAAACTTCAAAATTCATTGCACGCACAACTGGGACGGAACGAAAATATTTTGAAACTGAGGATTATCCCCATCAACCTTGGAGAATTCACGATTTAACAACACAGCGTACAGCAGCTGAGCGTCCGAATTCTGCATTTACAATGGTGAATCCTAAAACCGGAAAAGAATACCCTGTTAATCCGTTAAGAACTTGGGCTGTAACAAAAGAAACATTCGCTCAATACTATGCTGCGGGCAAAATTGTCTTTCCTGAAGACTATCCCTTTTTAAATATATCTAAGCCTGCTTTTAGATATTGGAAATCCGATGATATGAAAAAGGCTGGTGAAATGTTTGGATTGATGCCTGTCAGTACAAAACTCCCGGATAATATCGGTATGTCGCTGGATGGGACAAAAGAAATTACTGACATCTTTAATGGAAAAGTTTTTAGTTATCCGAAAACAGTCGAATTGATTTCTTTTTTCATCGATATTATATCCAAAATTGATAAGGAGGCTATTGTCCTTGACTTTTTCTCTGGCTCTGCCACGACCGCTCATGCCGTTATGCAACTGAATGCTAAAGATGGCGGCCACCGTAAGTTTATTATGGTGCAGTTGCCTGAGCCTTGCGATGAAAAGAGCGAAGCCTACAAAGCTGGCTATAAAACCATTTGTGATATTGGCAAAGAGCGTATTCGCAGAGCTGGCGAAAAAATCAAGCAGGAAGATGATTGCTGGAAATGTGTCCCGCTGAACCGCATGGATGGCTCTAAGCCGGGCGATGATACCACTGCTAAAATTGTAAAAACGATTGACGCTGGAGATGGAAAGCCGCCGATTGAAATGGTGGATATCAGCAAGAATCCAGATGTAGGCTTCCGTGTTTTCAAGCTGGACGATACCAATATGAAGGACGTCTATTATTCTGCCGAAGAATACTCCCAGACCAACCTCGAAGATTTGGAAAGCAACATCAAAGAGGACCGCACCGACCTTGATTTGCTGTTTGGCTGTCTGCTGGATTGGGGACTGCCGCTGTCCATGCCGTATCGGTCTGAGAAAATCGACAACTGCACTGTCCATACCTACGCACCCGGTGATGCTGCGCTGAATGTTCCCGATGCCCTGATTGCCTGCTTTGACAGCAATGTGCCGGAAAATGTTATTAAGGAAATCGCCAAGCGCAAGCCGCGCCGTGCAGTGTTCCGGGATTCTTCCTTTGCCAGCAGCCCGGAAAAGATCAACGTGTTTGAAATTTTCAAGCTGTATGCGCCGGATACCGATGTCAAGGTGATTTGAGGGAGAACAGCAGATGAAACTTCAATTCAAACACCAGAAATTTCAGGCAGATGCCGCAAAAGCCGTGGTGGACGTCTTTGCAGGCCAGCCCTACCTGACTACGAATTACCGCATCGACAACGGCAGCGGCATTTACCAGACTGATATGGAAACAAGCTTCACAGGCTGGCGCAATGAACATATTGTACCAGAGCTGAGCGACAGTATTATTCTGGAGCACCTGCAAAAAATCCAGCGCACCAACCAGATTGAACCATCCAAGCAGTTGGAGGGACACTATAACCTTACCATTGAGATGGAAACAGGTGTCGGCAAAACCTACACCTATATCAAGACCATGTATGAGCTGAACAAGCATTACGGCTGGAGTAAGTTTATCGTGGTCGTGCCCAGTGTTGCCATCCGTGAGGGCGTGTATAAATCGTTTGAGGTCACACAGGATCACTTTGCAGAAGAGTACGGCAAGAAGATTCGCTTCTTTATCTACAACTCCGCACAGTTGACGGAAATCGATCGCTTTGCCTCGGATAGTTCCATCAATGTCATGATCATCAATTCGCAGGCGTTCAATGCCAAAGGCAAAGATGCCCGCCGTATTTATATGAAGCTGGACGAGTTCCGTTCCCGTCGGCCCATTGACATTATTGCAAAGACGAACCCGATTCTGATTATTGATGAACCGCAGTCGGTGGAGGGCAAGCAGACCAAAGAGCGGATGAAAGAGTTCAACCCGATGATTACCCTGCGCTACTCGGCTACCCACCGTACAGACAGCATCTACAACATGGTCTACCGGCTGGATGCAATGGAAGCCTATAATAAGCGTCTGGTTAAGAAAATTGTGGTCAAAGGCATTACGGAATCCGGCAGTACCGCTACGGATGGGTTTGTCTATCTGGAAAGCATCAATCTTTCCAAGGCAGACCCTACGGCAACGATTCAGTTCGACTGCAAGGGAAAATCCGGCCTGCGCAAAGTAACGCGCACCGTTGGGCTGAAATTCAACCTCTATGACCACTCCGGCAATCTGGACGAATACAAGGATGGCTATGTGGTGAAAGAGATTGATGGCCGTGACAACCACATTGAATTTCTGAATGGTGTCCGATTGTTTGCCGGAGATGTGGTCGGCAAGGTGGACGAGGACCAGCTGCGCCGCATCCAGATTCGGGAAACGATCCTTTCGCATCTTGAGCGGGAACGTCAGCTGTTCCACAAGGGCATTAAAGTGCTGAGCCTGTTCTTTATCGACGAGGTGGACAAGTACAAGTGCTACGATGCCGCTGGCCAGCCCTATAACGGCATTTATGCAGAGATGTTTGAGCAGGAGTACGAGGATATTGTCGGCCAGATGCAGCTTTCGCTGGGCGAGGATGATTACATCCGCTACCTGAAAGCAATTTCTGCACACGATACCCATGCGGGTTATTTTTCGGTGGATAAGAAAGGCCATTTTGTCAATCAGGTTGCAGGCGATGATAAGCGGGAGAAAACCTCCAATGACATCAGTGCCTATGACCTGATTATGAAAAACAAGGAGCTTCTTCTTGACCGTGACCCCAAGCGTTCCCCCGTGCGCTTTATCTTCTCACACTCTGCCCTCCGGGAAGGCTGGGACAATCCGAACGTGTTTCAGATCTGCACCCTGAAACAGAGCAGCAGTGAAGTCCGCAAACGGCAGGAGGTTGGCCGCGGCCTGCGTCTGTGTGTCAACCAGAACGGCGAACGTATGGATGCGAATGTTCTGGGCAACGATGTGCATAACATCAACATCCTGACTGTCATTGCCAGCGAAAGTTATGACAGCTTCGCCAAAGGCCTGCAAAGCGAACTGGCCGAAGCAGTTGCAAACCGCCCCAGAAAGGTGGATGCAGCCCTGTTTGTTGGCAGAGTTCTTACGGACGCAAACGGCAACGAGCAGATTGTGGATGCAGACACCGCCGCTGCCATCTATTTTGATCTGGTGCAGAATGGCTATGTGGACCGCCATGGTGCGCTGACGGACAAGTACTATGCCGACCATGCAAACCATGCGGTGCAGGTGGCAGAAGAAGTTGCAGACTGTGCAGCATCGGTCATTGATTTGTTGGATTCTGTTTACAGCGATAAGGTCATGCTGCCTGAAAATGCACGTTCCAACAATGTGGAATTAAAAATCGACCCGGACAAGCTGGCTATGCCGGAGTTCAAGGCCCTTTGGAACAAAATCAGCCCGAAATCGGTTTATGTGGTGGATTTTGACACAGATGAACTGGTGCAAAAGTCCATTCGCTCGCTCAACCGCAATCTGAATGTATCGAAGATTTACTTCAAAGTAGAATCCGGTGAAATGACGGAGATCAAATCCAAGGATTCTCTGTTAGATGGCTCTGCTTTCGCAAAAGCGGATCAGCATCAATATGACCCGCAGACCAAAATTCACGCCAGCCAGAGCGTCAAGTATGACCTGATTGGCAAGCTGGTGGCTGAAACCAAGCTGACCCGCAAGGCGATTGTACAGATTCTGGTCGGCATTGAAAAAGCGGTGTTCGATCAGTTCAAGGATAACCCGGAAGAGTTCATTCTGAAAGCAGCTACCCTCATCAATGACGAAAAGGCGACAGCCATCATCCAGCATATCACCTACAATATTCTGGATGAACATTACGATACGGACATTTTCACTGAGCCGACCTTGAAGGGAAAACTCGGTACGAACGTCATGAAAGTACAGCGGCATCTGTATGACCATTTGATTTACGATTCAAGTAATGAGCGTGATTTTGCCGCCGACCTCGATACGAACCGTGATGTGGCAGTCTATGTAAAGCTGCCAGATGGATTCTATATTTCCACACCTGTTGGAAAATACAATCCCGACTGGGCGATTGCGTTCTATGAGGGCACAGTCAAGCACATCTACTTTGTTGCTGAAACCAAAGGCACACTGGATTCCATGAAGCTCAATCACATCACCCCGGTAGAACAGGCGAAAATTGATTGTGCCCGTGCACATTTCAAGGCACTGAACGATGAAAACGTGGTATACGATGTGGTGAGTGACTATCAGACATTGCTGAACGCAGTTATGAAATAATAAACCAAAAGAAATAATACGGTGCTGCTGTGCAGCATTCCCCAAAACGGTAAGGTTCTATTGCGAACTTTGCCGTTTTTCTTTTTGTCCAAAATTGTATTCCAAAACGGCCCTATAGATTCATATTGGTGTAAGAAGTTTTCCAAACAAAATTTGAAAATCTGGTTGCCAAACACCCATTTTAGATTGTTATAGGTAGAGGGGAACGTTGGAAAAATGAATTTCCTTTGAATTTTCAAAAGGCCCGGTTTAAAAATACCCCTTTAAGTTTGTATAGGGTGTAGGGACTACTTTCAGAAACGAACCCCTTTGCATTTTGGAAAGTCCACAACTTCTTACAAAACAACATCGTACCTTGACAACAACATGATCGGCTGCAAGTTAATATGCTTTTTCGGAGAAGTGCCGCCACGACAAGAGCGCACCAAGAAGAAGCCATACGCCGGAGGAAATCGGGCAGGAACAGCTTGCGAGCAGACCGACACCGAAGAAGAACCGGGCAAGCTGGCAGAGAGGACTTCGCAAAGT
>ERZ827498.3471-NODE-3471-length-13325-cov-1549.525923_pt1 | contig 13325 bp, 9 predicted proteins | sample MGYA00519865_ERZ827498 | MGnify/ENA primary metagenome ERZ827498 (study PRJEB31778, sample SAMEA3449328) | human gut metagenome | biome: human gut; feature: human-associated habitat; material: faeces | place: United Kingdom | collected 2010/2012 ...
CTTCTCCTCGGCGGATGCCGAGTCGAGAATGGCATGGATTGCCTCCATGGCTTTGGAGTACTCATCGAGCTTGGCGTTCAGCTCGATCTGTTTCTTGTTCAGCTCTTCGAGTTCGGCTTTCACGGACTCGATCTGCTTGCTCAGAACCTGAGCCTGACGCTTCTTGATTTCCATGTCCTTGTCCGGCATCTCCTTGCCGTAACGGACCATGAATTTCTCCAGCCGGTCGTTCAGATCTTCGGGGACCCGGGTGAAGTACGAGAGCGCATCCTTGTTGAATGCGATGTGGTACAGGCAGAGATCCTCCGTGATGTTCCTCGGGGTGAGGATCTTGCTGAACTCTTTGTTGATCGGGTCATGGAGCAGAGTACCTGCTCTAAGTTCGTAATCGGGGTGTGCTACGTTTTTCATTTGTTGTTCTGTTATTCGTCTTAATGCTAAGTCGGCTTCGATCAGGCAGAAGCCGCATCGGGAAACTGACTTATTCAAAAAGTATCGAGAAAGTTCATCTACTTCTCGATGGAGAGCGGGATTTTTTTCCAATTCCAATGTATGGGCCCGATAGGCTTCGCCTTTCAGGGACCCATACTTGGATTGGTAAGCTCTCAGTCTTTCGAGCATGTCAGTCATGAGTGCTACGGTTTAGATCCTTTGGTCAGAAGCCCGTCTACCATGAGGTCTGTGGTGGCTTCGTCCGTGACGAAGAGGCTCATCGGGAGCGAACCTTCCTGAGCGATGGTGCCGTTGGCCAGAGTTACCTGGTATGCGACGCCGTCGGTCATTTCGGTAGTGACAGTGATTTCGGTGAGCTCCAGACCCGAGTCCCAGCCATACACCTCGTACTTGGTGTCCCCGTTGTCTCCGGTGTCGTTGTTCTCGACGATAGCGATGACGCGGGCATTGGTCAGGCCGTTTACGAACTTCTTGGCTGCTTCCGACTTCTTGAAGATTCGGACAACTACGTTGTGCTGGTGAGTCTTGAGGTACGTGCCAGCATTGATGGTGTCCGAGCCTACAGTTGCGTTGGGCAGCGAGTCGACTTCGTAACCAGTGGCACCGGTCTTAAGGATGAGCGAAGAGATAACGTTGTCAGTTACAACAGACTTCGATTTGTCGACGTCCGAGTAGCTGAGGAGAATCACCCTGGCGGTGGTGCCGGCGATTGCCGGCTTACCACACACCTGGTTGATGAATCCTGTTTTGATTTTAGAACAATCAAGTCCTGCCATTTTCTTAGATTTTTAAGGATTAGATACCTACCGAGAACAGATCCGGGTTAGTGAGCTTGGCATCCGCCCGACCCATGAGTTCTACGTAGACTACGCGGTCTTTGTATTCGTACCAGATCCGCATCTTCTCGAAGCTGTCGATTGCATCAACACCTATGCCGAGCACGCTCTTCGAGGTGAAGAGAATTCGATGGGGATTGTTGAGCTTCGTGTCAGTGTCTTCCGACGTAGCGATGATCTTGTCCCAGATGGGCATTGCGATGACAGGGATGCCATTGAAGCTGAGAGCCTCCATGCCATTCAGCAGAGCCAAGCGAGCCGACTCGAGGCAGCAAGCGTCCATAAGAGACTGCTGATAGGCATCGTAGACCGACTGGGTAACGAGGATAAACTTGTCAGACTGCTGACGGAGCAGAAGCGGGGCACTGAACACGACCGACTGAATGTATTCCTTGGCCTTGGCCGGAGTAAGCTTCTGAGCTGCGTAAGATTCCCCGGCATTTTCCGTAATTGTTGCTCCGCGCTGGGACGGATTGGCTGTAACCTGGGTGGTAATCTGTTTCCAGAAACCATTGATGATGGTGAAAAATTTCAGGTCGAGACCATCCGTAATGATACCGCTGTCGGTAACGTTCTTGGCGTCCTTGTCGTTGAACCAGAACAGGCGGTACCAGAAATCCATAATGGAGCGCTCCAGAACCTCAATGACGATGTTCATGTAGTCCGTGTCCGTGAAGTCCGGAATGTCGACGCCGGTGCGGAGAGAGTAAATAGTTGCCGACTGTTGGAGGTCAGTGTAACACTGGGACAGAAGGATCTCCCAGACACCGGGCTCCCATTTCAGCTTGCGGGTGTTGATGTTCCACGGCTGAGGAGTCGGGTTACACCCGGTGTTGACCACGCCGACCATGCCGCCCTCGCCGATGTAACCCACCTCAGTGTTAGTGACGATGTCGGGGAAGACTGTGTGAATGGAGTTGATGTCAGGACCCTGAATGGTGTCCTCCATAATCATCTCCGAGATTGCCTGAATGACACGTCCACAAAAAGTGAACTTGTCCATGTCAAGGAATCCGCCCTTTTTATTTGCCATAGTTCTTAAAGTTTTTGAGTTTGACTACTTGAGAATCTTTTTGGCATCGTTGACCTTCTGGAGCTTTTCGCGAGCTTCGTTCTTGAGGTCAGCTGCCGAGAGTTCGGACTTCTTGCCTCCGGGCAGAACCGTCTTGCGGTTCTTCGGGCGGTAGTTGCTACCCCGGAGGTTGCGGAGTTCGTTCTCCTGCTCCTCGATGAGGTTCGTTGCCTCGTCAAGCATCGCCTCCAGTGCTGCAACGCGGTCCTCGAGGGACTCGGTGTCCTCCATCTCGATGCTGGTGACGATGTTGTCCTCGACAGTAACCACCCGACCGTCTTCCAGAACGACAGTGCCCGACGTCTCGCCGTTGGCGAGAGTTGCCTCTACACCTTCGGCCAGATTGTCCTCTTCACCTACGGTCTGGAGAACGACCTGACCCTCAGCATCCAGATAGTCGAAGTTGGCGGGAGCGCCTTTCTTGCCATTCCGGAATGCCTTGACTTTGCTCATGAATTTTTCATAAGCGCTTTTTTCGTTTTTTGCCATAGCATTAAAAATTTGGTTTGTGTTGTATGAATTGATTTTGGAAATGAATCCCAAGTCAAGAAGTGATTTGGCATCATGGATGCGTTCCTCATGCATGACATTGCGGAGCCGTTCCCGGTCCTGACCTGTTCTCTCGACATACACGTCAAGAATAGCCTCCTCCTCCAGAGCAAGCTCTTCGGCAATGCTACGAGCATCGTCGGAAGTGAGCCAATCCCCGACCGGCATGTATACCCGATGGATGAGTGCCCGGCAATTCCTGTTTGCCGACCGGTTCTCTGCCGGAGCTGCCAACAGGATGCACACTGCCATCGAGTGGCATCCCCCGACAATATTTGTATATATAGTCCTCCCACTCATGCGAAGAAGGTCATAAATCTTGAAGCCCTCCTCAACAGAGCCCCCGTCACAGTCAATGTTGATGCACACCTCCTGTTCGTCGGGGTGTTCATCAAGTACCCGGCGGAAGGTCTCCACGGAACAGATCTCTGAGGTCCCACCCCAAAGCTCCATCATGACCCGATTCTCTTCGGAGTCAATTGCGCCTTTTAAGTTGATGAATATCATGTGCCAAATTATTTCGATACAAATATAGTTATTCCTAATAGATATTGAAATACTATTTGTGCTGGACTATTTAAAAATTAGCCCGGTCTTGAATCTGCACGTAGTTAGCATCTTCCCTCCGAATATCTTCGATTGTAGCAATCACTCTCACCTGGCCAAATGCTTTTTGAATTGCCCTCTCCATGTCAAGCCGATTCATAGGTTCCGACGCCTCAGCGAATGATCGGATAGCATATCCCCCGTCCGATCCAACTTTAGTGAACGGTACTCCGCCACCGAGTTCGTTTATGGCTGACAGAAGAGGCAGGAACATGCGGCTCGACTTCTTGTTAATGATGGTCTCGCCTCCTTCCGCCTCAATGTGCACTCCTCCAGCGGCATGACTGGGTCCCTCAATGTATTTACCTCTTGCGGCTTTCGGCAGAGGAGCTGCCCAAAGAGCTGCCATCTGAACTGCTCCCAAAGCCGCAGCTGCTGCAATGAACGGGATAGCCAAAGGGAATCCCATTTTAGCCGATGCCATGATGGAGATGGCAGTATTGATGCCAATCTCGAAGGACCCCATTGCCCTCTCCCGGATAGCTTGTTCCCGTTCGATTTTGGCCAACTCCTTCTCCTTCTGTTTCTCCATCTTGACTTTCTTCTCGTTGTACTGGGCCTCCGTGATTTGACCATTAGCGTACATGTTTGCCAATGCCTGCTCCTCCCGGCTGTATTGTTCTTCTACCTCCTGAGCCCGACGCTCCCCGAGAGCACTGGCCAAGTCATTGAAAGCATTAGCAAAGCCGGATGCCATTTCGGCATACTCCTGGAGCTTCTCGATTCGCTCCTCCCATAAAGACTCCTCGTTCTCGGCCATCTCGAGTTGGATCTGAGCAATGGCGTCCTCGTTTCCTTGAGCTGCTGCCAACTCTGCCTCCAGATACCTTTTCCTGATCTCATACTTGGACTTGTGATTTAACTCGGCTTGAGCGAGCTCCTTGTCGAGGTCCATTTGCTGGAGACGAAGATTGTTGGCTCGGAGCTGGGCCTCCTGCTCATAGGTTTTCTCCCCGGCAGCTTTCCTGGCTTCGATTTGCTTCTGGAGCATCTCATTCTCGAGCTCCAGCTTCTCCCTTTCGTTGTCCGCTGCCTTCGAGAGGTCCTCGGCATACTGTTCGTTTAGAGTTTGGTTGAACCGGTCAAGTTGCTGTTTGGTAGCATCCTCGCGGATCTTTTTAATTTCATCCTGGAGGTTTTGTTGGATCTGTTTCTCGAGTTCGGCTCTGTTGACCAGGAACTGCTCATAAGCGGCATACTCTTTCTGGTATTCCTCCTCGCTCATACCTCTCACGAACTGGGGAGACTGAATGTTGGCCAGCTCCTTCATGGCGTCCTGGTACTTCTGAGTAACCTGAGCAATCTGCATATCGACTGTGCCTCCGGAAGCTACAGCCAATATGTTTGCTCTCACCCCCGCAAGGTAGTCATTGAGCTGTTTGGCTTGGTTCTCGTAGAACTGCTTGTCAGACCGAGCCATGGCATTCAGAGCCGTCTGATACTCCTTATTAGTAATTTTGCCGTGAGCTTTCTGGAGAGCCAGACGTTCCCGGGCTCCATCCTGAGCTGCCTTGTAGAGCTTTTTCTCATACTCCATCCGGATGGCAATGTTCGTAGACTGGAATGTTGTTTGGAGCCTGAGATCGTCTTCCCGGATCTTCTGCATGGCTTCCGAGTTCTTCAAAGCAACCTCCAGAGCCTTATCGGCAATGGCCTGCTGAGCCTCCCGGTTGGCTATTGCAGTCTCAAGAGCCAAGTTAGCAATTGCGGCTCCTTCATTCTCGATTGTCCGGAACAGTTCTTGGTATCGGCCTTTCAAATCGTCGAGTTCCTTTTTGGCCTCCTTGTATTTGGCCAAGCTTCCTGACCATGTGTTGAGCTCCTCCTCCTTGGCTGCAATCACCTTCTTCAAGGAGTCGAACTCATCCATTGCAGCCATCTGTCTTTGACGAGCTGCACTCACCTCAATCTCGCGGAGCTTGTTAGCTGTTTTAAGCTGAGCTTCGGCGATCTGTTCCGACGTGGCATGATTGGCTTTGAGATTTTCTATTTCTCTCTTGCCCCGGATCTCCTCGGCTTTGGACAGAGTGTTCCGCTTGGTCTCGATCTGATCCAGTACATACGTGGAGGCTTCGGCAGTTCGATTGTATGCCTCCATTGCCCGGGTTGCTCTCTCTTGAACTTCCGTGTTACTGTTAAATGCGTTCGTAAGAGCAACCACTCCAGCCACCAATCCGCCCACTGCTGCTGCCACCAATACAACGGGGTTGGCAGCCAAAGCCGCGTTCCAAAGCCATGTGGCAGCTGCTGCTGCTTTGGTGAGGATGTTGCTAGCTCCTTGTACGGCATTTTTAGCAGCTATCGCTTTCGTCTCGGCGAGAGTCTGGTTGATGCCAACCAGCTGAACCAAGTTAGATGCAGCTCGATAAGTGGCTTCGGTCTTGGAGAGAGCTGCTTGGAGAGAAGACAAAGAGGAAAGAGCCGTGATGATGGTTATCATCTTCGTCATGGTAGCATTGAGCTCCTCGTTCTCGCTCCCCAGTACCTGAGTGGCTGTGGTCCAAAGGCCCCATACGGAAGTCAAAGCTGACGTGGCGCTGGTAACTGCCTGTATGGTTTCAGTTCCTTTACCAACGTTGGATATAGCTGTATTGACCAGGTCCTCAGCTCCTTTCAGTTCACCGGCTCGATTAATCATCTCCTTGAACGTCTCAGAACTCGTATCCCCGGACTGAGCCATCTGGATGAGTGTCTGGGTAAGGTCGGAGAGTTCCTGCTTGAGGTTCTCCGTTGCCTTCTCGTAGTTACCAACTGACCGGCGATAGTCCCCGAGTGCCTCCTCCTGAGCTTTGAGCTCCTCGGTGGTTTCTGCAATGCGCTTGCCGAGCTCGGCTTTACGAGCCGCGTCCTGCATTGAGTTGCCCAGCTCTGCAAACTCGGCATTGTCCAAAGCCAGCTGGGTTCTAAGTTTTGCTAAACTTGCCTCCTGTTGGTTCTGGAGCTTAATGTTGTTCTGGATTTGCTTCTGGTACTTGTTCGCCTCGCTGTTGATTGCCTTGATCTGGTTGTCAAGCGCATAGTATTCTTGAGCATTCTCCTCAGTTACTTTGCCGAGAGCCTTCTGCTGGTCTCTCAACTCCTGGGACCGGAGTTTCAATTCGGCTAACGTCTTGAGGGCATCCTCAGCTGTTACACGGACGTTGTAAATTGTATTTTTCTGTTCTTCGGCCATATCACATTCGTATTAGGTCTACTTTGGGTATCTTTCCAGCTTGGAAGTTGTTTATTTTCGAAACGTAGAACCAGAACCCATGCTCTTCCAGCCATATCGGGTTGAACAAGTCCAGACTTTGAATGTCGAGCGAGTCCAAAAGAATTTGGACCTGTAGGATCTTTGGTCTTTTGAGTATATTGTTGATGAGCTTGTCGTAGTACTTAGGAACGTAGTATTTCAAATTTTTGAAATACGCCGTGTATAGTCGTACCTGGGTAAGGGTGCGGCCTACCTTCACCTTGGGCCGCATAAAGTCAGACTTATCTATGTGGACGACCATCGGCTTACTTAGAACATTGTACTCCCAAGTCGTCTCGGTCATTTCCCCGTTCTCCATCCGACCTCTATTGACGGTCCAGATAGGGTAGTTAGCAAGTGTATGAGTCGCATTTGTAATGTCCGCATCATAGAGTCTTTGGTTGAGCCCTGCCAAGAACCCAATTTGGAACAGGAGTTTGGTGGGCTGGAGGTTGACGTCCGGGATGCTGAACTTGTACGAGTCAGTAACGTTGTTGTCCTTATTATCCTCTAACTTCATCTCGTTGGACTGGGCATAGCTGGACAATTGGAACGTAAGTTTGGTGTCCTTTCCTTTTATCAGCTTGTCAGACCAATTCTTCCCGGACGAACTTCGTCTGTTGTAAAACTCCTGCATAGAGTATGCTCTTGCTACCTTTGTGACGGGATTAACGTCGACGGTTAGACCAAACAGCTGGACAAATGCTTTGACTATGTCCCCCAAGCTTTTGAATCCAGTAGAGGCCAGGAGGTCATAGGTTAGTCCGGGTTGGGGCTTATCCCCTGGTGAAGTTTCAGGCACAGGAGGAGCAGTAATGCTGACCGGAAATCTCATGTCAAACGAATTGACAGGGTTAACGGCCATGGCGAGAGTTCCAGACACCAGTATGTACTCCCCTGCCTCCATCTGGATGTTGACCGAAGCGCTGCCAGAAGACCCCGATGACCAGGACCTTGTCAACACTACAGCACTGGTTCCGTCGTTCTTGTAGTGGGTAACTTTGACTGCCACACTACTCTTTTGGATGGCAGAAATATTGGACCACGAGAATCTAAACGTGATGGTCGTGTCCCATAGAGTCATCCAGTTGAATGTTCCGGATTGGGGGCCTATAGTCAAACGTCCGGCGACCGGGTCCTTGAGAGTTACCCCTGGGGAGCCTTTCCATGTCACCCCGGTGGTGCCAATCGAGGGATTCCGGATCCAGCCAATTCCGGATGCTCCCGGAGCCTTGGGGTTGTCTGCCAAAACGGGGTAAGTGCAAGGCAAAAACATTTCGGCTCGGTCGGCGGGGTCCACGTCGGTCTCGAGACTGTAGCCTGCTCGATCGAAGATCCATGTCACCAAGTCATACCAGTTGAGGTGGGGGTAGAACTTGTCCAACTCACTGACTTGCCTGATTGCCTCCATGGCGAAAGGGGGAAAGTTCGGGTTCTTTTGTAGAGTTGCATACAGCCAAAAGTACAGGACTTTAACCCCTTCGGGGCCGGAGAGGTATCGCTCAGTCTGTCCCATTGTGTCCGTGTACCACTTGAGGAGGAACATACCATCCCCAGGGTCCTTCGCGTCAGTGTTGTTCAGTGTGTCGAACAGGTCAACGGTTGCCCCGAGGATCTGGACCCCGATCGATGTATCTGATACGTCTACGATGCTCAATACTGCTCCAGCCGGGGATATGAGTGCTCCCTCATAGAATAGTTGGCAAGGAAACTTCATGTATGGCACACCCGAATCTGAGCCAACTACAGAACTGAATTGGAATGCTTGCTCGTTATGGGTCGTCCTGGGCAGACTGATCCGCTGGGAGTACGAGGCATTCCTGTCTTTCAGCTCCGCCAGATTGTTGATCTGGTAATTCATCGCAGGAGCATCCAGCGGGAGGTCCAGGGACCAGACCTTGCCGTCAATGCCTTTCATGAGTAGTTCGTAGTTCATATTACCACTGAGTTTGTTCGTCAATAAGCTGGAACTCGTAGCTAACAGTGTTCCTGGGAGTCTTGGTGTCCCAAGTTAAGTCCGTGTCATTTACTAGGACTCGTTGCCATGCCCCGACTGAGTAGTTGTACCTTTGAACAAGAGGCGAGAGAGCAATTCCTTTGAGCAAGTTGAAGTCGTTCTCATCAAGCTGTTCTGCTCCTGCTTGGACTATGTTCTTAAACTCCGGAGCTAACTCGCCTCTCGTCTGTGAGGCATAGGGGTCTCTGGAATTCGCTAATACGTATTGGTCTCCCCGGTCAACCTCCTGCGTATACTTCTTGTGTTGCTCAAACATGTAAGTGTCCCATCCGCCTTTCTGGTTTATCCAGCGAATGTAAAATGGGTTGCAAGGTACCTCCGTATAGACGAATATGATGTTCCATGCTTGAGAAGAGTATTCTCCTACAGAAGGTCTGAGTTTTACGTAGTCTGCTTCATCCTCAGATGCATCCGCATCCTCAAATTCGTACACAAGGGGGATGCTGAGTCGGGTAGAAATATCAAATTGTTTTTCGACATCCCCATGAAGTTTAACCCGAACGTCGATCGATGTAGCGACCTTTGGTGACCCCAAAAACCCTCTCGGGAATAGGGTGACGTAGTACGGATGCTCGGGGTATTTTTTTACATACAGATTCCTGTCGTTGTCAGGAACCCGGTCAGTCAGTACGAGTCCTAAGTATGACTCGGTGAAATTAGCTTTGTAGCCTCGAGCCCTAACTCCCCGGGAGGCATATCGAACATTGAAGTCTCGTTCGCCGATGCCTCTGTAAGCATATGCCGATATGAGACTGTAGTCAATGGCAAAGCCGACGGATGGGTCTATGTACGGAAATGTTCTCAATCTGTCGTCCCGGAATCCGGCTTTTGCCAAGAACCTGAGGTCGTATTTCTTCGTCGTCCCGAATCCCGAGTCTCTGTAGATGTCGATGCTTTCAGTTAGTGAGTTCGCTGCTTTAACTGGACTGGGGCTATAGCCGACAAAGTTATTCCCGTAGGCCAAACTCATACCTGAGAGAGTAACCTTCACTCCAGCTGTTGCTCCTTCAATACCTGCAAAAATGACAAGGAAATCGCAGGGGGATCCTGCTGTAACAATGTGCGGTACCTGAACCTTCCACGTCATGTTGGCACCAATTGGTATATTTGTTTTAGCAATCACAGTGGTAAGATTACCCGAACTAGTTCCCTGGAACAAAGCAACGGTGAGTGAAGTGGCACCCACTCCAACCCCGCTAGAAACACTAAAAGCATACCATTCCCCGGGTACCACCTTTCTACGGAGAGGAAACTTCACAGAATAGTTGTTACTACTACCTCCACTGTTATCAATTACTTCGACCGCCTCATTGTCTATAATGTTCAACGAGACCATATTGCCCTCGTCAAAGTTCTGAGTCTTGATCTCAAGCCCAGGGGTTAATTTGTCGGTCTCAACTGGTATTTGCGAATATGCTGAGTATAAAGAATCCTCAGCCGGTTGATTGGTAATTGCCATATCGCGTTATATTATATATCCGTGGTCCATATTGTTGTCAGGAGTGAATGCCTCTTCAATGAGGACCTCCATTGTCTTGTCCAAATGCTGAGCCAAGTACTCCTCGAAGTTATCAGCGGGAGTGTCGACCAAGTCAACGTAAATGTGATTGCGGTAAAGCTCTGAGCCTTCTCGTTTTATCTTCCATGCAGTGGCATTTCCGAATCGGACCAGGTCCTTGGGATCCGAGAATGTGATGCCTTTGAGCTTTGCCCACTCCATGATGATCTGTCCCAAATTGGCGGGGATCTTTCCAGGACCTCGTCCCCGGATGAGAGTGTAGAAGTAGTTTGGAGCTTCGATTGTTCCCCAAACTGTTTCACCTTCTCGTCCCGTCTGGACTGTTATCTGAGCATAGGTTCTGCCGGAGGCTTCCTGCCCGGCGTCCTGTGATGCCCGGATGATCTCGTCCCTCATCTGGGTGAGACCCTCAGCCAATATCTGTTCCAGTCCTACCGCCATTTGTTTCTGGGTTTGCGAGCATTGGCTTTCTGCTGAGCCTTACGCTCCAGTTCCTTGTTCAGTCGCTCCCGGAAGAGGTGGCTCTGCAAGTTGGTGAAAAGGAGGTTGTACACCTTTCCGTATTTCCATTCCAGAATCTCATCCGGGTCTTTCGAGTAGTCCTTGGCCAGTGCAGTGATGGTGGCCATCTCGCCAACCACCAAAGAGAATTGAGCAATGCCGGCTGCCTTTTCCTCGGCACTGGGCTCGTACTTGAGCTCAGTCTGTTCTCGCTCGATCCAATATTTAATGCCCAGAAGAACCTCATACCAGTACTCGACAATTTCGGAGGTGTTCCTGAGACTCCATTTGACGCCGAGACATTGCATGCCTTCCTTCATCTTGTCAATGTCGGTCATCTCCTTGTCAGTGATGATCCGGCCAAGCTCTATGCGTTGGCCGAACGTCATCTGACCGCCTTGTATGTCGATTCGCTGGATCATTTTATGTAGCAATGTTTGAGACTCCAATACTGTTCGGGGATGTCTTCAATTTCTATTGAGTTGACTATAAACTCATATTCGGGGCCCAGGTTGGGGTACGTCACACTCGACTTTTTCCACCCATCCTCTTCGGTCCATGGGTAATCTACTTCTAAATCGCCCTTCCCATCAACAGTAAGTTGTCCAACAAAATTGTTTGTTTGCGAGATGGAGAATGCCAATAGAGGCAAACCCTCTGCGTGCACCAAAGCTTGGACCCGTGCAGGAGGATAGACCGGCATGGGCAAGTCCTGGCGGTCGAAGAACAAAGTGCGTCCCGACAAGTCAAACCCGGGCTTTACCACTTCAAGGAGGGGACGCCAGATCCTGTCCTTGTACATATCGATACACCAGTCCTGCTTGAAGGTGAACTCCAGTCCCACACTGACCTCGTTGGCGTCAAACCTGGAAGACGGGTACAGCACCCGGACAGTGTTCATGATTTCCGGATATTGCTTGACCAGCTGAGAGGTCTTGAGCAAGTAGAGGAAAGGCCGGACCATCTGCTCCTCAATTTGATTCTTCAACTCCAGTCGTCCGATGGTGGGCGAGTTCTGGCTGAACTTCGTGTCGCCTTTGTAGGCATCGTTGGCCATCGGCTCAAACTTGCAGAAGTAGACCTGCATGATGGTACGCTGAGTGGGGTAGCCCCGATACGGCGTATCGTAGTAGCCAGTGGTAGGTTCCTCAACATAGACGAAGTCGGACGATACCCGATTGCCGTCCGAGTCTGTAACAAACCTCTCCATCGTGTCTACTTTGACGTTCAGCATCCGAGCCTGGTCACACTCAAAGACGGCCAGAGGATTGACCATCTTGACCATGTCGCGGATGAGGGTTATAATGTCCAGTATCATCGTTTTGTGGGGATTATGATTTTGGCGGACTTCATGCCAGTCGCCTTCGGCTTGATCTCAAATATCATTCGCATGATGAGCATGTCCAGGAAGTCCGGTGACCTTCCGAGGAGCTGCTTCATGGTGTCCTTGGAGATGAGCTCTCGCTTCTGCTCAGCGGAGTTCGTGTTCTTGGACTTGAGGACAGTCATCTCCTGCTTGATTTTCTCCTGAACTTCTGGAGAGCAGATGATGTGGATCTGGCGCTTGTTGATGAGCTCCGCCAGCTTGAATGCGCACTCCGACTTGATGTTGTTGTACGTCTTGGAGTCAATAGCTGACTGTCCTCCGTGAAACTCCCGGATGCCTTTCAGGTAGCTCTCCAAGTAGAACCCAAGTCCGTCAGCGTCAGAGACGATGCTGGACCGGGGGACTTTCAGACCGGTGGCCAATTTGGCGATCTTCTCCTCCATCTCCTTGCCTTCCGAGAAGCCTTTGGCGATGGGGATCCGACAGACCATGCCGTCCCAGGTTCCAACCACCCAACTGTCTCGTCCTTTCCCGGCAAGGTCAGTGCTAATGAACCGATTGCCCGTCGGGAGTACGAACTCATTGCTGAACATGTCGCACACTGCATCATAGTCGACCAGCCAATTCGGGTCATCGTCATACTCCCAGTTGCCAAAGACCAGTCGCTCGATCTGCGACTGGGTCAGGTTCCGGAGAAGCCCCTCAATGTACGTGTCTGGGAGAGTCTTGTTGTCCTGGGGCAGAGCTTTGACGAACCGACGCCAAGGAGGCAGCTTGTTCTCCTTCCATGGCTTGTAGTAGTCCGTGTAGAGGAAATTGTTGGTCGGGTTGCAGGTGATGAGGAGTTTGGGAGCCAGCTTGTAGACGTCATTCTTCCATCGACCGATAGAAGCCTGGAGGTTGGTCTTCGCCTCGCGGATAAACTCGCCACCCTCTTCGATCCATCCCCGAGTCATCTGCATGGAACCGAACCTCTCATACATGGGATCGCTGGGGTTGTACTTGGCATCGATGAGGTAGATGCGGCTTTTGTTGTACAACTCGAAGAAGTTGTATTGGCCATTAAAGTGGTAGTAGTTCTCCGTGATGCCCCAGTGGGTAAATACCTCGTAGATGGAGGGAATAGTGTACCGGACCAGGTCGGCAGCCGTCTTACGCGCAATAAAATAAAATGTCTCTGGGTAGGTGAGGGCATCGCCGGCTATCAAGGAAC
>ERZ827498.3473-NODE-3473-length-13320-cov-5.458274_pt1 | contig 13320 bp, 6 predicted proteins | sample MGYA00519865_ERZ827498 | MGnify/ENA primary metagenome ERZ827498 (study PRJEB31778, sample SAMEA3449328) | human gut metagenome | biome: human gut; feature: human-associated habitat; material: faeces | place: United Kingdom | collected 2010/2012 ...
GCACTTGTAATCGTAGCGCGCCATAATACTTCCTTTTCAGCACAAAGCGGGCAGATCGCTCTGCCCGCATAAATTCAAACAGCTGTAACTGTACCCTATATCGGGGGTTTTATCACGCTTCGCCCCAGAATCTATGGGTGTTGCGCAGGAGCTGTGTAGTTTTGCCTTCGGCGGCCGCAACGTCGGCCTCATCGGCCTGCCAGGTCCAGTTGCCCGTGGCGACACCCGGCACGTTCATGCGCGCATCGTCGCCTAGTCCCAGGACATCCTGCAGCGGCATCATCACTAGGGGAGCGTCGCTTGCCAGCGCGTCGCCCATAAGCTTGGCCGCCACCTCAACACCGCTCGGCTCGTCGCCGCCCGCGAAGGAGCGCGTGCACCAACCGGCGAGCGTCGACGTGTCGTGTGTCGAGGTGTACAGAATCTTGCCCGGCGTGGGATGCACGCCGCAGCGGACGTCGTAATCGCTAAACTCCAGCACGTCCATGCCGGGGAAACCGCAGGTCGATGCCATGGCGCGAACACCGGGCGTCAGATAGCCCAAGTCCTCAGCGATAAAGTTGAGCGGACCCAGCTCGTCATAAGCGGTCTGGAACAGGTCCTTGCCCGGTCCCGCCAACCAGCGACCTTCGGCGCAAGCCTTGCCTGCGGGGATACTGAAGTAGCTGTGGAATCCCAGGAAGTGATCCAGGCGCACGCGGTCGTAGAGCGAAAACGCACGACGCAGGCGATCCATCCACCAGCGGTAGCCGTTCTCCTTCATGTGATCCCAACGGAAGGTGGGGTTGCCCCACACTTGGCCCTCGGGTGCAAAATTGTCGGGTGGCGCGCCAGAAATCTCAATTGCCTTGCCGGTATCGGACAGCCAGAAGTTCTCAGGCTCGCTCCATGCGTCTGCCGAATCGTCCGAGACATACATCGGGATATCGCCGATAACCTCGATACCCTTCTTGTGCGCATAGTTCATGAGCTCGCACCAGGCCAGGTCAAAGCGATACTGCATGTACGCCTGAAGCTCTGCCTCGTCGTGGAAGCGCTTGTCGTCAATCAGATACTCGTTGTAGCGCGCGACATCTGCCGGCCAATCGTGACGCGATTCGCCTTCAAAGTACTTCTTGACGGCCATGTAGACGCAGTACTTCTCGAGCCAGTCGGCGTTGCGATGCTTAAACGCCGTGTACAGCGGATCGGCATCCTCGCCGCCACGTGCTTTCCAAGTCTCAAAGTCGGCCGCCAGTTCCTCTTGGCTCTCGGGCAGCAGGTCAATATTGCCCGCAAAGGCCGAAGGCCCAGCGTAAGGGGAGCGGAAGAAGTCCGTGGGGTTGACGGGGAGAACCTGCCAGTAGCGCATGCCCATGGCGGCCAGATGGTCGATAAAGCGACGCGTGGGTGCGCCGATCGTGCCGGGCTTGCCGTCGTCGGTGGGCACCGAGGTGATATGGCACACGACGCCCGCGCCGTGATCGAGCGGCTCCTGCAGACGCTGCTTGGCATGATGATAGATGATCGACGAGCCCAGCGGATACAGGTCGAGCGTGACTGTACCGTTGTGAATCTCGCACTCGTGACCGCTGATCACGTCACTCGCGCATTCGCCGAGCGCCGGAATCGTCACGCGGTGCGAATTGCGCAGGCTGCGGTTGATGATAACCGTCGCGGACTCGCCATCCTTGCCCGTGCGGTTGTAGGCCAGCACCTCGTCGTTGAGCGCGAAGGCCTTGATCTCGCCGTCGATCATAAATGGCAGTGCGCGGCGTACGGCGGAGGCGTTCTTGACAATAGCCAGCGTGTCGAAGTCGTGCAGTTGGTCCTTGGTCGGCAGGGTGCGGCGGTTGCCCGGATCGGTAAGGCCCTCCAGGCCGTACTCGTCACCATAGTAAATCGAAGGCACACCGGGGAACGTCATCTGCATGAGCGTTGCAAGCCAAAAGCGGCTCTTGGCCAGGCCCATCGAGTTCTCGTCCAGGCGCCACTTGCTGCGCTCGCTTTCGGGCAGCTGCGACTCGTCGGGGCCGCCGCCGAGCACCGAGATAATGCGCGGACGGTCGTGGCTCGACAACAGGTTGAGCGCGCAGGACAGAGCCTCGCGCGGATAATTTTCGCGCAGGGTTTCGATATCCTCGGCTGCCTGGTAGGCATTCTTGTAGCCCATCAAAAAACCGATGACCATGTCGCGGAAGGGATAATCCATAGCAGAGTCCAGCTCGGAGCCCTGCAGGTAGCGTCGCAGATGGCCGTAGCTAATCTTGTTGGAGGCGTCTTCCCAGACTTCGCCGAGCAACAGCGCATCGGGCTTTTCGGCAACTACGGCCTTTTTGATTTCGGCCAGGAAGTCGTCGGAAAGCTCGTCAGCGACGTCCAGGCGCCAACCATGGGCACCGGCGCGCAGCCATTTGCGGATCACGCCGTCCTTGCCCAGGAGCCTCTCGCGCACCAGCTCGGACTTCTCGTTGATGGCTGGCATGTTGCCCACGCCCCACCAGCAGTCGTACGAGCCATCCTCGTGGAAGGTAAACGCATCGCGCCACGGCGAATCCTCGCTCTGCCAGGCACCCACGCCGGGGTAGTTGCCGTAGCGGTTGAAGTAGATCGAATCGTCGCCCGTGTGGTTGAACACACCGTCCAGAATGATGGAAATGCCCAGCTTCTCGGCCGCCTCGCACAGCTCAGTAAAGTCCTGCTCGGTGCCCAGGATCGGGTCGATCTTGGTGTAGTCGGCCGTGTCGTAGCGGTGGTTGCTCGCGGCTTCAAAGATGGGGTTGAGGTAGATGGCCGTAAAGCCCAGCTCTGCGATGCGGGGCAGGTCTTCCTGGATGCCCTTGAGCGAGCCGCCGTAGAAGTCCCAGGTCTTGATGGAGCCGTCCTCAGCGCGCTCGTACACGGGCGGCTCGTTCCAGTCCTCGACCATCCGGCGCTGAATGCCCTTGCGCGGTTTTTCGAGTTGGGCCATTGTGCGCTCGCGCCAGTGCTCGTCACGGGCGTAGCGATCGGGGAAGATCTGGTAGACCATGCCACGCTCGTACCAGGTGGGGCGGTTCTCGCGGTGCTTATAGACGGTAATCTGGAAGGACGGCACCTCGGCGTAGTCGTAGGTTACGCCCTCACCGCCGGTGCGGCCCTGCGGTGCGCCCAGGCGAACCTCGGGCTGGCCCTCGATGTTGCATATAAAGCTGTACCACACAAGACACGGTTCATCGCATTTGAGCTCGCCGGTAAAAATGCCATCGCCTTCGTGCTCCATCGGGATCAGGGTCTCGCCGACTTCATCGACCCAGGTACGTAGGGTGAGTGTTGCCTGGTTGGGATCGGCATCCTCCAAAATAACCGAGAGAGCAACGGTAGTTCCTGTGGTCACAGCGCCAAACGGAGTGCGAAACTGCGGTAGGCGGCTGTTGTGTATCAATCTCATAGTACGGTCCAGTTCAATAGAATCACGGTCTACGGGCCATGGGCTTTACGCACAGGATATAAGTATATCTGTTGTACTCAGGGTATATAAACAACATCCGTTTACCATCGGCGAACGGTTGTGCTAGAAAATCGTTTTACCAACTATCTACAGAGAAGGGGCGCGCGGTTGGAGCGCCCCTTGTTTAGGGTTTTGATTAGGTTTTAGATCGTCTGCGGGCTAGCGGCGCTTGCGGGTGGCCGTAGCCTTGCGGACGGAGGTCTTCTTGGTCGGGGCCTTTTCCTCGGCCGGAGCGGCAGGGGAGACCGGGGCCTCCTTGGCGGGTTCGGGCTTGGCCTTTACCTCGGCCTTGGGCTCCTCTTTGGCGGCAGCGGGCTTGGCCTCGACCTTAGCCTCCGCCTTGGGAGCAGCAGCCTTGGTCGTGGTCTTCTTGGCCGTCGTCGTGGTGCGCTTGCGCGTGGTGGTCTTGGCGGCCGGCTTGGACTCGGCAGACGTCTCCTCGACCTTGGCGGCCGGCTTTGCGGCCGCCTTGGGGGCAGCCTTCGTTGCAGCGGCTTTGGCGGTCGTCGACTTGGTTGCCGTAGCCTTCTTGGCAGCAGTGGCCTTGGTCGCGCTCTTGGTCGCGGTCGTCTTCTTGGCTGCTGTCTTGGCCGGAGCCTTAGCGGCCGGCTTGGCCTCGGCGGTCTCGGTCTTTACCTCGGAGGCTGCCTCGACCTCGGCGGCCTCCTTTGCAGCGGCGGTCGTACGCTTGCGTGTCGTCGTTGCCTTGGCAGCAGTCTTCTTTGCTGCGGTGGTCTTGGTGGCAGCGGCCTTGGTTGTCGTAGCCTTCTTGGCCGTCGTCTTACGCGTCGTGGTCTTCTTGGCGGCAGGCTTCGCCGCGGGCTTAACCTCGACCTCGGCAGCCGGCTTTTCCTCAGCTTTGGGCTCCTCAGCAGCGGCGGGCGCCTCAACAACCGGCTCGGCCTTGGGCTCGGGCTCGGCCACAACCTCGGGCTCGGCCTCAGCCTTCTCAGCCGCAGCTTCAACCACGGCCGCCGGCCTCTCGATCTCCGGGTGCATAAAGAAGTACAGGTCCAGATACTTGTCGGCCGAGCGCGTCCAGCTAAAGTCCTGACTCATGGCCTGCGTGACCAGCTGATCCCAGGCCTCGCGGTTGTCCCAGAACAGGCGTGCCGCGCGGAACACGGCGTCGCCCATCTCGTCGCCGTTAAAGTTACTAAACGAGAAGCCCGTGCCCTCGCCGGTAAACTCGTTATACGGGATCACCGTGTCCTTCAGACCACCGGTCTCGCGCACAATGGGCAGGGTGCCGTAGCGCATGGCGATGATCTGCGACAGGCCGCAGGGCTCAAACTTCGAAGGCATCAGGAACATGTCGGCGGCGGCATACATGCGCTGCGACAGCGCCGGGTCAAACTCGATGCGCGCGGCCATGGTGCCGGGGTACTTGTCCTGGAAGTAGCGCAGGCCGTCTTCGTAGTCGCGGTCGCCGGTGCCCAGCACCGCCACCTGCACGCCTCCGGACAGGATGCGGTCGAGCGCGTACATGACCAGGTCCATGCCCTTCTGGCGCGTCAGGCGCGTGACCATCACCATAAGCGGACGATCGTCGCGAACCTCGAGCCCCAGCTCTTCCTGCAGCTTGGCCTTGCACACGGCCTTGCCCCCACGGTCATCAACCGTGTAGTTTGCGGCAATGCGCTTGTCGGTTGCCGGGTCAAAACCCGCCACGTCAATGCCGTTCAAAATGCCCTGCAGCGCATAGGAGCGCTCGCGCAGCACACCGTCCAGGCCCTCGCCAAACTCGGGCGTCTGGATCTCGTTGGCATAGGTGGGGCTCACCGTGGTGATGGCGTCGGCATAGCGTAGCGCACCCAGCATGTAGTTGATGCTGCAGGCGTCGCAACGCAGCTGCGAAGCGGCCGCCGGAATGTGCGCCACGCCCAGGATGTCCTCCATCACGGTGTCGCTAAACTGGCCCTGGAACGCCACGTTGTGGATCGAGAACACGGTCTTGACGCGGTCGTACAGCGGCAGTCCCTGGTAGAACTCGCGCAAGAACACGGGCGCCAGTGCCGTCTGCCAGTCGTTGCAGTGCAGGATGTCGCACTCAAAACCGGCCGGCAGGTGCTGCAGGCTCTCGGTGATGGCCTTAGAGAAGAACGCAAAGCGCTCGCCGTCATCAAAGAAGCCGTACGGATAGTCGCGCGCAAAGTAGCGTTCGTTGTCGATGAACATATACGTGACGCCGTCGTGCTCGAGCTTCTCGAGTCCGCAGTACTCGTTGCGCCAGCCCAGGCTCACGTAAAAGTCGGAGAAGTGCTCCATCTGCGCCTTGTACTCGTCCTTGATGGTGGCGTACTTGGGCACCATCACGATGACTTCGGCGCCGGCGCGCACAAGCGCCGCAGGCAGCGAGCCCGCCACGTCGCCCAGGCCACCGGTCTTCACAAACGGTGCGCACTCGGCCGAGGCAAACACGATCTGCATCTTTTTGCTGGAATCAGCCATTTTGTCTCCCTGTTGCAATTCGAGAATAGCCGCCTGGCGCAAACCGGGCGGCTATTCTACGTGTTACGAGCGATGTTGCGGTGCCAAAGCTAGCTCGCGTTGGTGATATCAGAAGTTAACGGGGCCTTTCCCAGCACCAGGATGTTCTCGGGCGTGCCGCGAAGCTCGGTGTTGGTGGGAACCACGTTGTTCTTGTCCAGGATTGCATTCTCAACGCGGGCGCCGCTCTTGATGACGCAGCTCTGGTTGATGATCGAATTGGTCACCGAGGCGCCTTTCTCAACCACAACGCCGCGCGACAGGATCGAGTTGCGCACGGTGCCCTTGATGATGCAGCCGGCCGAGATGATCGAGTTGCAGGCGTGGCTGCCGGTCGCATAGCGCGAAGGCGGCACGTCGTGAGCCTTGGTCAGGATCGGGCGCTCGGGATCGAAGAGCTGGTCGGCCACGGTCTGGTCGAGCAGGTCCATGCTGCGGCGATACAGCGACTTCTCGCTAAACACGCCCACGACCTCGCCCTTGTACTCGTAGCTGCACACGTCGATGTTGCCAAAGTCGCCCTGGAGCGCCTCGAGCAGGTCCAGATAGTCGGCGGCCTGGTAGTGGTCGATGATCTCGAGCAGCGTCTCGCGGTTGACGATGCAGCAGTCCATAGAGGCGTTGTCGCCGTACACGACGCCGGCGCTCACGCCCGTCAGGCGGCCGTTCTCGTTGATCTGCAGCTTGGTCTCGTCATCAACATTGCGCGTGGCCTTGCAGTACACCACGGTCATCTGGGCACCGGAGTTCTCGTGCGCCTCGATGATGGTGTTGAGGTCCATGTTAAAGATGATGTTGGTACCCATCATCACAACATAGGGCTTGTCCGAGCGCTGGAACAGCGTCTTGTTGGAGATGATGTCGCGCAGCAGGAAGCGCATGCCGCCCTTGGTGGTGCCATACGCGTTGCCGGGCACCATGAACAGGCCGCCCTTCTTGCGGTCCAGGCCCCAGTCCTTGCCCGAGCCCACGTGGTCGATCAGCGAGCGGTAGTTGCCCGGCATAACGACGCCGACGGTCTTAATGCCGGCATTCATCATGTTGGACAGCGGGAAGTCGATCAGGCGGTAGCGGCCCAAAAACGGAACGGACGCGATGGGGCGGTCCTTGAGCAGCACGCTGCCGTAGGTCGAAGAGTAGTTAGCGGTGATATAACCGATGGCCTTGCGATTGATCATCGGATCATTCCCCCTTCCCGATAACGACGTCATTTCCAACGACGGCCGTATCCTTGGTGGTATCGACAGAGCCGAGCTTCACGCCCTCTTCGACCGTGGAGTTCTCGCCCAAAATAGCGCGGCAGATGTGCGCGCCGCTCTTAACGTGCGCACCCGGCAGCAGCACGGAGTCCTCGACCACGGCGCGCTCCTCGATGATGACATCGGTCGAAAGGATCGAGTGGCGAGCGGTGCCGTAGATCTTGCAGCCGTTGGAGACCAGGCAGTCGTCCAGGCGGCCGTCCGGGCCAATGTAGTGCGGCGGACGCGTGGTGATGTTGGACATGATGGGGAAGTGCTTGTCAAACAGATCGAACTCGGGGTTGTTGCCCAGCAGGTCCATCGAGGTCTCGTGGAAGCTGGCGATGGTGCCGACGTCCTTCCAAAAGCCGTGGAACTCGTAGCTGTACAGGCGCTTGCCCTCGCCGAGCAGCTTGGGGATGATGTCCTTGCCAAAGTCGTGGCTCGAGCGCTGGTCCAGAGCGTCCTCCTCGAGCGCCTCGATCAGCACGTCGGCCGAGAAGATGTAGATGCCCATGGACGCGAGGTTCGAATCGGGCTTCTCGGGCTTCTCGGTGAACTTGGTGATGCGGCCGTCCTCGGGGTCGGTGGTCAGGATGCCAAAGCGGCTGGCCTCCTCCCACGGCACGGGCATAACGCTCACCGTGAGGTCGGCGTTGTTCTCAATGTGCGTCTTGAGCATCTTGCGGTAGTCCATGCGATACAGGTGATCGCCGGACAGAATCAGGACGTACTTGGGGTCGTTGGCCTTGATGTAGTCGAGGTTCTGCGTAATGGCGTCGGCCGTGCCCGCATACCAGGCGCCGCCGGTCTGCGTCTCGTACGGCGGCAGGATCGACACGCCGCCGTCGCGGCTGTCCAGATCCCACGCCTCGCCGGAGCCCACGTAGGCATGCAGCAGGTAGGGGCGATACTGCGTCAGAACGCCCACCGTGTCGATGCCCGAGTTGGAGCAGTTGGAGAGCGAAAAGTCGATAATGCGGAACTTGCCACCAAAGCTAACCGCCGGCTTAGCGATCTTTTGGGTGAGTGCCCCCAATCGGCTGCCCTGTCCTCCTGCGAGGAGCATCGCGATGCATTCTTTCTTACTCATCGATTTCTCCTTCTGTCATCGATGTTCCTAAACCCATTAGCGACGGGCGCGGCGCAATGTCACGCCCGTCGAGTAATGCCGTGCTGGCATAGGGGAACTCGCGCGCCTTTACGCGTGCCAGATCTCGTCGCGGTACTCGCGAATGGTGCGGTCGCTCGAGAACCAGCCGCTCGAGGCGGTGTTGAGCAGGGCCTTGCGGTTCCAGGTCTCCTGGTCGCCGTAGCTGCCGGTGAGCTTCTCCCAGGCATCCACGTAGCTGCGGAAGTCTGCCATGACCAGGTCGGGGTCGTTGTTGTTCATGAGCTCGTTGTAGATGCTCTCAAAGTTGCCCGAAAGACCCGCAAACGTGTTGTCCTTGAGCTCGTCCATCACGCGGCCCAGACGCTCACGATCGTTATTGAGCGTATCCCACGCAAAGTAGCTGTTGGATGCCCAGAGCTGCTCGACCTCGGGGGCGGTCAGGCCAAAGATGGCCTCGTTCTCGCGGCCGGCCAGGTCGGCGATCTCGATGTTGGCGCCGTCGAGGGTGCCCAGCGTAATGGCGCCGTTCATCATGAGCTTCATGTTGGACGTGCCCGAGGCCTCCTTGCCGGCCGTGGAGATCTGCTCCGAGATCTCGGCGGCAGGGTAGATGAGCTGGGCGTTGCTCACGCGGAAGTTGGGGATAAAGCAGACCTTCATGACCTCGTTGACGCGCGGGTCGTTGTTGATGACCTCGGCCACGGAGTTAATGAGGCGGATAGTCTCCTTGGCGAAGGTGTAGCTCGAGGCAGCCTTGCCGCTAAAGATGAAGGTCGTCGGCGTCACGTGGAAGTTGGGATCGGCGATGCGGCGGTTGTAGATGTCCATCACCTTCATGATGTTCATAAGCTGGCGCTTGTAGGCATGGAAGCGCTTAACCTGAACATCGAAGACGGTGTTGGGGTCAATGACCAGACCGGTCTCGGACTTAACGTAGGCGGCCAGACGCTCCTTGTTGGCGCGCTTGGAGGCACCCACGGCCTTCAGGAACTCACTGTCGTTCTGGAACTCTTTGAGCTTCTCCAGCTCAAAGGCGTCCTTGAGCCAGCCATCGCCAATGGCATCGGTGACGAGCTTGGCATAGGTGGGGTTGGCCTCGGCAAAGAAGCGCCGGTGCGAGATGCCGTTGGTCTTGTTGTTGAACTTCTCGGGCGTCAGGGCATAGAAGTCCTTGAGCACGATGTTCTTGATGATGTCGGAGTGGATCTTGGCCACGCCGTTGACGCTATGGCTGCAGATCACGGACAGGTTGGCCATGCGAATCTCGCCGTCCCACAGAATGGCGGTCTGGCGCAGACGCTCCTGCCAGCCCTCCTGCGTGGTGTCGAACGACTCGTGCCAACGACGGCTGATCTCGTCGATGATCTGGTACACGCGGGGGAGGAGCTTGGAGAACGTGCCGATGGGCCACTTCTCCAGAGCCTCGGGCAGGATGGTGTGGTTGGTGTAGCTCACGACCTGCGTCACGATGTTCCAGGCGTCGTCCCACTCGAGCTTCTTCTCGTCGATGAGGATGCGCATGAGCTCGGGGCCGCACATGGCGGGGTGGGTGTCGTTGGTGTGGATGGCAACAAACTGCGGCAGCAGCTCCCAGTTCTCGCCGTGCTCCTTCTCAAAGGTGTCGAGCAGGCTGTAGATGCCGGCGGAAACAAACAGGTACTCCTGCTTCAGGCGCAGCAGACGGCCGTGCTCGCCGGCGTCGTTGGGGTAGAGGATGGCGCTGATGGCCTCGGCCTCGGCGCGCTCGGCGTCGGCCAGGGCATAGTCGCCGCGGTTGAAGGCCTCCAAGTCAAAGTGCTCCTCGACCGGCTCGGCGGCCCAGACGCGCAGCTTGTTGACGGTCTCGCCGGCATAGCCCACGACGGGGATGTCATAAGGGACGGCCAGGATGTCCTGCGTGTCCACCGTGCGGTAGAACGTGCGGCCATTCTCCTCAAAGCCCTCGACGTGGCCACCAAACTTAATGGTCACGGCCTTGTCCTGACGACGGACCTCCCAGGGATAGCCGTGGGTGAGCCACTCGTCGGTAGCCTCGACCTGGCTGCCGTTGACGATCTCCTGCTTAAACAGGCCGTAGCGGTAGCGCATGCCGTTGCCGTAGCCGGCAATGCCCTCGGCTGCCATGGAATCCAGGAAGCACGCGGCCAGACGGCCCAGGCCACCGTTACCCAGTGCCGGATCGGGCTCCTGGTTCTCGATGACGGACAGGTCAAAGCCCATGTCGTCGAGCGCCTCGGCGACCATATCGCGCACGCCAAAGTTGAGCAGGTAGTTGTCGAGCAGGCGGCCGATCAAAAACTCGATCGAGAAGTAGTACACGCGCTTCTTGCCCTCGGCGGTGGCGCGGGCGTCGCTCTTGGTGGCAACGGTGCGGGCCTTCTCGGCCACGAGCTTGGCCAGGGCATTAAAGCGGTCCAGGTCGCTGGCGGCCTCGACGCTCTTGCCGCTGATGCTCATGACGGCATCGCGATAGAGCTCGGTAAACTCCTGCTTGTTGTCGAAGATCTTATTCATACGTTCCTTTCCCCCGGGGATGTTTCTCCCGGAACGGTTATGACATGTATCCTACGCCCCCGCGGGGCGGGTAATTACAGTGGTAACACCTTTGTTACGCTTTCTTGGCAGGAGCCTTAACAGCAGCTGCCCTGGCCTTGGGAGCAGCCTTTTTGGGGGCCGCCTTCTTGTCCGTGGTGGACTTGGCCGAAGCCTTGGCAGCGGGCTTGGCAGCCTTCGCCTTGGCCGGAGTCTTCTTGGCAGCTGCGGTCTTGGGCTTCACCGAGGACGCACGCTTGCGCATCGCCTTCTTGGGCTCCTCGACCACGGGCGGCTTGTAGCTGCTGGGACCGCGGCGCTTAAGCACCACGCCTGCCAGGCCGGGTACCTTGATCTCGATGGAGTCCATCTGCCCGTTCCAGGGATAGGGCTCGCTCGAGCAGGTGTAGGGCTCCTCGCCGGCATAACCGCTGCCGCCAAACTCGGGACGGTCGGAATCAAAGATGACCTCCCAGTCACCCTCGCGCGGCACGCCCACACGGAAGCTCTCGTAGCTCGCCGGGTCAAAGTTGATCAGAATCACCAGGTCGTCATCGACGTCCTCGCCCTGACGTACAAAGCTCACGATGGACTGCTTGGAGTTGTCCGCGTCGATCCAGGTAAAGCCGTCGTCGGTGTAGCCGCGCTCGTACAGAGCGGGCTCGGCGGTGTACAGGTGGTTGAGCGCCTTGATAAACGCCTGATGATGACGGTGAGTCTCGTACTCCTCGGTCAGGAACCACTGGATGGACTCGTAGTAGCGCCACTCAATAAACTGGCCGATCTCGTTGCCCATAAAGTTGAGCTTGGCACCGGGGTGAGTCATCTGGTAGAAGGCGAGCGTGCGCAGGCCGGCAAACTGGCGCCACCAGTCGCCCGGCATGCGGCCGATCAGCGAGCACTTGCCGTGCACGACCTCGTCGTGGCTCAGCGGGCAAATAAAGTTCTCGGTAAAGGCATACATAATGGAGAACGTGAGCAGACCGTGGTTGCCGGGGCGCCACGGAAAATCGGTCTGCATGTAGTGCAGGGTGTCGTTCATCCAGCCCATGTCCCACTTATAGTGGAAGCCCAGGCCGCCGTCCTGCGGCGGATAGGTCACGAGCGGCCACGCGGTGGACTCCTCGGCCATCATCATCACGTCGGGGTAGTGCGCCTCCACGGCGCAGTTGACCTGGCGAATGAACGCGCTGGCATCCAGGTCCTCCTCGGTACCGTACTTGTTGAACTTTTTTTGGCCGGGATCATCGATGCCAAAGTTGAGGTACAGCATGCTGGACACGCCATCCATGCGAATGCCGTCCACGTGGAAGTTCTCGAGCCAGTACAGCACGTTGGAAACCAGGAAGGAGCGGACCTCGCCGCGGGCGAAATCGAACTTGTGCGTGCCCCAGTTGGGGTGAATTTCGTGCTCAAACAGCATGTGGCCGTTAAAGGTGGCAAGGCCGTGGGAGTCGGCGCAAAAACCGCCGGGCACCCAGTCCATGATCACGCCGATGCCTGCCTCGTGGCACGCATCGATAAAGTGCATGAGCTGCTGCGGGTTGCCGTAGCGCGACGTGGCGGCGTAGTAGCCGGTCGTCTGGTAGCCCCAAGAGCCATCGAAGGGATGCTCCATAAGCGGCATGACCTCGATATGCGTGTAGCCCATGTCGCGCACGTAGTCCACGAGCTCCACCGACAGGTCGTCGTAGGTGTAAAACTCACCGCGCTGCGCGGGGAAGGGATCCATGGGGCCGGGGTAGTTGCCGTACTCGTCGGGCTCGCCCTGCGGCGCGTCGCCGTGGCGCTTCCAAGAGCCAATATGCACCTCGTAGATGTTAAGGGGCTGCGACATGTGGTTGTGGCCGGCGCGGCGCTTGAGCCACGCGGCGTCGTTCCACTTGTAGCCGTCGAGGGTCCATAGCACGCTGGCGGTACCCGGGGGGCACTCGGCCTTAAACGCGTACGGATCGGCCTTGTAGAGCTTTTCGCCCTCGTTGGTCTCGATAAGGTACTTATAGAGCTGACCCTGCTCGGCGCCAGGAATAAAGCCTTCCCAAATAGCGCTCGTATGCATGGGTACCAGCGGGTTGGCTTGCTCGTCCCAGTCGTTAAATTCGCCAATGACGTGGACGCTCTTTACGTCGGGCGCCCAAACGCAAAAGCGCCAGCCACGCGTACGGTTCTGCGTGTCGGGGTGAGCGCCCATCTTCTCCCAGCTGCGCTCCCATGTGCCGATGCCAAATAGGTAGACATCGTCCTTGGTGAGCTCCGGTGCATGCGGGGCGGCTTTACGGATAGCGGGCTTTTTGGTTGCTGGCTTTAGCTTTGTATCGCTCACGTTTGATCCCATCATGACGCGGCAGCGTGTTGCCTTGGTGACTAGATGCGAAAGGTCCAAGGCTGCACGAATCGAAGGGACGGCGAAGTTTCTGTGATTCGTTCCACCTCGCGTGCTCGGTGGAACTTTCGGCAGAAACTACGATAACACCTGT
>ERZ827498.3479-NODE-3479-length-13306-cov-6.738586_pt1 | contig 13306 bp, 15 predicted proteins | sample MGYA00519865_ERZ827498 | MGnify/ENA primary metagenome ERZ827498 (study PRJEB31778, sample SAMEA3449328) | human gut metagenome | biome: human gut; feature: human-associated habitat; material: faeces | place: United Kingdom | collected 2010/2012 ...
TGTTGCTCAGGCACTTATAAATAATGTTAAACTATAGTGTTGCGGAATTAAGGATTTACAAAGTTCTTTTGCAATATATTATAAGAACGTTCATCACGAGCACATATTATTACATTTCTATACTTTGAAAAGAATTCAACATCTTCTAATAAAGCTTTCTCCTCTGTATAAAAAATTGTCTGTGGAAAAATTACAATTTTATTTTTAGGATATTGTTCTATAACTTTTTTTCGAAAATCATGAGGCTCTTTCCATAAATCTCCAAAATTACCTCCCCCTTGTAGCAATATTGTTACATTTGAATCGATTTTTTTAGAGAAATCCATGTTATAAGAACTAGATGAATATAAAACCTCCTTTTTATTTCTTTTAAGAAATTCTAATTCTCCTTTCCATATCAACAAATCGCCAATATTCAAATAATATGGAACTTCTAACAATACGACCCTTTTTCCTATTATTGGTAAAAGGTTTGTATCTATTATTTTTCTCAAATCTTCAAAAACCATATTCTACAAAAATATTATAATTTCTTAATATGTTTCACTAATTCATTAGCCTTTTTGTACTCTTCATGACTACCAATATCGAGCCAATAGCCGGTAATCGGATAACGAATAACAGTCTTACCTGCTGCTACTGCATCATTCATCAGGTCAGTAGCATTATAGAACGTATTCTTTGGCATATTCTCTAATAGTTCTCGTTTGATGAGATAAATGCCAGCATTGGCAAAATAATTATAGACAGGTTTTTCTTTTACCCCCTTTATATTTCTACCTTCTAATTCAAAAATTCCATAAGGAACAGAAATAGAATATGGAACAGCAGCAACAGACATATCTGCATTGTGCTCCATAAAATGAAGATAAAAATCCTCGTAATCTATATTAGTAAAGAGGTCAGAATTCATCACAAGAACCACGTCATTATAGAACTTTGTGACAAATTGTGTTGCACCCATTGTTCCCAAAAACTGCGGTTCTTTTATACAATCAATTTGTACCCCATTTACAGGGTTAGCAAAATGCTCCTCCAATTGTTCATGTAGATAGTTGACAGTAACAGATATATGCTTAATACCATTCTCCATCAAACTGTCTATATTATAATCAATAATAGGTTTGCCCCCTACAGGAAGTAATGGTTTAGGAGTTGTTTCAGTTAAAGGACGAAGGCGGACTCCTTTTCCTCCAGCCATAAGAACAGCATCAATAGGAAGTCGGGTTCTTTGTTGCCTTAGATTAACTACATCAACTATTTTCATGTCGTTATCAAGCACAGGAAGAAGTTCTATTCCTTTTTCTTTTGCAATGTGTATAGTTTTAACGTCACATTCTGTAACTCTTATATATGTAAATAATTTATTAGCAATTTTAATAACGCTACTTTCCAAACTTTCACCCTTTATCAGTCCGCGGCGAATATCACCATCAGTAAGAGAACCGATTACACTATTCTTCTCATCTACCACAAACAGGGTCAATGCATCCATACCGCCTATTGAATTAATGGTTTCTAAGGCTTTTAACAAAGTTGCATCCGACTTAATCAAATATTTTGAAAACATAAAATTTTTATTTATAATGTGATTTACTTTTGAGTTTTGTTTATAATCGACTCAACAAACATAAAGTCATAAATATCATCTATATCGATTGATGTTTCTTTTGACATTACATATTTTATTCGTTTATTAAAGCCACCTAATCCTTTATGCTTAAGAGAATCTACATTTATGACATAAATAGCACCATTAAACTCATAAAATGTAGGAAGAGATTGACGACCGCCAGCATGTTTATTATATACAAGGTTAACGTATCCATCGATGTCATCTTTACAAAGCACAGCAGGTGCATGAGATTTTGTTACCGAAACGACCATATCTACATCATTTCTATATAGCAATAGAGCCTCCTTCACCTGATCGATTGTACGCAATGGTGAAGTTGGTTGTAAAAGAAGAATCTTATTAAACATCTTACCATTATTCTCATAATATTTAACTGCATGCAAAAGAACGTCGTTTGTTGTCGCCGTATCGGAAGCTAGTTCTCTAGGTCGCACAAAAGGTACTTGTAAACCATAGTTCTGTACAACATCTATAATCTTCTGATCATCAGTTGATACACAAATATTTTCATCTGTAGTGATTGTTCTCGCAACATCAATTGAATAAGCTATTAATGGTTTTCCGCAAAGATTCTTGATATTTTTACCAGGAAGTCCTTTACTACCGCCTCGTGCAGGTATAACTACTAAAATATCTTCCATTTCTATAAATCATAAAAAGTTTTTAAATTCAAACCTGCCAACTCCACATTCTTAAGTTGTTGATAAATCAAATGGGCTGTATTTGGCTTGGCATACGGATTTTTATAAATCTTTGCTGCTTTTTGCATATCTTCCGACAAGCAGCACTTAAGTCCTGCAATCACATCATTTTTTAATGGTCCACAATTTACAACACTCTTTGAGGCAAGCCTTCCCTTTTGTCTATCACCAATATTCAAAGTTGGAATACCAAAAGAAGGAACTTCAATGATTCCACTAGAGGAGTTGCCAACTGCTGCCTTTACAAACTGAAGGGTCGAAAGATAGCGCTTTAATCCCAAAGATGTGTAAGCCTTTGCACTATTAGAATGCTTCTCCACATAATTCTCTACAGCCAAAGCTATAGCATCCCTTCCTGTATCAGAGTTTGGCATAGTGAAGATTACTTTCAGATCTTTGAACTGATCTAAAGCATCCAAAAACTCACGAATATCTTTAGCAGGATCACCACCAAGAGTAACAGGATGATAAGTAACAAGAATTGTTTGTGTATCTATCTTGAAATCCAAAGATGCTTCAAGTTCATCTTTCGTCATCAAAGGAACTGCCTTGATGTTTTCTACCCCTAAAGACCCTACTTCAAAAACTCTAGATGGTTGTTCACCCATCTGAATAACTCGATGGCGATATTCTTCACAAGAAGTAAAATGTAAAGATGACATCTTTGTCACAGAATGACGGATGGCATCATCGAATGCACCTTCAGTAACTTCTCCACCATGAATATGAGCAATAGGAATACGATGAATCAACGCTACCTGAGCAGCAACAAGAATCTCATATCTATCACCTAAGAGTACGAGAATATCAGGTTTCAGCTCTGACAAGGCATCATTCATACCTTGCATCTCTTCTGCCATTGATAAAATAATTCCATGGGCATCATCAGATGGTTTAAGCATATAGACCTTTTTATCTATAGTGAATCCATCTTTCTCTATTTCGTTATAGGTTTCTCCATATTCAGGCATCAGGTGCATATTGGTGGCAATGACTTGGAGCCGTAAATCTTTATCTTCTTTGACTAATCTCATCAATCGACTCAACAAGCCATATTCAGCACGAGTGCCAGTTACAAAACAAATCTTTCTCATAATTGTATTTGTTCGTCTGGTTGATAATCTTTAATAGCCTTTGTACCTTCAATTTCTTCCCAACGCATAGGTGTTATGCCAGTACCAGGACGCTTAACAGTCAAGTTATCATCAGACAACGTTTCACCCTTTTTGATATATGTACTCGCCACAATACTCTTACGAGCTACAGCTATATTGGCACGTTCTGATTCAGAGACCTGCTTTATACCTGTTCCCAAAGCCTGCTCAATATTACGGATGGCTTGAACCATAGCCTTAAGCTCTTGTGACTCCAAAGAGGCTTTGTGATCAGGACCAACCATATTTCTATCAAGAGTGAAATGCTTTTCAATAACCTGTGCGCCAAGAGCTACAGCAGCAATAGGGACTTCTATTCCTTGGGTATGGTCTGAATAACCTACTACTGTTCCAAAATTCTGTTTGATGGTAAGCATAGCCTTCAAATTGACATCCTTCATAGGTGTAGGATATTGGGTATTACAATGCAAGATTGTAATTTGCTCTTTTGTCAAACCATTCTTCAACAATACTTCCATCGCATTCCTGATATCTTCTTCATCGCACATTCCGGTGGACATGATGACCGGCTCATGAAGAAGAGCAATTTTCTTGATGAATGGATAGTTGGTAATTTCACCAGAAGGAATTTTCCAAAGTCCCAAACCTAGAGAATGCAAGAAATCAATACTTTCCAAATCAAAAGCAGTTGACCAAAAACGGATACCTTTCTGATGACAATAGGCAACAAGTTCTTGATGATCAGCATCAGACAGTTCTAATTTCTTGAGCATCTGATACTGAGAATCATCACCATCACCTATATTTTTCTTCTGGTATTCTGCTTTCTTAGCATCTTTTGATACAAGTTTATCAGCCTTGAAGGTTTGAAACTTGATTATATCAACTCCTGCATCAACAGCTGAATCTATAAGTTGCTTGGCTATATCCAAGGAACCATTATGGTTGACACCAGCTTCAGCAATTATTAATGTATGGTTGCTCATGCTATTTTGCTTTAATTTTAAGGATTGCAGGATTTCCTGCATAAATTCCCTTCACACGTATAGACTTACGAACTACAGAACCAGCTCCCACGATAATATCTGAAGCTATTTCGATACAGTTGGCACAAACGGATTGAGATCCGATAAAACAATTCTCTCCAATCTTACATTCACCATTCACCATAGTTCCTGTCGAGATGTGGCATTGATTACCAACCTCTGCGTCATGTTCTATATTTACGAAAGTATTGATGATGCAATTATCACCAATCTTTGCACCAGCATTGACAAAAGCATGATGCATAATGACAGTACCTTCGCCTAGTTCTGAATATTTACTAACGTGAGCGGTAGAGGCAATGATTGTTGCCAATCTGCCTCCAGCCGCCTTCACCTTATTATATAGCTTGATTCTGAGGGCTGGATTTTTGATGAAGCCTACAGTTATAATGAAATCACACTCCTCAACATACTGAGGAATCTCATCATCGGTTCCGATTACCTTATGACCAGGTAGAACCTCCTTGCCAACTTCATCTGGCATATCAAGGATTCCCTTGATTTCATAGCCTGCACTCTCTGCGACTTCTATCACAGACTTGCAATGACCTCCGCCCCCAACGAGGATGAGATTCTTTTGTTCCATTTTATTGGTTCCCGTTCTTTCGTTCCTCCCATTCGTCCTTCTCTTTAGCATGTTCCATTCCCCAGAATGTTTCCGCATCGAGACCGTCCATCAATTTTTGCTCTATCCATTCAGGGAGGTATGCTAATGCTTTAGGCGACAATCGTAAAGCATTATTTGATGGCTCGTGAATCAATAACATGTCCTTACTTCCTTTGCAGGATTCTAACGAAAAAGATGACTGTCTTTCAACATTGCCTATAGCTGCTTGATATAGATCATATGTTTCTTGGTAGTGTTCTATATATACACTATCAACAAAAGTTTGGAAATCTTTTGTAACTTCTAAATTAGCCATTGTTATTCGTCTATTTTAAATGTATATACAAAGCCGCTAGTCATACGATAGCCATTATACGCATTACAATACGGACAATAAATATCTTCTCTTTCTTTACCTCCTGGTACGTTCATTGTTGTTACTTGAACTCGGAATCTTCTTCCGCATTCTGAACATATCATTTCATATTCTTCCATAATTATTTTAATTTATTCTTACTGAACTAGGAATATTTACTACTCTATCCGCAAACCAGATAGTATTCTCCAAGCCATCGTTCTCACAATTCTCAAACATCGGCAGGCGATTCATCAACTCCCAGATTGGACGAGTCATTACGCCATTATCATTTGTCTGAGTCAGGAAGTCTATCTGTGCCTCCTTATCTTTCAAGATAACAGCATTGAGCCAATAGTTGGAAACTGTATTTGGAGAATCTACGAAGAACTCGATATCTGGTACATTCTTGAAGTACTCCTCATATTCAGCAGCAACCTTACGCTTGCTTGCTACATACTTGTCAATGTTCTCCAACTGAGCGCATCCCATAGCTGCATTGATATTTGGCATGCGATAGTTGTAACCTACATGGTCGTGACGGAACTCCCAACGATGTGGTATTTTTGCCTGTGTGGTGATATGCTTTGCGTATGCCCCCAACTCCTCGTCATTGAAGAGCATCATACCGCCACCACCAGTAGTGATGGTCTTGTTGCCGTTGAAGCTAATCGCACCAATCTTACCAAATGTACCTGTATGCTGTCCCTTGAAAGTTGAACCAATACTCTCTGCAGCATCCTCTACAAGTTCGATATGCCACTCTTTACAGATAGCTGCAATCTCATCAATGCGGACAGGGTGACCGAATGAGTGCATTGGAACACAAGCCTTAACACGACGACCAGTATTCTTGTTATAACAAGCCAAGTCGTCCTCTTCGAAAGCGAAATCCTTGCTTTTTGGAAGTTCTCCCTTGCGAACGTTCATGCGAACCTCTGCATTCTTCTCAAGCCATGCCTTCAAAGAATCAGGAGAAAGGCCCATTGTGGCGCGATCCACATCAATGAATACGGCATGGGCTCCAATATAGCTCAACGCATTACAGGTTGCAATGAAAGTAAGAGCCTGAGTCAACACCTCATCATCTTGCTTTACACCAACAAGCAACAAGCTCATGTGAAGAGCATTAGTTCCACTAACACATACCACTGCCTTCTTGGCACCTGTATATTTTGCCATATCCTCCTCGAAGCGATCGACAAACTTACCCACGGATGAAACGAAGGTTGTGTCAATACACTCGTTGAGATATTTCTTTTCATTACCTGCAAAAACAGGAACAGCCAGAGGAGTAAACTCCTGGTTGCCATAAACAGACTTGATAAAGTCTATCGTTTTCTTAAAATCTGCCATTTTTATATATTTTTAAGCAAAATGTTATAACACTTATTGAAATAAAATCCACCAATAATGCTTATTATAAAAATAAAAATCATTTTTAAAACATGTTGCAACAATTCATCATGTACGAAACTTAAAGGTGGTAAGAATGGTATTGCCACCATCTGGACAAGGAATATTTCATAGGAACACTTAGATAGTATTTTTGTTATTGATAATACTAATGGGTTACTCTTAGTTATATTATATACCCAATATAGTATTCCGCATAGTAATATAGAAACATAATAATAACAAGGCCATCTATGCGTTCTCCATGCAGTATCATAAAACCACGGTTCTGTTGCTTTATAGAAATATTCGAAATAAATGATAGTAGCCATACTGAACAAAGAAAGCAATACTGTTTTTGTATTCAGCACAAAACCTTTTTTTACCCAAATCCAACCTAAGTATATCAAAAAGATATATCTTATAGATAGCAGTCTATAAAGACCATCTGATATATGAAGCAATGATGTTAGAATTTCCAAGCCTTCACAAATTACAACAAACACTATAAACATATATGAAGAACTGGTCTTCTCAAACAGAGGTTTGACAAATGATAATATGAAAGCTAACTGAAGATAAATCCATGGATAATAGGAACCTGGTCCAATACCCCCCCCATTAGTATAATATCCAATTATATCTGCGAATCTAATACCTTTATATATAAAATACCATAATGGTAATATTTGAATTAATACATAAGGTAAAAGAACACGCTTAACTATTTTGGGTATATTTAACTGATAGGTCTCTTTTTTGAAAACATGAAATGTTTGTATTAAAACAAACAGTGGAACTTGCATGCCATACCATAGGCTATAACCTGTTTCATCTAAATATGGAATAGTATGTCCTAAGAGAACACCTATAATGGCATACGCCTTTAAAAAGTCTAAAAAAGGCTCATAACCATTCTTATTGAGTAATATTGTCATTTATGGATATTACATTTTCTGATCCAAGTTTTTTCCTTTTTCTTCATGCTCGAAGTTAGGTATAAACTTCTTGATTGATGTCACGATTTCAGCCTTGGTGAAGTCCGGCTCTGCAAAGATGCCTTCCAGCTCATCAAAGAACTGATTAATCTCTGGCATCGGACGACGGATAGTCTCCTCTACAACACCGAGTGCAGAGAAACGAGTCATGTTGATTTTCTCACCAGGAACATAGAATTCCTCATAAGCTTTCTCACCAGTAGTATCACTCTTGAAGTAAACAACAGGATAGTTATCACTCTCGTAATCCATATCTGCAGCATACTTCTTTGCCTCTGGATCATTCTTGCACTCCACCTTCTTGAAACCCTCTGCCTTTACGAAATCATCACAGATGGAAGAGAATGTAAGCATCTGTTCCTCACCCAACTTTGGGAAGAACACCTCACCGCCATTACCAAGGATACAAGCCAACATACAAATCTGACCAGACTCCTCAGGAGATACGAAATAACGCTTCACATCAGAAGGTGCAGCCAATGGCTGCTTCTTCTGCAAACGATGAATCCATCCATCTGGCAAAGAACCATTGGAGAAAGCAACATTAGCAAAACGAGCGGTAGTTACTTTGAAATGCTCATTATAAGCCATTACCAAGTCTTCCATAATGCGCTTGCTGGCTCCCATGATGTTGACTGGGTTAGCAGCCTTATCTGTAGATACGCAGAAGAAATGCTTTGGTGGGTACACGCAAAGCAAATCCATCAGTTTCTTTGCCTTGATGTCGTTGTTTTCGATGAGTGCTTGAACACTATACTTATCTTTCTCTGAACGTACATGCTTGTGGGCAGAGAAATTGGCGACAATGTCAAAGCCCTTCTCCTCACGGAAAATACGTTCGAAGATTGGATCTGCAAAATTGAGGGTGTAGCAACGGAACTCATCAGGTACATAAAGTCCTTCTGTGCTTCGTACATCACGAACCAATTCTGCCAATCCGTTCTCATTCAAGTCTACAACAACTACGCTCTGTGGTTCAAAGCGAAGTACTGCCTTGATGAATGAAGAACCGATAGAACCAGCACCACCAATCACACAAACTTTCTTGCCTTTGATTTCGGCAGAAAGTTTCTCCTTGTTTGCCTCTATATCTTGGGCAAACATGCTAACAGGCCGATTAATTACAAAATCAGCTATAAATTTTTCCAAATTAAACATTTTTCCGCTTATTATATTAATGCCTCTTGTTAATGGAATAATAAATGTGTTTTTTCTTTCCCTAAACATTTATAGAAGATATTTCGGATTATCTTTTCTTTAAATAGACGTAAAGGATATTTAAGCCATGCTGCAAAAATATTCTTTGAAAGCAAAGTACGAAAAGCAATCTCGTTATCAAAATGAGCAATTATCTTTTCTAACTCTGCTTTATATTTTTCTCCAGTATACTCTAAATACTTTATATAAAGCAATCTATGTTGTTCTAGTACAAACAGACGATTTACATCAACCACTGCGGATAAACTTTCTTTATACCCTCTTCTATAAACACATGTAAAATCTTTCAAAAAATATAACTTGCCTATATTCGCAGCTATTAACACTAAAGTTGTATCGCTACTATATATTTTATCAGCCCAATTAGGGAAGTTCTTTAAGACTTCATTCCTATAAAATAAGCTAGCTGTTGGATAATACCATTTTGAATTTACCTCCTTAAATGACAAAACCTTTGAATGTATTTCGTTATTAAAATAACTAGGACGATGTATTTGGTCTTCCCATAATATAAGACCATTCGTTCCACAAAGGGAGAAATCAGGATGTCTTTCCATAAAATCCACTTGCTTCTGCAATTTTAGAGGATCTATCCAATAATCATCTCCTTCACATTCGGCAATATATTTACCATGCATGTGTTCATTCATTATTTTACGAAGCGAACCATCATGCTTTGAGTATTGGTTCTCTGTTTCGAATATTGGCTTAATGATGTCGGGATACTTCTCTGCATACTCTTTAATTATAGCTGCAGTTCTGTCTGTAGAGGCGTCATCATGCACGATTGCCTCAAACCTAAAATTTGTCTTCTGCATAACAAAGCCCTCTAAACAGTCACGAATATAAGGCTCTTGGTTATATGCTGTACAACGTATTGTTACCATCAGTGGTAATGCGTTCTTATTATTTTCCATATCTTTATTTTTTAGTTCTGTTTAATAATAGAACATTGCTTAACAATTCGAAATATCTTTAAGTGTTTTTTTATAGGCTGGCTATAAATTATAAGACAGCTAGTACTCAAATTCTTTTGTTTCGTTAGTTTTGCAAGTACCAAAACAATTATTAAAAATTATCTCTCCACGAAATACTTTATCTCTATTTTCTCTGTAAAAGCAACTGGAGCCGGTATTTCATTGTCCATAAAACAAGCTAAATGGGCATTGATGAAATCGTAACCAGTCTTGCAAGAGAAGGCAATGCCAGCTGAAAAGCGAGGATTGATATCTATAAGATAATATCCATTCTCATTCTTTATAAACTCCATATTCACAGCACCACATATGTTCAACTTCTGTCCAATATAATCAACTAAGTCTTCCAAGGCTTTATCGTGAAAAACCTTTACTGTTGTGCCAGCTCCATTCTTTGTTCTTAAAAGTTCTTCACGAGGTACACAAAAGCATTTGCCTGTTTCAACATCTCTTACATAGTCAATAGTACAAATGGAGCCGCTTATCTTTTCCTGGAAAATATAATTGGTCTTATCCTTAATGTTATTCAGTTGGTTGGCACTTTCCAAATAGCAAAGCCCTTCGCTACTTCTTCCACCCTTAGGTTTTGCAACACAAGGATATGTTAAAGTTGACAAATCATCTACGGATGTCAAGGTAGGAACAGATAGAACCTTGTCATCATCCTCAAATGTCTTAAAGAGAACATATTTGTTTCTGGCAACAGCAAGAGTTTCCTTAGATGAGATACAAACGACAATTCCTTCTTTCTCAAATACTTCTCTTTTACCATTGATAATATCAATCTCAAGGTCTGTCAATGGAAAAATATATTTGACTTCATTTTCCTTTGCCATTTGAATGAGGAATGGGATGTACTCTTCTGTATTAGCATAAGGAGCTTGTTTAAAGACATCACAAAGCGATGCTTCATAATGCCATTCTTCAGGATATATGTCACATCCTATTACCTTATGTCCTGCTTCATGCAACTTGTTAATTGCGCATAAAGCAGACATAGAACCTATAGCTGTTAATAATATATTCATTCTTTTATTTTTATAAATTCATCTTTTTGAGATAACAGGTTCATCAATCCACCTGTATTCCAAAATAGTATCTTCTTGTTTTTATAATCTCTTTTCTCCAATATGGAAGTCATTCCCCAAAATGCTTTTCCTGCATAGGTAGGGTCTATAATCAGGCCTTCATGGAATATACATTCTTGAATAGTTCTTAGTTCTTCAGGGGATGTCTTACTATACCCTCCATTCAGAAAATCATCATGGAACACCAAGTTGGAAAAGTCATATTCTTCATTGAGATATTGATTGAGAATCTCCATATCAGATTTTAGGACAGGAAGTTCTGCTTCGTAAGTTCTGGCAACAGAGATGCCATGCACCTTTGCTTTAGGATAATATTTTTGCATTCCTGCACAGATACCTGTCAATGTAGTTCCTGTACCACAAGCTACAAACAACTCGTCAATATCGCTTACCTGATAACTTAATTCTCTTACAGCATCATAATATGCGAATATACCCTGTAATGATTTTCCTCCTCCATAGATAAAACGAGTCGTAGCTTTATCGCATCGGTTCATTACGTTTTCTATAGTTTGAGGAACCTCTGTCTTTTTACAGTAAACATATTCACAATTAGTCAGGCTGACAACAAAATTGTTCAATGAAGTTTTATACTCATCTGGTTCATCCGTATAAGAAACCAAAATCATTTTCAAGCCATAATTGGCGCATAATAGGGACAAAGCTCTATTGAAATTTGAACATGGTCCACCTGCTGTTACAATAGTCTTTGCCCCCCCAGATAGAAGAGGATAAAGGATATATTGCAACATTCTTGCCTTACTTCCGCCTAATGCTGAAGAGAATAAATCATCACGTTTAGCAAGCAACTCTACATTATATTTCTCAGAAAAATAAGGTAGGGGTGTTATTGGAGTTGCGTTGAAACTAAGATGTTTCATATCATTTTATCTTATTACTTTAAAAGACAGTCTAAAACTCTCTGAATATCCTCATCACTCAATGCTTGGTGCATTGGCAAACAGATTACGCTATTTGCCATTTTATGCGCATTTGGAAGGTTTTCTGGTGCTGCACTTTCCAATCCACGATAGGTTGAGAATTCGCTAATCAATGGATAGAAATAGCGACGGCCAAGGACATTGACAGCCTTCATCTTGAAATAAAGCTCGTCACGGGTCATGCCGTACTTCTCTGCATCAATGAAGATTGGGAAGTAACTGTAATTGTGTTTCACGCCTGGCATATCGTCAAAGTAGGTGATACCCTCAACATCGCGCAAAGCCTCACGATATTTGATGGCTACCTGATGGCGAGCCTCAATAGCGGCATCTACCTGCTTCAAATTGAGCAAGCCGTATGCAGAACGCATCTCATCCATCTTGCTGTTGATACCAGGACCAACGACTGTAACCTCGTCAGCGATACCGAAGTTCTTCAGGTAATCGATACGTTTCTTGGTCTTCTCATCGTGCATCACAAGTGCTCCACCCTCAATGGTGTTATATACCTTTGTGGCATGGAAGCTGAGCGTACTCATATCACCTGCGTTCAAAAGTCCTTCACCATTCACTTCTACTCCAAAGGCATGAGCTGCATCGTAAATAACTTTCAGACCATACTTGTCTGCAATGTCTTGAATTGCCTTGATATCGCATGGCTTGCCATAGACATGAACTGGCATAATGGCGGTAGTACGTGGTGTGATGGCAGCCTCAATCTTGTTAGGATCCATATCACCTGTTGCTGGATCAATATCTACAAAGACTGGCTTGCAACCGTTCCACCAGATACTATGGGTTGTTGCCACGAAGCTATAAGGGGTTGTAATGACTTCGCCTGTAATGCGAAGAGCTTGTAGGGCTGTCATCAGAGGCAGAGTTCCATTTGTAAACAGGCTCACATATGGCACTTTGAGATATTCTGCCAATGCCTTTTCCAACTCCTTGTGGAAGCTTCCATTATTGGTAATCCACTTACTATCCCAAATTTTCTTCAACTCTGCAGTAAAATCGTCAAGATTTGGAAGAAGTGGCGATGTTACTGTTATTAATTTGTTATCCATATTATTATCTGTTTTTATACATATTCTCGTAATATTTCTGATAATCTCCAGAGGTTACATTATCCATCCATTCCTGGTTGTCAAGATACCATTTCACGGTCTTTTCTATACCTTCCTCAAACTGAAGTGAAGGCTCCCAACCGAGTTCTTTCTGGAGCTTGCGTG
>ERZ827498.3494-NODE-3494-length-13263-cov-2.615006_pt1 | contig 13263 bp, 11 predicted proteins | sample MGYA00519865_ERZ827498 | MGnify/ENA primary metagenome ERZ827498 (study PRJEB31778, sample SAMEA3449328) | human gut metagenome | biome: human gut; feature: human-associated habitat; material: faeces | place: United Kingdom | collected 2010/2012 ...
TTTTGCGAAGTCAAAACACAGATTGTCGGAAAAACGATAGTTTTTCGACAGTCTCGTCTATCCCCTCTTTTCCCGGATATTATCAACATTTTAAGGAGAGAAACCAAATGATCTACTGCGTGGAGGACGATGCAGGCATTCGTGAGCTTGTTGTCTATACCCTGCAAAACACCGGCATGGAGGCGCGCGGCTTCGCCGACGGCACGGCGCTGTTCTCCGCCCTGCGGAACGAAAAGCCCGACCTCATCCTGCTCGACATCATGCTCCCCGGCGAGGACGGCATTTCCATCCTGCGCCGTCTGCGCAGCCTGCCCGACACCGCCGCGCTCCCGGTCATCCTTCTGACCGCGAAGAACACCGAGTACGACAAGGTCATCGGTCTGGACAGCGGCGCGGACGACTACATCGCAAAGCCCTTCGGCATGATGGAGCTTGTCGCGCGTGTACGCGCCGTACTCCGCCGCACGCAGGACGCCGTTTCGCCCGCCGAGCACGTTCTGCTTTCCGACGGCCCCATCTCGCTCGACGAGCGCGCGCATACGGTCTGCGTTTCCGGTCAGCCCGTCCAGCTCACGCTCAAGGAATATCAGCTGCTGACGCTGCTGATGAAAAATCAGGGCGCCGTGCTCACGCGCGACGTGCTGCTCGAAAACATCTGGGGCTACGGCAGCGAGAGCGAGACCCGCACCGTCGACGTGCACATCCGCACGCTGCGTCAGAAGCTCGGCGACGGCGGCGCACTCATCGAGACCGTGCGCGGCGTCGGCTACCGCATGGGAGGAAACGCATGAGAAAGCGCGTTTTCGGCAGCATTTTCCTCACCGCTATCGTAACGCTCCTGCTGACCGCAGGTCTGTTCCTGCTCGTGGTACACGCAGGACTGACCCGCGACCTGCGCGGCAGGCTCGCACGCGAGGGCGGATATATTGCCGCTGCTGTCTCCACCGACCGCGACCTGGAGGAGATCAAAGCGCTCGGTACGCTGTGTGCGGACCGCATCACCCTCGTGAAGAAGGACGGCACGGTGCTGTATGACAACGAAACGCCGGCCGCCGAAATGGAAAACCACGGCACACGCCCGGAGATCCGCAGGGCAGCGGAGACCGGCGTAGGCGAGGACAGCCGCCTGTCCGAAACGCTTGAGACCCAGACATATTATTATGCGCTCCGTCTCGCAAACGGCGACATCCTGCGTATTGCCGCGACCGCCGACAGTGCCTTCGGTGCCCTTGCGGGCGCGTCCCCGTGGATCGTGCTCGTCGTGCTGCTCGCGCTGCTCGTGGCGGCGCTGCTTGCAAGCCGTCTCACGCACGTATTTCTCGCGCCGATCGTATCGCTCGACCTTCATGATCCGCTGAAAAACGAGGCATACGACGAGCTTTCTCCCCTGCTGCACCGCATCGACCGCCAGAACCGCCGCATCAGCATCCAGATGGATGAGCTGCGCCGCCGTCAGGCCGAATTCGATGACATCACCGCACGCATGGACGAGGGTCTGGTGCTGTTCTCCTCCTCCGGCGACATTCTGTTCTCGAACAATGTCATCCATCAGCTGTTTCCGCAGGATAAGGCCGCCGGCAATTATCTGACGCTGTGCCGCGACGCGGCCTATGTCGAAGCGGTCGAGCAGGCGCTCCGCGGCGGAAGCGCGCACACGAGAATGGAGAAAAACGGCCGTATCTGGTCGCTCGCGGCCAGCTCGGTCGCTGAGGACGGCGCAGGCCACGCCGCCGTGCTGCTCATCGTTGACATCACCGAGCGCGAGCAGGCCGAACAGCAGCGGCAGGAGTTCACCGCGAACGTTTCGCACGAGCTGAAAACGCCGCTGACGAGCATCATGGGCTACGCCGAGATCATCGAGGCAGGTATCGCAAAGCCGACCGACGTCGTTCCCTTCGCCGGGAAGATCCGCACCGAAGCGCAGCGTCTGCTCTCGCTCATCGAGGACATCATCCGTCTCTCGCAGCTCGACGCCGGCGGCGAAGAGATCCCGTTCGAGCCGATCGAGCTTCAGCCGCTCTGCTGCACGGTCCGCAGCCGTCTGCAAAGCAAGGCCGACCGTCTGGGTCTGAAGATCGAATGCGCGGGCGAAAACGCGACCGTTTCCGGTCAGCGCAGAACACTCGAGCAGATGGTGTTCAACCTTGCGGACAACGCCCTCGCGTATAACCGCCCGAACGGCAGCGTGACGATCGAAACCGGCACGGACAGCGACGGCGCCCCCTTCGTCCGCGTCTCGGATACCGGCATCGGCATCGCCCCGGCCGACCAGAAGCGTGTTTTCGAGCGCTTCTACCGCGTGGACAAGAGCCACAGCAAAATGACCGGCGGCACCGGTCTCGGCCTGTCTATCGTCAAGCACGGCGCGGCCCTGCACGGCGCGGCGCTCACGCTCGTCAGCACCCTGAATGTCGGCACCAGGATCACACTGACGTTCCCGAAAAACAAAAAATAACGAAAAAAGTTTATTTTCATGCAGGAACGGCAGCCGCGCGGCAGCGCGCATGAAAAAGCGTTTGCTGCGCAAACGCATGCGCCCGTAGGCCTCTATCCTCAAAAATATTCAATGAGAGAAACCGGGGGCGTGTACCTCGGTTTGGATACTTTGAGAGGGAGAAAGTTTCCATATGGGAACTTTCGGACGTCCGTGTTTTGCGAAGTCAAAACACAGATTGTCGGAAAAACGAAGTTTTTCGACAAACTAAAAAGGCACGCCTGAGGCGTGCCTTTTGATTACTTTTCGAGTTCTTAGCGAGTCTTGCGGTTAACAGCGAACAGCTTTGCGGTGCCCGGATCGTTTGCCAGCTCGAACATTGCGGAACCCATCAGGAAATTGTGAAAATTCTTCTTCATTTTTCATTACCTCTTTCTTGTGGGGAAGCACTCTTTCGTGTTCCCTCAGCTCATTTTTTATTCTGGTAGTATTATAGCGCGGCGGGACGCGATGCGCAAGCGCAAACGTGTACGGAATATACAAGCGGCGAAAAATATTTTTAGATAGTATAACCAAACAGTCCCATTAAATCCACTTTCATAATTAAATTCATATGAATTTTAATACCAGAAAACGTTTGCGTAAATTGAATTCCTATGAAATTTCATATTCCTCGGTCATTTGTGCTATTTTTTGCTCTGAAAAATTGTAACTTGCGTCATTGACAAGCAAGGTCTCTTGAATTATTATATAATATATCCAATCGCAAACGTTTGCGATTTTGTAAAATACAGCGTATTGTGCAAAGACGCTGAGCAGAAAGGAGGTTCTCCCAGGCAATCCCCCGCGCTGAAACGCACATTCCCCCGTGCAGACCGAGCCGAAAACACAGTTTCGCGCTCCGCTGCATCACCGATACGGAAAGAAGGTCAGGTTCTATGATGAAAAAACGATTGACAAGTCTCGCACTGTCCGCCATGATGGTGCTGTCAATGGTTCCCGCAACTGCATTCGCGGCGAAGGACGCAGGCACTCCGCCGACCTACAACAGCGCAACCGGCTGCTATGAGATCTCTACCCCGGCCCAGCTTCTATATCTTGCCGGCAAATGGAAAGACGGCGCTCCGCGCGATGGACACTATGTCCTGACCGCCGACATCGACATGACCGGCGTCAAGGGCTTCAAGCCGATCGCATCCAAAAAAGACCAGGGCTTTACCGGCACGTTCGACGGCCAGTTCCACTCGATCAAGGGCCTTCGCGTTGAATATGAAAAGAAATATGCCGGTCTGTTCGGCTATGTCGGCAATCAGGACGATCAGGCGTACATCAAGGATGTTGCGCTGCTTGACTGCTACGTTACCGGCCAGCAGAACGTCGGTGCGCTGGCAGGTGTCAACTACGGCACCATTACCGGCTGCGTTGTCACCGGTGAGGTTAAGTGCCTGGATCTGTCCAACTCGCACACCGCAGGCGGCATCTGCGGCAAGCTGAAGGAGGGCGAAGGCCCGATCGTCGGTCATGTTGAGGACTGCTATATCAACGCAGACGTTTCCGCTCCGTATGATGCGGGCGGCGTTGCCGGCATTCAGGACGGCGGCGGCTATCTGGCACGCTGCTTTGCAGCCGGTACGGTCGATACCACCGCAAAGAGCGGCACGGTAGGTCATGCGGGCGGTATTGCAGGCTCGTTCAACGCCGGTGAAACGCTCAAGGACAGCGTTTCCGCACAGACCGTTATCAACGGCGTTGCAGATGTTGACAAGATCGTCGGCCAGCTCGATGACGAGGCAGCTACCAACATCACCGGCAATATTGCATGGGAGGGCACGCTGCTGTCCGGCAACGAGCCGACCGAGCAGCCCATCAAGTGGGAGGACGTTTCCACTGAAAAAATGACCAGCAAGGCGACCTACGAGGGTCTCGGCTGGGATATGAGCAAGGTTTGGGACTGGAGCGAAAGCAGCAAGCAGCCTGTCCTGCGCGGCTTTAACGCTTCTATCTTCCCGGCGGTCGATTACACCGTCAGCGGCACGCGCATCATTTCCCGCGCGCTGAACATCGCACCGCATAACGGCAAGGCCGAGGTCTCTGCCCGCATCGTCACCAGCGACAAGGTACAGAGCGCGACCCTGTACTACGGCTATGATTCCGCCAAGGTCGATACCGCTGTTGCCATGAAGGCCTCCGGCGACACCTACACCGCTTCCCTGCCGACCGATAAGGTAGGCGATATGTTCTACTACATCTCGGTCAAGACCGACAAGGAAACCATCACCAAGCCGACGAACAGCGCAGAGCCCATCGTTCTGAACATCGACGACGGCAAGGTAAAGGGCGACCCCGACCAGATCACCATCACCCCGGACACCAAGCAGGGCGGCCTCCGCTTCAACTGGCTGACCGATCCGCGCGTCACCAAGACCGTTATCCAGTACAAGGTAAAGGGTGCTTCCAAGTGGGAAACCAAGTCCGGCACCTCTTATGTAGAATCCGTAACCGCAGGCTATAAGGAAAAGGCGGCACATCGTGTGGAGATCACCGGTCTGACACCGTCTGCCGAGTATGTTTACCGCGTAGGCGACGGCGGTTCGTTTATGAGCGAAGAAAAATCCTTCACCGCCCCGAAGTCTGCAGCGGATAAGAGCTTTAAGGTGATTTTCTACTCGGACCCGCAGTCTGAATCTGTTGAAAATTACATGAGCTTCAAGGACTCCATCGACCAGGCACTCAAGATCTGCCCGAAGCCGGATCTGATGATCTCCGCGGGCGACACCACCCAGAACGGCTATAAGTCCACCGAATGGGAGGCATGCTTTGAAGTTATGGGCGATTACTACGCCAAGTATCCGACCGTTACCGTTGCAGGCAACCACGAGATGAAGGGCGACTGGAATTTCGTATCGTTCGCACAGCGCTTCAATATGTCCGGCGCAAAGACCGGCTACCCCGAGTTCGACCGCACCATGGGTTACTTTGAGTACGGCGACGCGATCTTCGTTATCCTGAACGGCGAAGTCACCCCGGCCGACAAGAAGCCTGAAATCATGAAGAAGGAGCTGCAGTGGTGCAAGAGCGTGCTCGACGCTTCCGACAAGAAGTGGCGCATCGTCATGACCCACGCAGGCCCGTACACCTCCAACCACGATCCGCTCGATGTCCGCGACTACTACATCAACGACAGCGAGTATTCGCTCGATAAGATGAACGTTGACCTGTTCCTCAACGGTCACGACCACATCTACATCCGCTCCACCGTCAAGAACGACATCAAGGTCAACACCGGCGACGGCACCACCTACATCACCGGCGGCACGGTCGGCAACAAGTTCTATGAGTACATGCCGGCACGTTCGGATTACTCCACCGACTTCTATGTAGATGAAGAGGATAAGCAGGTATTCTCCGTCATCGAGTTCTCCGAGGATTCCATCAAGGGCACCGCTTACCAGAAGCAGGATCCTGACGACTGGAACAGCTTCAAGGCTGTCGACAGCTACGAGATCCTCAACAACCTCCAGACCGGCAAGCAGGTCACCGATTACACCGACGTTTCCTCGAGCGCATGGTACTACGACGCTGCCAAGTACGTCACCGACAAGCAGCTGATGAGCGGCGAAAAGCCGTATGTATTCGGCGCAGACGAGGCTCTGACCCGTGCGGAAGTCGCCTCTGCTCTGTACAACCTGGCAGGTCAGCCCAAGGTTGAACTCGCGTCCTTCACCGACGTTCCCGTGACCCATCAGGCACGCACCGCCATCGCGTGGGCGGCCAAGACCGGCATCATGAAGGGCGTTGGCGACAACAAGTTCGAGCCCGACCGCAGCGTATCCCGCGAAGAGATCGCGACCCTGCTCACCCGTCAGCGCAAGCTGTCCGGCGAGGACGTTTCCGCCGACAAGGCCGCTATCAACGAGTTCGCTGACAGTGCCAAGATTTCGAGCTGGGCAGTTGACGGCGTAGCATACTGCACCAAGTCCGGCCTCGTCAAGGGCAACCCGGGCAAGGTATTCGCACCCGCCGGCAACACCACCCGTGCGGAGCTCGCAACGATCATTCAGCGCATCGCTGCATAATCTCATTCATCCTTTCTGACAATCTCATTTCTCCTTACATGCGATCCCCTTTTGCAGCCTGCCGTCCGATACACTCTTCCCGTATCGGGCGGCAGGCACTTTTTAGAGACTGTCGAAAAACTTCGTTTTTCCGACAATCTGTGTTCTGACTTCGCAGAACACGAGTCGTCCGAAAGTTCCCATACGGAAACTTTCTCCCTCCTAAGGGGCAAAAACCGAGGCGCATGTCCCCGGTTTTAGCAGACTTTGCTGCGCAAAGTCTGCTAAATGCGCGCTGCCGCGCGTAAGCTGTTTTTCCGTCAAACCGGACTCTATCGGCAGGCTTATTTTTATCGAAAGCAGTCGAGCAGGTACAGGCGGAACTCGACTGTTTCGCTGTTCTCCCCTTTTACGCTCTCGCGGCAGGCTATGGAGAACGCCGTTCCCCACCACGCTGCCTTTCTCTGTTCCGCCGGGGCGAACGCCGCCGTCACGAGCACGGTCAGCGCCGTCATCAGCGCGCAGGCCGCCTGTTTTCTTCTGTTATCCATGCAAAAAACCGCCCTTTCCGGTAACTGTGTTCACAGTCTGCCCGGAGGGCGGTCTTTTTATACGTATTTCGCGCTTACTGCACGGTTTCCGTGAGGAAAGTCTCGGAGAAGCGGCGCGCGAGCACGGTCGCGGCGGCATCGGCGGTGTTGCGGTCGGAAAACAGGCCGTAAACGGTCGGGCCGGAGCCGCTCATAAGGGTCGCGTCCGCGCCGTTCTCGCGCAGCACCGCGCGGATCTCGCCGATCTGGTGGCGCTTTGTCGCGGTAACGGTCTCCATCACGTTCATCAGTCGGCCGCAGACGCCCTGATAATCGCCGTTTTCGAGCGCCTGCTTCATGCCCTCGGTGTCCGGGCGCTGCGTCAGCGGCACGCTGTCGATCTCCTGATAGACCTCCCTGGTCGAGACCGCGAACGACGGCTTGCACAGCACGACGTAGCAGTGCGGCATATCCGCGAGCTGCGTCAGCTTTTCACCGATTCCCTCGGCGAGCATGGTGCCGCCGCGCAGGCAGTACGGCACATCCGCGCCGAGCTTAAGTCCGATCTCGCATAGGCGGTCGCGCGACAGGCCGGTATCGTGCAGCTGATTGAGCGCGCGCAGCACGGCAGCCGCATCGGTCGAGCCGCCGGCAAGACCTGCCGCGATCGGGATGCGCTTTTCGATGAAGATCTCGCAGGTCTCAAGCGTCGTGCCGGTCTCCTTATAGAACAGCTCAGCCGCGCGGTACGCGAGGTTGCGCTCGTCGGTCGGCAGGAACGGCAGGCTGCACGAGAGCACGATGCCGCGCGGCTTTTTCTCGCCGTGGATGGTGGTAACGCGCACGGTATCGTGCAGTGCGATCGACTGCATGACCATCTCCACCGTGTGGTAGCCGTCCTCCCGCCGTCCGGTGACGTCGAGCGTCAAGTTGATCTTTGCACGGGCACGAACAGTCGTATCCGCGTGTGTAATTTCCTGTTTTCTTCCAAAAAACATGTTGTTTCAGCCTCTACATTTATTTCAGTGCGATCTGCACCGGTTTGCGCTCACGGAACACGGTAACGTGGGTAAAGCCTGCGTCGAGTGCATTCTTCACGCAGTCGTCTACGCCGCGCGCCACGGTGTCCAGCGTGTGCGAATCCGAGCCGATCGAGATGCGCTCGCCGCCCATGCGCTTGTATTCGTACAGAATATCCTGCGGTGGACCGACCTTTTTCTGCCAGCCCGCGATACCGGCAGCATTCAGCTCAAGCGCATAGCCGTGGTCGATGCACGAGCGCAGCACCTGCTGGACGCGGTCCATATAGTTGTCAAACGACGGGATATAGTCGCCGTGCTTCATCACTCGCAGCGGATAGTCAATGTGCGCCAGCACATCAAAGCCGCCGTGCTCCTCCATTTTGAGCACCTCGTCGAAATATTCGTGCAGAAAGGCATCGCAGTCCAGCTTCTCGTATTCATGGAAGTAAATATCGAGATCGTCCGGCATGGCGTGCATCGAGCCGATGACCATATCGAGCGGATGCGTGCGCACGAAATCGTCCGCCGCCGGGTCGACATGGATCTGTCCGATCTCGATGCCCGCAAGCACCTCGATTCCGCCGTTCCCGGCCGGACGGCGCTTTTCCCACGCCTCGCGCACGCAGCTCTCCGCGTCGCGGTTCTCCTCTGGCGGACGGCGGCGGAAAAAATCCAGATGGTCGGTCAGACCGATGATGTCCAGCCCGGCCCGCTCGCAGGCCGCGATCTTGTCGTCTATCGTCTGCGGAAAGTCGGCGTCCGCCGAATATCCGGTGTGCATATGCAGATCAACACGCATAGATTTCCCTCGTTTCGCTGAAGGCAATACCGCATAGCGGTGCTGCCCTCAAATATTAAAATGTGAGCGCGGTTTCGACAAAGCAGCCCGCGATGACCAGTATCATGCCGGCGTTGCCGAACACGGCGCGCATATCCGGCGCGCACGGACCGTGCAGCCAGATCTGGTCTTTGCGGCCGCGCACGAGCAGGATAACGCCCAGAACGACCGACACCATCCAGAACGCGCCGAGCGCCATGTCGGACGCCGCGCAGTCAGGCAGCAGCAGCGACACGACCGCCCCGAAAAAGTTCAGCACCATGTGCAGCGCGACCGAAACGCGCAGCAGACCTGTGCGGTAGTACACATAGGCGAGCAGCAGACCGAGCAGGAACGCATAGAAAAACTGCTCCAGATTGGCGTGGTACAGCGCAAACAGCAGGGCGGAAACGAAGGCGCCGGGCGCCTGTCCGTAGCGCGCGAGCCGTCCTGCGACCAGACCGCGGAACAGCAGCTCCTCGCACAGCGGTCCGAGCAGGCACACGCAGACGATGTTGACCGAGAGCGGCATCGCGTTTACCATATCGTCCACGATCGGCGCGGGCGCGCGGCCTGTGACCAGACCGACAAGGTCGGTCACGGCGTTGCCGATGAGCGAGCCGATCCACATGAGGGCGAAGCCGATCACCGCCCACCGGACGAACATCCGCGCGCGCGGCAGCTCTTTGCAGAACGGCATGGGCGGCATGCCCTTGCAGATGCGGAACGCCGCGGGCAGCGAAACCGCGTAGCCGCCGACCAGAATGAGCGCGTAATAGAGCGTATCCGGCATGCGCACGGGCAGGACATACACATCGAGTGCGATGATGCCGTACTGCCACGCCGACGTCCAGATCAGCACGAAAAACAGCGCCGCGCCGATGCGCGAGCAGTAGCGCCGCTCCTGTTTCAGATCCATATCTTCCATCTTTTTCTCCCAGAGACGAAAAAACAGGGCTGAGCCGCAGCCCGCCCCGTTTTTTCTGAAATTACTGTGCAGCGCTTACCAGACGCTCGGTGTCCTTCGCAATCATCAGTTCCTCGTTGGTCGGGATGACGAGAACGCGAACGCGAGCCCAGTCGATGGAGATGTCCATCTGCTTGCCGCGGTACTTGTTCTTCTCCGGATCGATCTTGATGCCGAGGTACTCGAGGTGCTCGCAGACATCCCAGCGAACCGAACGGTCGTTCTCGCCTACGCCTGCGGTGAAGATGATCGCGTCTACGCCGCCCATTTCAGCAACGTAAGAGCCGATGATCTTCTTAACGGACAGGTTGAACATATCCTTTGCCAGAGCTGCACGAGCGTTGCCGTCAGCAACTGCTGCGTCCAGGTCGCGGAAGTCGGAGGATACGCCGGAGATACCGAGCATGCCGGACTTCTTGTTCAGGATGTTGATGACCTCATGTGCGTCCATGTGCTCGTGCTCAGCCAGGAACTCGATGATGGCCGGGTCGATGTTGCCTGCACGGGTGCCCATCGGCAGACCGTCCAGCGGAGTGAAGCCCATGGAGGTATCGAAGCTCTTGCCGCCGTTGATCGCGCAGATGGAAGAACCATTGCCGAGGTGGCAGGTGATCAGGCGCAGCTCCTCGAGCGGACGGCCGAGCATCTCAGCAGCCTGCTGGGATACGTACTTGTGGCTGGTGCCGTGGAAGCCGTAGCGGCGGATCTTGTACTTCTCGTAGTACTCGTACGGGATAGCGTACATGTAGTGAGACTGGGGCATCGTCTGATGGAATGCGGTATCGAATACAGCGACCATCGGAACGTCCGGACCCATAACCTCGCGGCAGGCCTGAATGCCGATCAGGTTGGGCGGGTTGTGGAGCGGCGCCAGCGGTACGCAGTCCTCGATCGCCTTGAGGACCTTCTCGGTGATGATAACGCTGTCCGAGAAGAACTCGCCGCCGTGTACGACGCGGTGGCCGACAGCGTCGATCTCGCTCATAGAGGAGATAACGCCCTTCTCGGGATCGAGCAGCACGTTGATAACGGACTGGATCGCTTCCTTATGGGTCGGCATTGCGATGTCGAACTTGAACTTCTCGTCCGACTTGTTGCCGGTGTGGGTCAGCACGCCGTCAATACCGATACGCTCGCACAGGCCCTTGGCCATAACCTCGCCGGAGGCGGTGTCGAGCAGCTGGTACTTCAGAGAAGAACTGCCAGCGTTGATAACCAAAACTTTCATTTGCAAAAACTCCCTCATGCCGTATTTGGCGGCTTGCACAAAGCCGCGGAAGCCTATATAATAATGCTATATTCTTATTTTACACGATTTCGGTCAAATGTACAAGACCTTTTTGCGCTTCGCGCTCGCTGTAAAACCCGTTTTACAGCGAATAAGTGTCCGGACTTCGCCGGACACGGACGGAAAATAGTTCCCATGCGGAAACTATTTTCTCTCTCAGGGTCAAAAAACCGTGATACATGCTCCCGGTTTTTTGGAATTTGCAAAGCAAATTCTATTTTATGGCGCACTTACGTGCGCATTTTATGGTGATCTGATGAACTCTTTTCCTCCTGTCTGCGGCATTGTCGCGGAATACAATCCGTTTCACAGCGGCCATATGTTTCACATCCGCCGCACGCGCGAAAGTCTCGGCGGAGACGCCGTCATCGTCTGCGTGATGAGCGGAAATTTCGTGCAGCGCGGCGACTTCGCCGTGCTCGACAAGTACGCCCGCGCAGAAACGGCGGTCAGGGGCGGCGCGGACCTCGTGCTCGAGCTGCCGCTCGCGGCGGCGCTCAGCTCCGCCGAAGGCTTTGCGCGCGGCGCGGTCGCGCTGCTGCACGGCATCGGCTGCCGGTATCTGTCCTTCGGCGCGGAAACCGCGGATATTTCGCTGGTTCAGCAGGCCGCCGAGGCGCTGAATGCGCTTCCCCCTGCCGCGGGCAACCGTTCCGGCCTGTCCTACGCCGCATACCGGCAGCAGGAGCTTGCGGCGCTGAATCCCGCGGCGGCGGCGCTGCTCGCGAGCCCAAACAACACCCTCGGCATCGAATACTGCCGGGCGCTGCGCGATTTTCCGATGCAGCCGCTCGCAGTCGCGCGGCGCGGCGCCGGTCATGACGAGGCTGCTCCTGCGGACGGCTTTGCCTCGGCGAGCCTGCTGCGCGGATACCTGCGCGAGGGCGGCGAGGAGCGGTGCGCCCCCTATCTGCCGGAAAGCTCCATCGAGGTCTGGCGGCGCGAAAAGGCGTGCGGCGCGGCGCCGGTGACGCTGCCGGAGGGCGCCATGCTCACTCTGCTGCGTGCGGCGCTCTTTCGCGGCGCGCTCGCGACCGGCTCGGCAGACGGCTTTGATGAACGCTGCGCAGCCGCGGTCTATTCCGCCGTTTCGTTCTCGGATGCTGTCGAAAAGGCGCAGACGCGCCGGTTTCCGGCCGCCCGGGTGCGGCGGACGCTGCTCCGCGCGGCGCTCGGCATCTCTCCGGACGCCTCGCCCCTGCCCTCGTATGCCCGCGTGCTTGCGTTCAGCGCGCGCGGCAGGACGCTCCTGCGGCGGCAGGACGGCCTCCCTCTGATCGTCAAGCCTGTCACCGAAAAGCAGCTGCCGGATGCGCTTCAGCCGTCTCTGCGGCTCGACGCCTTCGCGGACGACCTGTTCGGCCTTGCCCGCCCCGCGCCGCTCCCCGGCGGCGAACATTACCGCAAAACCCCATTTCATCTCACATAAGAAGAAGGAACCACCATGATCGGACTCGGAACTATCATCAACTGCGGCTCAGTGCTCGCCGGCGCGTCGGCCGGCATGCTGCTCAAAAACGGCCTGTCCAAACGCTTTGAGGACACCATCATGCAGGGCATCGGCCTGTGCACCATGTTCATCGGCATCGGCGGCGCGCTCAGCGGCCTGCTGACGCTCGAAAACGGCCAGCTCGCCACGCAGCATACCATGCTGCTCATCCTCTCCCTCGCGCTCGGCGCGCTCATCGGCGAGGCGCTCAACCTCGAAAAGCATCTCGAGGACTTCGGCGTTTTCTGTCAGAACCGGCTGAAAAGCAGCGGCGACAGCCACTTTGTCGAGGGTTTCGTCAGCTTTTCGCTGCTTATCTGCATCGGCGCAATGGCCATTGTCGGCTCGCTTCAGGACGGCCTTTCGGGCGACGCCTCGCTGCTCATCGCGAAAGCCATCATCGACGGCATCGCGGCGGTCGTGTTCGCGGCCTCGCTCGGCAAGGGCGTGTTTCTCTCCGTCCTGCCGCTCGGCGTGTATCAGGGCGGCCTGACGCTGCTCGCGCGCTTCATCCGCCCGTGGATGACCGACGAGCTCATCGCGCAGATGTCGTGCGTCGGCTCGGTGCTGATCTTCGCGGTCAGCCTCAATATGATACGAAAAGACAAGATCAAGGTCGGCAATCTGCTCCCGGCGGTCTTTCTCCCGGCGGTTTTCTATC
>ERZ827498.3495-NODE-3495-length-13263-cov-2.598122_pt1 | contig 13263 bp, 10 predicted proteins | sample MGYA00519865_ERZ827498 | MGnify/ENA primary metagenome ERZ827498 (study PRJEB31778, sample SAMEA3449328) | human gut metagenome | biome: human gut; feature: human-associated habitat; material: faeces | place: United Kingdom | collected 2010/2012 ...
CTATATGTAATCTAGCCTTGGTAAACTCTTGATTCAATTGCGTTTGAATGAAGAAATCTTGTAAGTAATTTTTTTCTCGCTCTAACAGATAAACATCTCGAAAAATACCAGACATTCGGAATTTGTCTTGGTCTTCCAAATAACTACCATCACACCATTTCAACACGAGAACATGTAAATGATTTTCCCCTTGTTGTAAAAAGTCAGTGATATCAAATTCGCTAGTGCAATGACTAATTTGGCTATAGCCTACAAATTGTTGATTCACATAGACAAATAAGCAGCTATCTACCCCTTCAAAATTTAAGAGATACCGTTTTGCTGGATTGATTTCAACATTAAAAACACGATGATACAAACCACAAGGATTTTCAATGGGTACATAAGGTGGATCAAAAGGGAAAGGATAATTTACATTAGTATATTGATGATTATCGTAACCATGATTTTGCCAATTGGAAGGAACAGGGATTTTATCTGTAAATGAAAAATGAAGGAAATCTTGAGGCAAGTGAGTATAGCTTTCAAAATAAGAAAAATCCCATTCGCCATTCAATAAGGTAAAGTAAGGGGAAAATTCTCGTGTCTTTTTGACCGCACTTTCTGTTGAAGAAAAAGGAATAAAATAAGCATGATGTGGTGTGGTATTCACGTGCAAGGTTTGCGGATCTTCAAAATAGCGAGGCAACGACATAAAAACTCCCAATGCAATTTAGACACATAAAAAAGGGCGCCAGAATGACGCCCACTATACCTAAAATCTTCGACTAATCTAGCGATAAGTTTGCAAATCGTGATACTTATCACATTAATTTTATGGCAATTTTGCCAAGAAGGCATAACCGCCTTTTTCACTCATTATCTCAACGTTAGAATCCGCTGTAATGAATGCTGACTCACCTTGTTTTAAGGTAAGTGCGGTTGATTTTTCTTGTATTTTCAGCTCACCTTGCATCACCAACAAAATACCCGCACTTTGAAGATTTACTTTAGTATGCTTTTCGGGTTCGACACGAATTTGAGCTAAAGCAAAGTCTTTTACTGGCGTTTTATAAGTAAATTCTGACTGATTTTGAGGTGCTGCTGAGATAATTTGAGGTGTTACTTCACGACAATCCACAATTTTTAATAATTCGACAATATCGACATATTTTGGTGTTAATCCACCACGAATCACATTATCAGAACAGGCCATTAACTCCACGTTTTGTCCGCGAAGGTAAGCATGAGGAATGCCTGCATCTTGGAAAATTCCCTCTCCTTCTTTTAAATGCACGATATTAAAGAGATAAAAACACACCAAGCCAGCATCTAATTTTTCAGGCGAAATTGCCATAGCTTCCATGGTATAAAGCACCCAATAATCGGGGTTGTCTAGCGCCAACTCGCCATTTTTATAAGGCTGTTGGTTGGCTTCAATAATGGGCAATAGCCAATTTGCGAGCGTTGATTGATCCGCCAACATCACATCTGCATAAAATTCAGCAAGGCTCTGTGTGTCAAGTTTTTCAGCCAAAGGTTGCAAAGAGGGGCGCGCATTTAATGTAGCAAGAATTTGAGATTTTGTTTTAAAACCATGTAAAAGCCAGAAATCAGATAAGGCAATCATCATTTCTGGTTTATGATTTCTATCTTTATAAGTCCGAGTGCTGTCTGTTAATGCCACGCCTTTTGCATTTTCAGCCTCAAAGCCCTTTTCAGCTTGAGACTTAGTCGGGTGCAATTGAATCGACAATGGCTTTTCAACATCTAAAATCTTTAACAAATAAGGGAGTTCATCACCAAATTGCTGACGACTTGCTTGCCCAAGTGCGGTCGGATTTTGCAATAAAAATTCAATAAGGGATTGCTTACCTGTTACATCCTCAATTTCAGAAGGTGCTGATGGATGAGCACCTAACCACCACTCTGCACAAGGTTGATCTTTCGCTGAATGTAATCCAATCAATGATGCAATATAGTTTTTTCCGCCCCATGCATAATGCTGTACTTGGCCTGTTAATCGATAAATCATCTTTACCTTCTTTAAAAAAGAATAAGGATAAAAAAATCCGCTTATTTAAAGCGGATCTTTTAGTCTATAAATCTTATTTTGTTAAACTTAAAACAACAGATTCTCCAGCAATCACTTCACCCGATTTTTTCTCGATAGATGAAATTTCATCCATGTTAGAGATAACCACTGGTGTTAAAACTGATTTTGCTTTTGATTCTAATGTTGCTAAATCAAATTCGATTACTGTGTCGCCGCGTTTTACGCTTTGACCTTCGTGTGCGATGCGAGTGAATCCTTCACCTTTTAATTCAACGGTATCAATACCGAAGTGAACGAATAATTCAACACCCTCTTTTGATTCCATTGAAAATGCATGGTTAGTTTCAAAAATTTTACCAATTACACCATCAACAGGCGCCACAATTTTGTTACCTGTTGGGCGAATCGCGATACCATCACCTACGATTTTTTCAGAGAAAACAACATCTGGTACATCTTCGATATTCACAATCTCACCAGAAAGTGGCGCATAAATTTCGACTTCCACTGTTTTATTTTCTTTTGAACCAAATAATTTGTCAAATAAGCCCATTTTAATCTCCTATCTATTAAAGATGGCTAGTATTTTAACGTAAAACTCTGTTTTTGTATCTAGTTTAACGATTTTTCTGCTAAAAAAGCTTGAATTAATTGCTCAATTTCAGTAGCAGTTGGTTTTTCTAATGCTTCATCAGCTAAGGCTTTCACCTCTTGATAATTCACATGACGAATTAATTTTTTAATACGTGGCACAGAAATTGCACTCATACTAAATTCATCTAAGCCCATACCGAGTAACAATAAGGTTGCTCGTTCATCACCGGCTAACTCACCACACATCCCTGTCCATTTACCTTCTGCATGAGAGGCATCAATCACTTGTTTGATCAAGCCAAGTACTGAAGGTGACATTGGGTTATATAAGTGAGAAATTAATTCATTACCACGGTCAACGGCTAAGGTATATTGCGTCAAATCGTTTGTACCAATACTAAAGAAATCCACTTCTTTCGCTAAGAATTTTGCATTCACTGCTGCAGATGGGGTTTCAACCATAACACCCACTTGGATGTTTTCATCAAAAGCTTTACCTTCCGCACGTAATTCTGCTTTTAGGGTTTCCAATACAGATTTTAATTCGCGAATTTCTTCTACCGAAATAATCATCGGGAACATCACGGCAAGTTTACCAAATGCAGAAGCACGCAATACCGCTCTTAATTGTGCGTGTAAAATTTCACGACGATCAAGGGCAATACGCACTGCACGCCATCCTAAGAATGGGTTCATTTCTTTTGGTAAATTTAAATATGGAAGCTCTTTATCACCGCCGATATCCATAGTACGTAATACCACTAGACGACCTTCCATTGCTTCAACCACTTCTTTATAAGCAATGAATTGCTCTTCTTCGCTCGGTAATTGATCGCGATCCATAAAGAGGAATTCTGTACGGTATAAACCTACCCCTTCTGCACCATTACGATGTGCACCTTCGCAATCGCGAATCGTACCAATATTGGCTACCACATCGACTTTATGACCATCAAGGGTCACCGCTGGTAAATCTTTTAATTTTGCTAACTCTGCTTTTTCTTCAGCGAGTTTTGCTTCTAAGGTTTTTAATTCGTCAATTTCAGCTTGAGTCGGATTCACATAAACACGGTTGTTTACCGCATCTAAAATAAGATAATCACCTGTATTCACTCGTGCTGTGACATCATTTGTCCCTACAATGGCCGGCAATTCAAGTGAACGAGCCATAATTGAGGTGTGAGATGTTCTACCACCAATATCTGTGATAAAACCTAATACTTTTTCTAAATTTAATTGAGCAGTTTCTGATGGAGTTAAATCGTAAGCCACAAGGATGGATTCTTCGGTAATATCACCAAGATCCACAATATGCATGCCTAAAATATTTTTGATTAAACGATTACCGATATCGCGAATATCACCCGCACGTTCTTTTAAGTATTCATCATCAATTTCAGACAACATTTCAACTTGTTGATCGATGATTTTACTTGCTGCCACACTCGCATTCACTTTGTGCGAACGAAGATAATCAATAATTTCTTCTTCTAATTCTTCATCTTCAAGGATCATTAAATGGCCTTCAAAGATGGCCGCTTTTTCTTCACCTAAAGATTTTAATGCACGTTGATGAATAGAATTAAGTTGCTCAACAGCAGCTTCACGACCAGCATAAAAACGGGCAACTTCTGCCTCAACTTGATCTTCTGAAATTTTTTGCGTATCAAGAACAATTTTTTCTTCTTTTAATACTAAGGCTTTACCAAAAACGATACCTGGTGACGCTGGAATACCTGTAATCATACTTTTACCTTCCGAGATAATTTATTAAAGGTTAGATAAACAATAGCCATAGAATAGAAATCCTATGGCTAATCGTAAATTATTCTAAAGTAGGAATTAATGCTACTAAATGTTCAACGGCTTGTTGTTCGTCTTCACCTTCCGCCGAGATGGTGATTACAGTTCCTTGCGTTAAGCCTAAAGTTTGTAGCTTAAATAGGCTTTTCGCACTTGCACTTTTACCACCGGAGGTCACTGTTACATCAGAAGCAAACGCTTTCGCTTCTTTAACAAATTGCGCCGCTGGACGGGTATGTAAACCATTAGGAGCTGTAATTTCCACATCTTTTGAGAACATAATGTTACCTCTATAGTAATTGTAAAATTTAATCTATAAATCTGCTGTAGTATCTCTATTAAATGCCCAATAATCAAGGCTAAACACAAAAAACTTGAGCTACATCACGAAATTAGGGGTACTTTATACCTAATTTACAGTAAATTGTCCACTACACAGAAAAATGACGTTGTGATTTTGTCTCACTTAAACTCTCAATTAAGCGATGATAATTCTCATAACGTATTAGTGAAATCCGACCTGCGTCTACCGCTTCACGTAATGCGCAGCCTGGATCATTCAAATGTTTGCAATCTCGGAATTTGCACGTGCCTAAGACATATTGAAACTCACGATAACCTTTGGTGATTTGATCGGGCTCCAAATGCCATAGCCCAAACTCACGAATCCCTGGTGAGTCAATCAAATTACCACCTTGTGGTAAGTGATATAAACGAGAAGAGGTTGTGGTATGTTGTCCCAAGCCAGAGGTTTCACTGATACCGCCTACTTGTGCATTGACTGTTGGTAAAATATGGTTAATTAAACTGGATTTGCCTACCCCTGACTGCCCCACAAAAATGGATGTTCCATCACTTAAAAGTGCGGTCAATTTTTCCATATTTTTTCCGGTTTCAGCTGAAATGATGATGGTCTGATAACCAATATCACGGTAAATCTGTAACTGGTTTTCCACTTCCTGTTCTTGCTCAGCATTCAGTAAATCGCCTTTATTTACCACGATGACTGGCTCGATCCCCGCATTTTCACACACCACTAAATAACGATCGATAATATTGAGTGACAGTACCGGCACCACCGCAGAAACAATAATAATACGATCGATATTCGCCGCGATTGGTTTCAACCCATCATAATAATCTGGGCGAGCAATTTCATTTTGTCTTGGGTGAATAGCTTCAATCACGCCACTCACACCTTGGAGTTGCTCATTGCCTTGTCGCCAAATCACTTTGTCACCAACCACGAGACTAGAAAGTGTACGACGTAAATTACAACGGAAAATTTCGCCTTGTGTATTTTCCACATCAGCATGAACCGAATAACGCGTAACGACTACCCCATCTTGGCTTTCACCTAGCATATCATCTTGCCATTCCACTTCTTTTTTCTTGTGGCGATGCAAAGCTTTCGCGTTATTTGATTGAATTCGACGAGTTTGATTTTGCGTTAGTTTACGTTTGCTCATAAAGTGCGGTCGTTTTTTCCGATGTTTTTCGTTAAAATAAACGGGATTAAGAAATGTTCATAGGATACCTTATATTATGCAATTAGATAAACAAAATCTGATTTGGATCGATTTAGAAATGACAGGATTAGATCCTGAAAAAGAACGAATTATTGAAATCGCAACCATCGTGACAGATAAAGATCTCAATATTTTAGCGGAAGGACCTGTGATTGCGGTGCATCAAAGTGATGAATTATTAAACAAAATGTCGGAATGGTGCGTAAAAACCCATACAGCAAATGGCTTAGTTGACCGTGTCAAAGCGAGCAAACTCACCGAACGTGCAGCTGAATTACAAACGTTAGATTTTTTAAAACGATGGGTACCGAAAGGTGCTTCACCGATTTGTGGCAACAGCATCGCACAAGATAAACGCTTTCTTTATAAATATATGCCTGATTTAGCCGATTATTTCCATTATCGTCATCTAGATGTCAGCACGTTAAAAGAATTAGCTGCTCGCTGGAAACCCGAAATTTTAGACGGGTTTAAAAAAGGCAATACTCATTTAGCCCTTGATGATATTCGTGAATCAATTAAAGAGTTAGCTTACTACCGTGATCACTTTATTAATCTGGGTTGATGAAAACTTAGGCAAACTCAATCATTTGCGAAATCTGCACTTGCGTTGAATAAATTTTTTCGTATAATGTTGCCTCATTCACCAATGTGAAATGCGGGAATAGCTCAGTTGGTAGAGCACGACCTTGCCAAGGTCGGGGTCGCGAGTTCGAGCCTCGTTTCCCGCTCCAAATTTTCACATGATGCCCTGCGGGAATAGCTCAGTTGGTAGAGCACGACCTTGCCAAGGTCGGGGTCGCGAGTTCGAGCCTCGTTTCCCGCTCCAAATTCTCAATCCGTTGCTGAAAAGCAGCGGATTTTTTTATTGTATTTTCCCTACATATTCCCTTCAAAATACGATAAAATCCCCCAGAAACTTTAACCTAAAAAATCACTCTAAGAATGACCGAATTAACCCAATACATTCCTGATGAAGGCACGATGCTCCGTTTTGGCAAAAAACTGGCAGAAGTGCTTGTAAAACAACCGAAAGATAATGCCATTGTACTTTATTTTAATGGCGATCTTGGTGCAGGAAAAACCACCCTTACTCGCGGAATGGTGCAAGGTTTAGGCTACCAAGGCAATGTCAAAAGCCCTACTTACACGTTAGTAGAAGAATATAGCATTGCAGGGAAAATGATTTATCACTTTGATTTATATCGTCTTGCCGATCCTGAAGAATTGGAATTCATGGGCATTCGTGATTATTTCAGCCAAAATTGTATTTGCTTAATCGAATGGGCAGAAAAAGGTGAAGGCATCTTGCCTGAGGCTGATTTATTGGTGAATATTGATTATTACGACGATGCTCGCAACATTACGCTAATTGCTCAAAACTCAGTGGGCGAGCATATTTTGACACAACTATAAAATTGATTTACATGAAAGCAAAATTTTCGTTTCTTTTTGGAATATTTTCTCTAATTTCTACCACCGTATTTGCCGCCCCACAATGGACAATTGCCATTGATCCCGGCCATGGCGGTAAAGATCCCGGTGCTATCGGAAAAAATTTAGGCATTTATGAAAAGAATGTCACCCTTTCTATCGCGCGAGAATTAAAAGCCTTATTAGATAAAGATCCTAATTTCAAAGGTGTCTTAACACGCAGTAGCGATTACTACATTTCTGTGCCAGAACGTTCTGAAATTGCACGTAAATATAAAGCAAATTTTCTCGTATCTATCCATGCGGACTCCTCTCTTAATTCAGACCAACGTGGCGCATCAGTTTGGGTACTATCCAATCGTCGAGCCAATGATGAAATGGGACAATGGTTAGAAGACGATGAAAAACGCTCTGAGCTTTTAGGCGGTGCAGGTAAAGTACTTTCCAATAACAATGACAAATATTTAGATCAAACCGTACTCGATCTACAATTTGGTCATAGCCAACGTACAGGCTATGAACTTGGTAACAGCATTTTACGTCGCTTTGCTCGAGTCACATCCTTAAGCCGTAGTACCCCACAACATGCAAGCCTTGGCGTATTACGTTCACCCGATATTCCTTCAGTTCTGGTGGAAACGGGATTCCTTTCCAATATGGAAGAAGAACAGAAACTGAATACCATTGCTTATCGTCGTCGTATTGCTTATATGATTTACGAAGGTTTGGTTGCTTATCGTAATGGTAATTTAAAAGCAATTGCCGTTCCACCTAGTGATGAGCAAGACAGCAAATCTACAAAATCAAACGATAAAAACAATGAAAAATCTGACCGCACTTCTGATGTGAAAGACAGCGGTATTCGCCATAAAGTGAAACCAGGTGAAAGCATTGGTAGTCTGGCGAACAAATATGATGTAAAAGTCAGTGAAATTATTGAATTAAATAAACTAAAACGTAAAGAACTCTGGTTAAATGAAACCATTAAAATTCCTGATAACGGCAAAGGCAAAAAGGTAGAAGAAAAACCTAAATCGGATGATAAAGCCAAAGCCGATAACAAAGGAAAAAACAGCAAGATTGTTGAAGCTGAAAAAGCCGTTTCTAAAAAAGATAAAAAACAAGAAAAAACCGAGAGTAAAAAAGAACCTGAGAAAAAAGGTAACGATAAAAAAGACGCATCTTCAAAAGAGAATGACAAGAAAGATAATAGTAAGAAAGAAACTCCGCTTTACCATACAGTAAAAGCTGATCAAACTCTCTATGCTATCTCTCGTGAATACAATGTACCGGTTAATCGTCTTTTAAAACTGAACCCAACATTGAAAAACGGCAAAGTCGTGACTGGGCAAAAAATCAAACTTAAAGAAAAATAAGGAATCCTATGGCAATCAAAATTCTTTCTCCACAGCTGGCTAATCAGATTGCCGCAGGTGAAGTGGTCGAACGCCCTTCTTCTGTAGTGAAAGAATTGGTGGAAAACAGCCTTGATGCGGGTGCCAATAAAATTCATATTGATATTGAAAACGGCGGCGCCAGTCTGATTCGTATTCGAGATAATGGCAGTGGTATTCCTAAAGAAGAATTAAGTCTCGCACTCGCTCGACACGCAACCAGTAAAATTGCCGATCTCGATGATCTCGAAGCCATTTTAAGTTTAGGTTTCCGCGGTGAAGCCCTTGCCAGTATCAGCTCGGTTTCTCGTCTCACGCTTACCTCTCGCACTGCAGAGCAAAATGAAGCATGGCAAGTCTATGCGCAAGGACGAGAGATGGAAACCACAATCAAACCTGCGTCTCATCCAGTCGGCACGACGGTTGAAGTGGCGAATCTCTTTTTTAACACGCCAGCTCGTCGTAAATTCTTACGCACCGATAAAACAGAATTTGCTCATATTGATGAAGTCATTCGCCGAATTGCTTTAGCAAAATTTAATATCGCTTTTACGCTCACTCATAACGGCAAAATTGTTCGACAATACCGCCCTGCGGCAAATGAAGAACAACAACTAAAACGCGTTGCTACCATTTGTGGCGATGATTTTGTTCAACATGCCTTACGTATTGATTGGAAACATGATGATCTGCATCTTTCTGGCTGGGTGGCGACACCTGAATTTACCCGTTCTCAGAATGATTTAAGCTATTGCTATATCAATGGACGAATGGTGCGTGATAAAGTGATCACCCACGCCATTCGTCAAGCTTATGCGGAGCATTTGCATACTGAGCAATACCCTGCATTTGTACTATTTATCGATCTCAATCCACATGATGTCGATGTCAACGTGCACCCAACAAAACACGAGGTACGTTTCCATCAAGCGCGTTTAATTCATGATTTTATCTGCCAAGGCGTAACAAATGCGCTCAATGCCATTCCTCAAGCTGAATTGGATTTAGCGTCAACGATGAATGAGGCAAGAGAGCCTTCGGCTTCATATCAAACCCACTATGAACCTAAACCCAATCGTGCGGCGGCTGGGCAAAATATTTTTGCCTCGCATTATCATCAGCCTCGTGAAAAACAATCAGAAAATCGACCGCACTTTTCAAACCGTAGTGAGTACGTTCCGTCGTATGGTTATCGTGAACAACCTACAAAGACCGAACAACGCTTATATGGGGAATTAGTACGTCCAACAGAAGCATCTCAAGTTTTAACAACACCTGTCGTTGAACAACAACTCCCACAGACAAGTGATGCAGGCTATTTACGTGCATTGGCATTAATTGAAAATAAAGCATTGCTTTTACAACAAAATCAACAGTTTTATTTGATGTCATTAGCTAAATTGCAAATCTTAAATTATGAATTAACCTTACAGCAAGGTGAAATTCCACAACAACCATTGCTCATTCCGATTATTTTCCGTTTAGATGAAAAACAATTTGAACAATGGCAAAAACAAAAAGCTTTTTTTCAGCAAAGTGGTTTTGAATTTATTGAAAATGAAGCCCAGCTACGCCTTACATTAAACAAAGTACCCGCTATTTTACGTACACAAAATTTACAAAAATGTGTGGTGGGTCTGCTTGCTGAACATCTAGAAAATATGCCTGATTTCCTGACCGCACTTTGTCATACGCTAGAGATGAAACCAATTCAAGTATTAGCGGATGCGGTCAGCTTATTAAGTGAAACGGAACGCTTACTGAATAAAACTCATCAAGAAAAATTTAATACATTACTGAAACCGATTAACTGGCGGCCTTTTTTAAGCGATTTGTAATATGACACAAAAAACTGACTCCAAACCAACCGCACTTTTTCTGATGGGGCCAACGGCCTCCGGAAAAACAGATCTTGCTATTCAATTACGTCAAAGCCTGCCAGTGGAAGTGATCAGTGTTGATTCTGCATTAATTTATAAAGGCATGGATATTGGTACGGCAAAGCCTTCTAAAGAAGAACTAGCCCTTGCCCCCCACCGCTTAATCGATATTTTAGATCCCGCTGAAAGTTATTCTGCGATGAATTTTCGTGACGATGCGCTCAGAGAAATGGCCGATATTACCGCGCAAGGTAAAATTCCGCTTTTGGTTGGCGGCACCATGTTGTATTACAAAGCATTGATTGAAGGACTTTCCCCCCTTCCATCTGCTGATGAAAAGTTACGGTTAGAGATTGAAGAAAAAGCGCAGAAATTTGGCTGGCCAGCACTTCATCAAGAATTACAAAAAATTGATCCTATTTCTGCAGAGCGTATCAATCCAAATGATTCACAGCGCATTAATCGTGCATTAGAAGTATTCTATTTAACGGGCAAATCATTAACGGAATTAACTGAACAAAAAGGCGAAGAATTGCCTTATCAATTTTTACAATTTGCTATTGCTCCAGAAGATCGTGCGGTGTTACATCAACGTATCGAACAACGTTTCCATAAAATGATCGAATTAGGTTTCCAAGAAGAGGTTGAAAAACTCTATCAACGAGAAGATCTCCATCCTGATTTGCCTTCTATCCGCTGTGTGGGCTATCGCCAAATGTGGGAATATTTACGAGGTGACTATGATCATGAAGAAATGGTCTTCCGCGGTATTTGTGCAACTCGACAATTAGCCAAACGACAAATCACTTGGCTGCGCGGCTGGAAAACACCATTAAATTGGCTAGATAGTCTACAACCGCAACAGGCCAAAGAAATCGTACTACGCAAGATTGACGAACATTTTAAGGGGTAAATTATGGCGCTTTCACTTCCGCTTTCGACGGAAAAACTCATTCAACTTGGCGAAGTGCTTTGCCAACATTTCCCTGAAATGAATCTTGATAAAATAACCCAACAAATCGAGCGGGACGAAACAGATCTCACGACAGCAATCGGACAAATAAACTATGCCATCAGTCTGTCTGATTTCTTGGAAAAAGTCTTAAAAAAACACCCGCACTTTTTAGCCCAATGGTGGCAAACACCTCCTCAATTTTCAGATTGTCAACATTATGCTAGCCGTTTAGCTGACCAACTCTCCACTATCCAAAACGAAGAACAGCTTTACAAAACGCTACGAGATTTTCGTAATCAAGAAATGGCGAAACTCAGTTTCTGTCAAAGCTTGAATCTTGCCACCGTAGAAGAAATTTTTATTCGTCTTTCTAAACTTGCTGAGAGTCTTATCATTGGTGCAAGAGACTGGCTGTACAAACAAGCTTGCGAAGAAATGGGCACGCCTTGTGATGAACATGGCAACCCTCAGCAACTCTATATTCTTGGCATGGGAAAATTAGGTGGTTTTGAGCTAAATTTCTCCTCTGATATTGATTTAATTTTTACCTATCCCTCACAAGGTGAAACCGTCGGTGCAAGACGAGCCGTTGATAATGCTAAATTTTTTACCCGTTTAGGACAACGTCTGATTAATGCATTGGATCAATTTACGCCAGATGGCTTTGTCTATCGTACAGATATGCGTCTTCGTCCTTTTGGCGATAGTGGTGCACTTGCCTTAAGTTTTTCTGCGATGGAACAGTATTACCAAGATCAAGGGCGAGATTGGGAACGCTATGCCATGATCAAAGGTCGTATTTTAGGCGGTGATGCGCAAGATCCCAATGTAAAAACCTTACAACAATTACTTCATCCTTTTGTGTATCGACGCTATATTGATTTTAGTGTGATTCAAGCTTTACGTGAAATGAAAGGTAAAATTGAGCGTGAAGTGCGTCGTCGTGGCTTAAAAGACAATATTAAACTAGGTGCAGGCGGGATTCGAGAAATCGAATTTATTGTGCAAGTTTTTCAACTGATTCGTGGTGGACGTGAGATTAAGCTCCAACAACATGAATTACTTAAACTTCTGCCCGAAATACGGGATCTTGGTTTAATTACGCCTCAACAATATCATGAATTAAGAGACGCTTATATCTTCCTTCGTCGTACTGAAAACGTGCTACAAGCTATTGATGATCAACAGACGCAACTTCTCCCAACTGATGAAGAAAATCGCCTTAGATTAAGGGTCGCTTGTCGAGAATATACTTACTTAGATGAGAACAATCAAACTACGATGAAATCTTATCCAATTGAAAACTGGGATGATTTCTATCAAATACTACAAGCACACCAACAAAAAGTGCGGTCAGTTTTTGATGCATTAATTGGTGAAGAAAAAGATGAACGTAGCGATGACAATAATCAGTGGATTGATTTTTTAGAAAGTGATCTCGATGATATTGAACAAATGCTAGTCGATAATCACATTGATGAAGATGCGATTTCCGATATCTTAGATAAACTTATTCAATTCAAAGAGGGACTTGCGCGCCGTGTTATTGGCTCTCGTGGTCGAGAAGTTCTAGCTCACTTATTACCAAATATCTTTACCCAAATATTTGAGCAAAAAAATTACCGCACTTTATTGCCAC
>ERZ827498.3505-NODE-3505-length-13220-cov-3.430611_pt1 | contig 13220 bp, 10 predicted proteins | sample MGYA00519865_ERZ827498 | MGnify/ENA primary metagenome ERZ827498 (study PRJEB31778, sample SAMEA3449328) | human gut metagenome | biome: human gut; feature: human-associated habitat; material: faeces | place: United Kingdom | collected 2010/2012 ...
TGCGGCGCATCATCCTCACGCCTCGACGGCCGGACGCGTGAGGATGATGCGCCGCACCTGCCGCTCCTTCAGCGCGCGGACGGCCAGCGCGATGGCCGTATAGGTCTTGCCCGAGCCGGCAGGCCCCACGGCGAACAGCAGGTCGTTCCTGTCGTAGAGTTTGACGAGCCGCTGCTGGTTGACCGTCCGGGCGCGGACGATCGTGCCGTTGTTGCCGTAGACGATCACATCCTTGTCGACCGGGGCGTCGTCCTGCGCGATGCCGCCCGCGAAACACTGTTCGATGACCTCGGCCGAGACGTGGCCGTACTTGACATAGTAGGCCGCAAGCCCCTCCATGCGTTTGGAGAAACGCTGCGTGTCGGCCTCCGGGCCGAGGACCTTGAGCGACTGCCCGCGCGCGACGATCTTCAGCGTGGGGTGCAGCGATTTGATCTGTTCGAGGTAGACGTCCTGCGCCCCGTAGAGTTCGCGGGGATCGACGCCTTCGAGCATGATTTCCTTTCCGACAGTTTCCGTCATAGACCGATCAGAATAAATAGCCGAAGCTGAGCGCCACGTTATACGTACGGAGTTTGTCGAGCTGCCGCCCGTCGGGCAGCACCACGTCGTGTTTCGAGCGGAACTGGCCGTTGTAGCGCAGGTCGATCAGCAGGTGGCGCATCAGCACGATGCCCGCACCCACGGTGTACGACACCGAGGGACGCACGCGGCCGAAGTCCAGCAGGTCGCCGCCCGACTTCTGCTTGCAGTCGTTCATCACCGTGAAGACCGGACCGGCGTAGATCCGCACGGGATTGAGCAGCCGCAGCGACGCCAGCACCGGAACGTCGATCGAATTGGACTTGAGGTTGATCTCGCTCCCGCCCTCGGGACGGATACGGAGGCCCTGGCGGACGTAGAGTATCTGCGGCTCGATGGCGAAGGCCCCGAGATTGACGGCCGTCGTGATACCGGCCTGCCAGCCCAGCTTGTTCTTCACGTCGGTTTCACTCATATTGGTCGTGTAGTCGGGGATATTGATACCGCCGACCACGCCCCACTCCACCCGCGCGCGGGGCCGTTGTGCGGCGGCGCCCGCCGCAATGGCTGCAAACAAAAGGGTCAGTACGATTCTGCGAAGCATCATTTTAATTCTTAATTTTTCATTTTCAATTGTATCGACGCCCAGAGCATGTAGGCCACGCACGCGGCGACGAAGAGCATGCCCAGGTGCGGATTGCCCCAGGCACGGACGATCGCACCGCAGACGGGTCCCGAAACCGCCCCGGCCGAGATGACCATGATCATCAGCCCGGCCACCTCGTTGGCGTTCTCCGGAACGGCCTTGGTGGCCACGGCGTAGAACGTGGCGAAGACGCACGCCATGGCGAAGCCCAGCACTCCCACGGCGGCGTAGATGGCGGCCTCGTTGCGCACGAACAGCAACGCCGCGCACAACGCCAGCGCCCCGGCCATGTTCCAGGTCAGGTATTTCACGTCGGAGACCTTCACCAGCACCCACGCGCCGATCAATGTACCGACGATGCGGCAGGCGTAGAAGCCCGTGGTGGTGAGGATCGACGAGGGATTGTCGATCAGCCGCACCGAGAGGTAGCCGATCCCCACGTCGGCGGCGATGAAGCATGCCACGCCCAGCGCCGAGAGCAGCACCGCACGGTTCTTCAGCAGACCGAAGCAGGCTGCCAGTCCGACGGAGGTTCCGCTGCGCGGCGGCTCGGGCACGGAGGTCAGTTGCAGCCACACCCCGCCCGCGACCGTGAGGGCCGCGTAGATCGGCAGCAGCAGGCGCCACGACCCGGTCGCGGCGACCAGTCCCGTCACGATCGGCGCCAGCAGGAGCAGCGACGTGTTGCGGAAAATCTGCCCCACGGTCAGGTAGCTCGTCATGCGCTCCGCGGGAACGATGGTGGCCAGCAGCGGATTGACGGCCACCTGGATCGCCGTGTTGCCTATACCCAGCAGACCGAACCCGGCGAAGTACCACCCCAGCGCGCATCCCTCGCCGGCGGCATAGGGCACGAGCAGGCCGACGACCGTGAGGAGATAGCCCGCGAGCGCCGTCGTCTTGCGGCCCCGGCGGTTCATCCATGCGGCAAACGGCGCCGAAAGCACCAGAAACCAGAGGAACACCATCGTCGGAAGGAAGCTCACGGCCGCCTGCCGCTCCGCGGGGAACTCCGCGGCGATACGCCCCGTGATCGGAGCCACCATGTCGCAGAAACCCATGATGAAAAATCCCGCGAGCACGGGACCGAGCAACCGTCTGTCCACTCTCTCGACACCCATAATCAAAGCCGTTCCGGTTTTCAATGATTTTTCAAAGTTACGCTTTTTTGCCGAAAAGCGAAGCATCCTCCCCCGTTTTTTTGCGCCGCGCCGCCATGCGAGCGTCCGGACCGGACACCCCTTCCGCCTCTGCATCACGGACATGCCGGCCGGATTCCCCGGCGATGCGGACAACTTCCGGGAGTTGCATGCCTCGCATCTTTTGCCTATCTTTGTCCGACGGCCGGAGGTCCGCCCGTCACCGAAAACACCTGCCACACATGAAAAAACTGCTTCTGCCGCCCGTTTTCGCACTGCTCTGCCTGTCATCGCACGCCCAGGAAAACAGAATAACGATCGACGCAGGCGCCAGCCTCGGCGAGATCTCCCCGTACGTGTACGGACAATTCGTGGAATACATGGGACGCTGCATCGACGGAGGCATTTTCGACGAGGACTCGCCGCTGTCCGACAGCCGGGGATTCCGCCGCGACGTGCTGGAAAAGGTGAAGGAGCTCTCCCCGACGATGCTGCGGTTCCCGGGCGGAACGGCGGTCAAGACCTTCCACTGGGAAGACGGGGTGGGTCCCAAAGAGGAGCGCAAGGCGAGGAAGAACCTGATCTGGGGCGGCATCAACGATTTCCATTTCGGCACGTGCGAGTTCATCGAGTATTGCAGGGAAATAGGCGCAGAGCCCTGCCTCGTGGTGAACCTCTCCACCGGATCGCCCGACGAGGCGGCCAACTGGGTCGAATACTGCAACGGAACGGAAAACACATACTATGCCAACCTCAGGCGTTCGCACGGATACCCGGAGCCTTTCGGCGTGAAGTACTGGGCGCTGGGGAACGAGGAGGGGGCCGAACCCGACGCGGGACGCCATCAGGACCCCCGGAAATACGTGGAGGACGTGTGGCATTTCATCAAACTGATGAAACTGACGGACCCGTCCATCAAACTCATCGCCAACGGCGAAGGGGGCGACATGCGCTGGAACGAAACGGTTCTGGACGGCCTGGGCGGAGCCGTGGACTACATCTCCTACCACAACTACGTGAACACGGAGGAGGGAAAGCCCTACTCCCTGTTCCGGAAGATCAAGGCGGCGGACAGGGGGCTCGCCGCCCTGGGCGCCTTCATCCGGGAGAACTGCCCGGACTCCGTTGACAACTGGCAGGTATGGTACCGCTTTCCCCCTCGCCAGGACCGTATCAGAATCGCTTTCGACGAATGGGGAATCTGGGAGGCCGGAGGACCTCCCTACGGGACGACCAACACCTACGAATGGCGTCACGGGCTGGCGACGGCGTATTTTCTCAACGCCATCCACCGCAACGCCCGCCACGTAGGAATAGCCAACTGGGCGCAGATGGTGAACATCCTCGCCCCGATCATGACCGACGAAACCGCCTCGGTAAGGCAGACGACGTTCTTCCCGCTCCGGGAATACCGCGCGAAAGGACTGAAAGAGAGCGTAAAGGCCGAGGCCGTATCCCCCGCAATGGACACGGACGTCGGTTCGCTGGACGTCTCCGCGACCATCGACCGGGAGCGCGGAAGGCTCAACCTGTTCGTCGTCAATCTCAACCCGAAGGCCCTGAAGACGCGCATCGTCTTCAAAAACTGCAAGGCGGACAAGCTCATACGGACCACCGTGCTGTCGGCCGCGTCGCTCGATGCCAGGAACACGCTGGACGACCCGGCCGGGAACGTCGTCAAAACGGCCACGGACACCGATCCGGGAAAGGCGGACGAAATCACGTTCAAGGGGGAATCCGTCACGATTTGCGAATTCGCACTCTCCGGCCGATGACCTACGGGATTCGCGACGCAGGCCCGGCATATTTCCGCATGCCGGGCTTTTTCCGGATGCGGGACGCGGACGCCCCGGCCGGATTTTTTATCGCCGGGAGCTTGCGCATAACCCGATTTTTCCTATCTTTGTGGAAAGACTAAACACCGCACCGGATGATCCCGTTACTCGCACATATAGACCTGACGCTGCCGCTCGAAGACCCGATCCTGAAATTCCTGCTCATTCTGGTCATCATCCTGGCAGCGCCGCTGATTCTGAACAAGCTCAAAATCCCCTACCTGCTGGGGCTCATCATCGCCGGAGCGGTGATCGGTCCCCACGGACTGAACCTCGTGCTGCGCGACAGCAGCATCATCCTCTCGGGCACGGCCGGACTGCTCTACATCATGTTCCTCTCGGGACTCGACATGGACATGTCCGACTTCCGGCGCAACAGTTGGCGCAGCCTCGTGTTCGGCCTCTACACCTTCTGCGTCCCGCTCGGGCTGGGCATCCTGGCCGGGTACTACGTGATGGGGTTCCCGCTCTACTCCTCGATCCTGCTGGCCGGGCTGTTCGCCTCGCAGACGCTCGTGGCCTACCCCATCGTCAGCAAGCTCGGCATCGCCCGCGACAAGGCGGTGACGATCGCCGTGGGCGGCACGGTCATCACCGACACGCTGGCCCTGCTGCTGCTCACCGTGATCGTCGGCATGGCCACGGGCAACGTCGACGACATGTTCTGGTGGCGGCTCGGCGCCTCGGTGCTCCTCTGCATCGTCATCATCGTCTTCCTCTTCCCGCTGCTGGCCCACTGGTTCTTCAAGCAGGTCAGCGACAGCGTCTCGCAGTACATCTTCGTTCTGGCGATGGTCTTCCTCGGGGCCTACCTCGCCCACATGGCCGGGCTGGAACCGATCATCGGCGCGTTCCTCTCGGGACTCGCGCTCAACCGCCTGATCCCCCGCACCTCGCCGCTGATGAACCGCATCGAGTTCGTCGGCAACGCCATCTTCATCCCCTTCTTCCTGATCGGCGTGGGCATGCTCATCGACTACCGGGCCTTCTTCCGCGACTGGGAGAGCATCGAGGTGGCGGCGATCATGATCGCGCTCATCACGGCGGCGAAATTCATCGCCGCATGGCTCACGCAGAAGAGCTTCCGCCTCTCGAAAGACCAGCGGACCGTCATCTTCGGACTGAGCAGCGCCCACGTGGCGGCCACGCTCGCCGCCGTCCTCTACGTCGCCATGTCTCCCGCCAACGTCGCCATGACGGCGGGCGCCATCGCGCCGCAGGTGGCGGAGCACTCCTATCTCGAGTACATCCAGTCCGTGATTCCGGACAACTTCCTGGCGCCGTTCCTCTCCGCGAACGTGCTCTCTGTCCTGCTCGTCTCCGCCGCCATCGGCATCGCAATCTCCCGCCTGCCGCGCGACAGCCGCTCGCAGGAGGTGCTGCTTGCCTTCTTCACGGGCGCTCAGGAGGTCCTCTTCATTCTCGTGAAGTGGCTCATCCGCGTGCTTCCGATCGGCATCTTCGGCTTCATCTCTGCACTTGTCGTCGAGATGAACAAGGGCGTTGAGATCGGCGGTCTCGGCACCTATTTCGGCGTCATTCTCGCCGCCAACTTCATCCAGATGCTCGTCGTGCTGCCGCTTCTCATGCTTGCCCGCGGCGTCAATCCGATCCGCGTCGCCAAGGGCATGGCGCCTGCGCTTGCCGTCGCCTTCTTCTCGAAGTCCTCCGCCGGCACGCTGCCCGTCACGATGTCCTGCGCGGAAAACAATGTGGGCGTCGCCCGCCCCGTCTCCCGCTTCGTGCTGCCGATCTGCACGACGATCAACATGAACGGCTGCGCCGCCTTCATCCTCGTCACGGTCGTCTACCTGATGCAGAATGCGGGTGCCGAGGTGACGCTGCCGATGCTCGCCGCCTGGATCCTGATCTCGACCCTCGCGGCCGTGGGCAACGCAGGCGTTCCGATGGGCTGCTTCTTCCTTTCGGCGAGCCTTCTCGCAAGCATGAACGTGCCCATCATGCTCATGGGCGTGATCCTGCCCTTCTACGCCGTCATCGACATGATCGAAACGACGCTCAACGTCTGGTCCGACTCCACGGTCGCAGCCATGGTGAACCATGATCTCGGCAAGGATGAAAAGGTCGATGCTGAATCCTGATCTCGCGCAGGAGCGCTAATCCCACTCACACTTCTTGGGGAGAGGTTCGGAACGTGGCGGTCAGATTGCGGCCCCTGTATGGCCTTACCCCTCCCATGGAGCAGCATTGGGAAATTTTTTCTGCATGAAGATTTTGGCTGCTTCAGATTCTTCATGACGAAGGGAGTTCAGACAGAAGGTTTTGGGATGTCGCTTGCGAACTGTCTCTATCATGTACTCAAGAGAGTTTGACACGATCACTGTAGGAACCCTAAGTCCGACTCGGCTGAGAACGCGGTTGAGACGATTGCTCTTCCATCGCAAGACGTACTGGCAGTCATGGTTGAAAATCATCTCGTATGAAAAAAAACACTCGGCTGATTTCATTGCCCGTTCTAAAGGGGGACCGATTGGCCAGTTGAATTTCCGGATATTTATTCCCCAAAATCTCGGACCGGTTGGCTGTATAACCAACCGGTTCCTTATTTCTTGAGGGTCGCCGCGAGGTGAGAACCCGAGAGAAGTTTCGCCACGTTTTCTGCCGAGTCGAACAATCCCGGGAAGCCCAAGGCTTCGGCCAGATCCCGATCCCGCTTGACAACGTTCAACAAGCGAGGCTTGCCGCTCTTGGTGTAAGCGAGTTTGATCCGGCGTAGATCCTTCAGCATTTCCTGAATCGTCCACAAGCTGTTGATTGAAGAGGTTCGTTCAGGGTTCCTGGCCAACTCATTCGGAATAGTGCCGTTCATCTTGGTGCGCAAGTAAGTCAGGATACTCAGACCAACGAAGGTCGTCATCAGAAGGCCGTCCAGTGCGGCACTGGAATGAACGCGGGTGCTCGTGAGCAGGTGCTGGAACATGAGCTTGAACGCCACCTCCACCTCGTTTCGCTGCCGATACTTTGTCAGAGCGTCCATCAGCGTGATGTCGACGTTGCCCACCAGACCGAAGTAGCCCAGACAGTAGCACTCATAACTGACCCTCTCTTCGTCCAGAAGCAAATTGCCGTTAGGGGTCACAACAAAAAAGTCCAGATTCTTTCTGTCTGCCTGAGACAATACGCTGATTTTCTTCCGAGACCAAGCCTTTTGGAAAGCCTCCAGCCTGTCCAGCAATTCATCCGTTTCCGTCATCTCCTTGCTCGGGCTTCTGAAAACGTAGGAGTGTATGTTCATGCGATGCCCATCACAGGAGACGGCCGTCTTGCTTTTCACACCATAGCAACGCTGCTGCCTCAGATAGGTTTTCTGATCATAGAATTCGCAGTTTTTCTGATCGATGACGTCCTTGACGAGCTTCATCGACGTCTTTGCTCCGATCAGGAACCTGTAGCCGTCCCGATCCAGATTGACGAACTCCTCCTGATTCGGATAACCGCGATCCATGAGAATCAGAGGCGACTTCTCGGAAATCCCGATGTCCGTCCACATCTTGCGGAGATCGTCCAGTGTACTGATGTCGGAAATGTTGCCTGCGTAGGCTCGATAACAGAGCGGGCTACCGTTTTTGACGTTGATCACTAGCGAAACGTTGATCTGAGGGCCATACGAACCATCTTTTTTCTTGCCGACTGCCGCAAGACTGATATTTTCAGAATTGCAATCAACTCGAGTCCCATCAAGGGCAAGTATTTCCCCATCCTCAAGATGGGTGGCGCAAGCCTTTGCCATCTTGAGAGACAGCGTCTGCTCATTGCCGATGCGCTGAAAGAATTCCGATGCACGCGGAGAACTCAGGCAGCCGTAGCCGATGAATTTCTGTTGGGTCGACTCCTTGTCAGCGAGGTAGGTTTTATCGGTCGTGATGGCGGAATGCATGGCCAGATTGATGCAGGCCATGGTCAGCTCAGGATTGTTGTCGAGGACCGTACCGACGTTCTTCAGCATGCCGTTCGCATTCAGGATGGAAGCACAAAGGGCCGTTGCGCCAACGGAAAGCTGCTGATCGCAATCGAGTTCAGGGTCCAGAGAGACGCTCGGAGCGATCGTCTCGACCTTGTTTGCATTGAGCTTTTCGAGTGCGCGCTGGCGCATGACGAGGCTCTTCCAGCGCTCGACCGGGCGATGATCGAAGTCAGGTTCATTCTGAACGTAGTACAGGTTCGGCAGAAACTCCTTTCCATCAGGCGACAGGGTGCCGATGTAGTCTCGCTCCTGCTTGCGCTTCCCGTCCTCACGGAAGCAATAGGGAAAGTAAACATACCAAGTGCCCTGACGGAACTGGTACTGCGCATGGGCAGGCAACCCTTTAATTTCGTCCTTGTTGGGACGTTCCTGCTTGGCGGTTTTTGTGTTCTGATCGGCCATTTTTGGAATCTCAACGTCTGTAGAATATTATACAGTCTTTCGAGATAAAAATCAACCCCGGGAATGCCCGGGGTTTGCTTGTGCCACAAGGAGATCGACCGTTTTCCTTCGTCGTCTACAGCTCCGAAATCCGAGATTTTGGGAGACATCTCATCTGACTCTTCGTTAAGCTGTTCTTCTCCAATGAGGAGGACATATTCAGCCTTATCCTTCTCACTCGGAACCTTAGCGAAACCGCTACCTTCAATTCGATCCAGCATAGACATATCTTTCTCCTTAACTGTCTAGTTATTCTTCATGACCAGTACCCGTTTCATACGGATCTTCATAACGGCCATAGTCTTCATAGTTGATATCTTCCCAATACATAATTTGCTCCTTTATGTTGGGTTCATTTCAAACAGAATTGACTATCTTTCAAAGTCATTCTTTCCGAACAGAATTGACTATCTTTAATAGTCATTCCTTCCAATAAGAATTGACTTATTCTTGACAATCAATGTCTTCACATAGAATTGACAGTAATTGACACTCCATCATTCCGAACAGAATTGACCCTTCCTTCTTTATTCTTGACTTTGAAGAGAAGCGGATCTCTTAGATGGGTATCTCTTAACCGACATAAAGAAAAACCTCCCAACTGCAAGGAGTCAGGAGGTTATTAACCTTTAATTTCGCAAATTAAGCCTTATTTAGCAGAGGGCATACTTAGAGTTCATAATGCCATTCAAGAACTCCTTGCTAACGGGTTTAGACTTGGTAAAACCTTCAGGATTGTGCCTCAAATAATCCCTCACAGCAGGAATATAACGAGACTTAGCAAGATCTCGAAGAATCCTTCTGTATTGGCTCATTAAGCTACCAACATAGTTGGGATGCACACCGAAGGAGTCATGAATCTCAGAAACTTGGCAAGATTCAGGAGCCAAGCTGTAGTAAAGATACATGAACACATTATGAGGAATGAGATCAATGTTGTACTCATTCGCCTCATAAAGGATGCGAAGAGAATAGAACTGATGAACCTCAGCCAAGTGAAGAAGCTTCTCCATAAGAGCTCTTGAGCCATGCTCATCTTCACAATACATCCACTTGGCTGGATCAGAATAGAGGTTATAGATCCACTCCTTCCATTCCTTCTTGTAGTGGTGTGCTCTAGCAATCTCCCTTGCTACAAAGCCGTCAGCAGCATGAATAGCATTAGGGGCATATTCACAGGAGAAAGCCTTAGGAGCCTTCACCGTCTTGTGGACGATGATCTTGGTTCCCATAAACATTCCTGCGAAGTCTTGGGTTTCCTTGACTTCCTTGTAAACCTTGACTCCATCAGGAAGCCAGAAGGAATATTCAAGTTGGGTACTGTCCCAATCTTCCATAAGAGACTGGACATACACAACACCCTTCACTTCATGAATCACAGATTCCACAATCTCTGCTTCATCAGACTTGAAGTTCTCAATGATGCAGTTGATAGAGCCATAGCCCTTAGGAATCCATACCTTCTTCTTAAGGAAGTTGCGTTCATACTTAGAGGTTAAGCCTCTTGCATAGCACCTTTCTGCAAGAAGAGTGTACATATCAAGCCTAGCTTCTTCCTTAGGCATGATGACATTAGTCATTTCTGCCAAATCAGCATCATGTCCAAAAATGGACATTAACTGATAGCCAGAGCAAGTAGCATCATAATGAGCAATGATGCCAGTGGAAGGAGTAATTCCACAACGGGCATCCATAGCCTGATTATAAAAATCAAGCATCTTAGCTACGAAGCAGTGTGGAGAATCAGCTTTCTCAGCCAATTCTTCGACCTTAGCTTTATATTCAGCAGGCTCCAGCTTAAGAAGAGGAACCAAATTATCCTCAACATAAGAAAGCCTTTCTTCAAAGACCTTCTTATCCAAATCCTTGCCATCAACTTTAATGTTGTAGTCGTTGGCAATAGAGATCTTGAAAGCAACAAGACCTTCAGAAGTCAGTTCCTGCTTAGGAAACAGAAGAACTGCCTTATCACTGTCAGTGCCTTGGGGATTCAAGAAGTAGGACACAGGATAATTCCTATGCCTACGATCAAAGACATTAAGGAAGTAAATGTTTTCAATCCCCAGAATCCTATAGAGAGACAGAAGGAAATGTCTCTTAAGGTGCTGCCTGTAGGAAGCATCTAGGATCTTGCCATACTCATAATCAGAATGTCCCTCGTTTTCAGGGAAAGCAATATGATTCTTACCATAAGAATCGTAATACTCCCAGTTAATTTGGTACATATTAGCATTCTGAATATTCAGGAAGTCATAGGCAACATCCTGATGTTCTTCAGTATCATCAGTATTACGAGTGAATACTGACCTATATTCCCTAATATACCCATTACGGACTTTCTTCAAAGGATCCTTAGGCTTATGCACCTTCCTAGGAGCACAAACCATAGGGATATTGGCCTGAAGGCAATCCAACATACTTTGAGCTTGAGAACTCAAAGTAAAGAAGGGTTGAACAATGAAAGTGGTGATTTCGTCCTTATACTGAACGAAACCAGCCTCAATCATCCTTCGAAGGATGCTCTCAAAATCACTCGGAGACATGGTAAGCCTATCCTTAAACTTACCAAACATTTCCTCAAGGGAAATCCTCCTGCTAAGAGAGACTTCGGTGATGATATCCATCACCACCTTTCGCTCTTCTTCTTCGAAGTTAGCCGTGAACTCTTCCTCGAACACGTCTCGAACAATAATGTTCTTGAAAGCTCGATTCTCGTCGAAGAGAATTTCTTGAGCATTGGCTCGAAGAGTCTTCTTGCAGAAGTTGTCTTCGAACCAGAGCTGGACAGTTTCCAGTTCACCGTTCTTCACGGCTTCCTGAAGAACTTTCTTGTCCTTACCAAGAAACCGTTCTGCTCTACGAGCAGTTTCTTCGAGATCATGCGGAAGAACCGCATAATACTGATTAAAAAGTTCTTGCATAGCTTTCTCCATTAAAAATGCAAGTTAAAAGAAAAGCCCTGAAGGATCAGGGCTTGATTAGAAAATGCTCATTGACTCTTGAAGAGTCTTGAACCTAGCTTTCTGTTCTTCTTTCTTTTTCTCCTTAGAAAGAAACTTGAGACCAAAAATGGTCTCCACATATTCCTCCCCTGCTTCATATGCCCTAGCAATTTGCTGGGCATAAATGCAAGTAGCCAAACGAGCCTTGGAAAGCTCTTCTGTGAACACATTCTTATAGATGTGTTCAGCCACATAGTTGTAGGGTTGACCACAGAGCTCATGAACTCTCCCATTAGTGCCTTCAAAGGCGTTGCACACCTTGAGGCCATTGATGAGAGGAAGCACGAACTTCTCTTCCACTTCAGGAAGTTGAATGGTGACAACTCCATTCGCAGCCATGAAGCATGGCTGCCCACTGGACTTAGCACCAGCGGAGACAGCCTCTCCTTTAAACATTTCTGCCATTGACATATAGTCCTCCTATTTAAGAATCCACTTCCATTCCACTTCAATGGATTCCCCATCAAAATGAGGAGTGGTGATAAGAAGTAGTTGAGTACCAGAAGGTAGCTCAAACTTCTGATAGAGGGAACCATTGGCATTCCAATGGTTCAATTTATTTGCATTGAACTTATTCAATGCAACACGAATACTCTTTCGAGCTTCAGAGATTTTCATAAGCATTTTTATTTCCTTTCCCTTTAGACTATTTAATGCAAAGAATTAAAAAAAAGGACCAATCTTTCGATTAGTCCCCTCACCCACAACCTAGTGGATAGATAAACACACTCTTTCGAATGTGCTTATCTATGCAGCTCATTTAAGGCCAGAGCTGCAAGGCCATATCAATTAGTAATACTTCTTAAGGTAAGAGAAGTACTCCTCTTCTGCATTAGGATGCTTCTTCCACCAATAAGAGTTTTCATCCTCTTCTTCAATATCCTTATTAGGATTGAAGAAGAAAGTCTTACCTTTCTTGGTTCTAACTACTGGTTCCCAGTAGCCAGTGACATTCTTGTAAATATCAAGAACACTTCCGTCTGCAAAGACAAAAGTCTCCTCCTCAGTTTCACCATCAGAAACCTGATGGTTGTAATGGAGTTGAGCTGCAAGTTTTGCAGGCTCAAGATACTTATGAACAAACGTATAGAACTCCGTATCAAACGGAGTTTCTTCGTTATAAAAGACCTTACACATAAGGCTTGCCACACAATCCTTACGATTGATGTAGGCATATTCGGCGTGATATGCCCACTTGTACCAAACCCATGACGTTTTATGGAACTTCACCTTTCGGAAGCTCCACTTATTCAGCATGGCCATCAAAATGATGCAGAACTTGATGTACGTAAAAAGATACTTAGACATTATTTTCTCCTATAAAAATAATCCAAAAAGAAAAAGGGAACAGTCCTAAGACCATTCCCTTATGAGAGATTAGAAGCCAGCATCCTTGAAAGCTTGCTTCAATTGACAATTCTGTTTTGCAATTGAGAGTTGCTTATGCAGCTCTTTAAACTGCTCCTCAACACTCTCAATTGCGAGCCCAAGGCTCCACCACTGGTGATTGAATTGGACCCATTCTCCATACTCAAGAGAGTCAAAGTAATCCATAAACTCACTGATGCCCTTATTGCAAAGGATTTCTTCTAACCGACTGGTAAGACCAAGCATCCATGCGGCATGCTCGGTATATCCGCCGTCTTGGCA
>ERZ827498.3512-NODE-3512-length-13208-cov-4.650802_pt1 | contig 13208 bp, 10 predicted proteins | sample MGYA00519865_ERZ827498 | MGnify/ENA primary metagenome ERZ827498 (study PRJEB31778, sample SAMEA3449328) | human gut metagenome | biome: human gut; feature: human-associated habitat; material: faeces | place: United Kingdom | collected 2010/2012 ...
GGCAGCTCCTCGGCTTCGGCCAGCGGCGACGCCGCTTCCAGCGAAAGCATCCCCGCCTCCACCGCACAGGCAGACACCGGCAAGCTGACCCCGAATCTGGACGAGGACGAGAACTCCATCTTCTCCATCCAGAACACCGAAGCTGCCTTTGCCCCCTGCCTCGGCTGGGGCCCCGGCGTTTCGGGCTGCTCGCTGAAATCGGTCATCGCGGCAGCTTCCCTGCTGGGCTGGGCGGAGAGCGGCAACCTCGCCATGCGCTCCACCGACGCCATTCAGGACGCCTACACCACATGGTTCAATGACCTCAGCGCCGACGACCAAGCCAGCTTTGCCGACGCATGGCCCCTCATCAAGGAGGATGCCAACACCCTGCTGACCGACAAGGCCAGCATGGAGGGCCGCATCTCCGACGCTGGCCTGAACGCCAAAAAGCTGCCCGGCTGCTCCAAGGAGAACTGGAACGCTTTGCAGAAAAATCTGCGGAAAATCTGGTTCGTGCCATTGCCGCTTCTAAAGAAAATTCTTTGGATCGTCTGGTGTTCGCACTGGGTATTCGCGGCATTGGTTCCCGTGCGGCAAAATTGCTCTGTGAACGATTTCCAACTATGGACGCACTGCTGCACGCAACGGCAGAGGAAATACAGGAAATTGACGGTTTCGGAGAAACCATGGCAGAAAGTGTCGTAAAAGCACTGTCAGAGCCGCATATGCTTCAACTGATTACACACCTGCGGGAAGCAGGCTGTAATATGACCTACCACGGAACGGTGGTAGAAGATCATCGCTTTGCCGGTATGACCTTTGTACTGACCGGAACGCTTTCTACTATGAAACGCAGTGAAGCCAAAGAATTGGTGCTGCGTTACGGCGGAAAAGTCAGCGGCAGTGTTTCGAAAAAGACAACTTTTGTGGTGGCAGGAGAAGCCGCCGGCAGCAAGTTGGACAAGGCAAACGAACTGGGTATTCCGGTTCTTAGCGAAGAAGAATTTCGTCAGAAAATTTTGGAGAACGCAGAAACAAAATAGATTCTTGCGTGCTCTGTGAAAGGAACGATAACCATGAAAATTGATATTGCACATATTGCAAAACTTTCCCGACTGCATATCGAGCCGGAGAAAATGGACAAGTTTGAAAAAGATATGGCTGCCATTGTAGATATGGTAGACCGTCTGCCGGACGTGGAAGACGAACTGACACTGGACGCAGAACACCCCATGAAATTGCGGGAAGATGTTGCGGTGGAACATAAATTCCGCCGTGAAGAAATGCTGGCAAATGCACCAGTGGTACAGTCTGGCTGTCTGGTTGTTCCGAAAACGGTAGAATAAGGAGGAGATACACATGAAGCTGTATGAGAAAAATGCCGCAGAACTGTCTGCAATGCTGCAAAAAAAAGAATGCAGTGCAGTTGAACTGACGCAGGACGTTCTGGAACGTATCGAAGAAAAAGAATCTGCTGTCGGTGCCTATGTAACACGTTGCGAAGATTGTCTGGATCGGGCAAAGGCAGTAGACGATGCACGTGCTGCCGGAAAAGAACTGCACCCGCTGGCTGGTATTCCAATTGGCATCAAAGACAACATTTCCACTAAAGGAATTCGTACTACCTGTTCTTCCAAAATGCTTGGAAACTATGTGCCGCCTTTTGATGCAACAGTAATGCAGCCGGTTCGTGAAGCTGGAATGGTGATCACCGGTAAGATGAACATGGACGAGTTCGCCATGGGTTCTTCCACGGAAACTTCCTATTTCCACACTACACATAATCCGCACAATCTGGAGTGCGTACCAGGCGGTTCGTCTGGCGGCAGTGCCGCAGCAGTAGCTGCCGGTGAAGCAATCCTCACACTGGGTTCAGATACCGGCGGATCGATTCGTCAGCCTGCTTCCCTCTGCGGTGTTGTAGGACTGAAGCCGACCTACGGCAGCGTTTCTCGTTATGGTCTGGTGGCATTCGCTTCCTCTCTGGATCAGATCGGTCCGTTCGGAAAGTCGGTCAAAGATGTTGCCCTGTTGCAAAGCCTGATTCAGGGACATGACAACATGGACGCCACTTCTGCATATCGGACATACACTAATCTGTATGACAATCTGAACGGCAACGTACAGGGTCTGCGTATCGGTGTTCCGAAAGAATATTTCGGTGAGGGTATCGATGCAGAAGTCAAGACTGCTGTGCATGCTGCGATCCAGCTGCTGGAGCAGAACGGTGCTACTGTAAAGGAAATTTCTCTCCCCAGCACAGAATATGCGATCAATACTTACTACATCATTGCTTCTGCTGAAGCTTCTTCCAATCTGGCAAGATTTGACGGTGTAAAGTATGGCTTCCGTACAGAAAATTATGATGGTCTGACAGACATGTATGAAAAGACCAGAAGTGAAGGTTTTGGCGATGAAGTAAAGCGTCGGATTATGCTGGGCACATTCGTGTTAAGTTCCGGTTTCTATGATGCGTACTATAAAAAAGCAAAACTGGTACAGCGTCGCATCGGTCAGGAATTTGCAGCAGCATTTCAGGATTGTGATGTAATTCTGACACCAACTGCACCTTCTGCCGCATTCAAGATCGGTGAAAATATTGGTGATCCGTTGAAAATGTACTACAGCGATGTCTGCACAGTCACTGTCAACATTGCAGGTCTGCCGGCTGTCAGTGTTCCCTGCGGAAAGTCTGCTTCCGGTCTGCCGCTGGGTATGCAGCTGATCGGTAACAAGTTTGCAGAACAGACCATTCTGAACGCAGCATATGGTTATGAACAGTTGGTCGGCGGATTTCACGCCATTGCAGAAACTCTTTGAGCAGGAGGAAGAAATCAATGAAAGATTATGAAATCGTCGTTGGACTGGAAGTCCACGCAGAACTGAATACCAAATCTAAAATTTACTGCAACTGCCGTAACGCATTTGGTCTGGAAGTCAACACACAGGTTTGCCCTGTCTGCATGGGCATGCCGGGTACATTGCCGACACTGAATGAAAAAGTAGTAGAATATGCAATCAAAATGGGACATGCTATGCACTGCCAGATCAACGGTGTTTGCAAACAGGACAGAAAGAATTACTTCTATCCGGATCTGCCGAAGGCATACCAGATTTCTCAAGCAGAAGTACCGCTTTGCGAAAAGGGTTATCTGGACGTTATGGTAGACGGACAGATGAAGAGAATTGGCGTAACCCGTATCCATATCGAAGAAGATGCCGGAAAGCTGCTGCATGACGAGTCTTTCTCTGGTTCCCTGGTCGACCTGAACCGCTGCGGCGTGCCGCTGATCGAAATCGTATCCGAACCGGATATTCGCAGCAGTGCCGAAGCCAAGGCATATCTGGAAACCATCAAATCAATTTTGCAGTATCTGAACATTTCAGACTGCAAGATGCAGGAGGGTTCCATTCGCTGCGACGTCAATGTTTCTGTTCGTGAAAAAGGTGCAACCGAATTTGGTACCCGCTGTGAAATGAAAAATGTCAACAGTTTCAGTGCAGCTGTTCGCGGCATCGAATATGAGGCAAAACGCCAGATAGAAATTCTGGAAGCCGGCGGTACCATTGCACAGGAAACCCGTCGTTGGGACGATGTCAAGGGTATGAGCATTGTTATGCGTTCAAAGGAAGATGCTCAGGATTACCGGTATTTCCCGGAGCCGGATCTGCTGACCATTGTAGTGCCGGAAGAAAAGATTCAGGCACTGAAGGAAAGTATTCCGGAATTGCCGAATGTAAAGCTGCAGCGGTATGTTTTCGATTTCGGTCTTTCCCAGACAGATGCCACACTGATTGCAGAAGACATTTCTCGTTCTAAGATGTTCGATGCCTGCGTTGCACTGGGCACCTGCAAGCCCAAGAGCATCAGCAACTGGATTCTGGCAGATATTGCAAAGTATACCAACGAAACCGGAAAGTCTATTGAAGAAACAGCTCTGACACCAGAACATCTGACTTCTTTGATTGAGCAGGTGGAAAAAGGCGTTATCTCCAACGCTTCTGCAAAGAAAGTGTTTGCTGTAATTGTAGAAGAAGATAAGGATCCGCTTGCCATTATCGAAGAAAAGGGCATGAAGCAGAATTCGGACACCGGCTTCTTGGAACAGCTGGCAAAGGACGTACTGGCTCAAAACGAAAAGTCTGTAACCGATTACAAAAACGGAAAAACCAATGCACTGGGCTATCTGGTCGGTCAGTGTATGAAGGCATCTAAGGGTAAGGCAAATCCGGGTATTGTCAAGGAAATTGTCACCAAAATGCTAAATGCATAATCACACATTCGAAAGCACATGATAGAATGCATTTTCTATTTCATGAGAATACATTCTAAAAAATCAAGGCAACAGCATACGATTTGTATACTGTTGCCTTGATTTGCAACTGGATTCAGTTTAAAGCTGTACTTTGGGAAATTCTTTTGTCATGAACGGCGGTGGCGGTGTCTGCACTGTCAATCCATTCAAATTGGCAAGGCAAGAATCCGCATCTGTTTCCAACTGTAATTGATATGCCCACAGCAACTGATGCTTACAGCGGCAGGCACGGTTTTCCCGCATGTTGCCATACTTGGTATCTCCCAGAATCGGCGTGTGAATATGTGCCAGATGTGCACGAATCTGATGCGTTCTGCCGGTAATCAAATCCACTGAAAGTAATGCATGACGTTCATTGGAAGCAAGCACCTCATAACCAGTGATGATTTCTTGAAATCCTTCTTCCGGTGTGTCACGAACCGTGACCGTATTATGGCTGGCTGACTTCTTATGCCAGCCGTAAAGCGTCGCTTTCCGCTCCTTTGGTGTACCGACAGTGACACAGAGATATTTTTTGTGTACCTTGTTTTCACGAATCAAACGGTTCACTTCCCGCAGTGCCGCAGCAGTTTTGGCAGCAATGACAATGCCACCAGTATTTCGGTCTAAACGATTGCAGAGTGCCGGTGTAAAACTTTGTTCCTGCTCCGGCTGATATGCACCGTTTTCGTACAGATAGTGCAGTACGCGATTGATAAGAGTATCCGGAATCTGTCGGCTGTCACAATGTACCACCAGACCAACTGGCTTATTTACCAGCAAAATTCGCTCATCTTCGTAGAGGATTTCCAGTTGGTTCGGTGCCTGCAAAAATTCCGGAACACCACTGCGTTCTTCTTCTGTTTTGATAGCAAAATAAGAATCGCTGACAAACAGTGTCACCACATCGCCGGTCACCAACCGCTGATCTGGTGTACAGCGTTTTCGATTCACTTTAATGTGCTTGGTACGAATCCACTTGTAGCAAAGACTTTTTGGCAGTTCCGGCAACGTTTTTTGTAAAAAGCGATCCAGACGCTGGTCGCTGTCGTTTTCCTGTATGCAAAATTCTCTCATGGTTGTAAATTGCTGCGAAAGCAGCACTCCTTTTTCTGTTATTGATTCTATTATAGCATATTTCTGCTTAAAAGAAAAGGGCTATGAGCGTGCACACATGAATTTTTATGGCAACACCGTACAAAGCTTGTGTGTAAGATGCGTAGTCAGATTTTTCGGCAATATGACAGCTTTGTGTAGTGTTGCCTTATATTTTACCTGATGATAGGAGGCTTTATCATGGAACAGTCTAAAAAAGAAATCCAGAATCTGAAACAACCTGCGGACAAGCGGAACGTTTCGAATTCGGATACTGCTGTTTCCAAGAAAAAACACAGTCATGCCGGTCATCGGGAACGCATGCGACTTCGTTTTCAAAAAAGCGGGTTAGAAAGTTTTCAGCCACACGAGATTCTGGAATTGTTGCTATTCTATGCTTTGCCGCGAGTAGACACAAATCCCATTGCACATGATTTGATTGCAGAGTTTCATTCACTTTCCGGTGTGCTGGACGCGGATATACAGGATTTAAAACGTATCAAAGGCATCAGCGAAAACGCAGCCATATTTCTGAAGTTGCTTCCGCAGCTTTGCCAGCAGTATCAGTTGGATAAACTGCGGGAACATGTTGCGTTAGACAGCACACAAAAATTGTGTGCCTATGTGCAGGCAAAACTTTCCGCGACAGTGGAAGAAAAGGTGCTTCTGCTCTGTCTGGACGAGCACTTGCACTTGCTGCACTGCGAAACAATCTCCACCGGCACTGCACAAAGAGCCGCACTGGATACACATCGCATTGTGGAATGTACAATACGCATGCGGAGCAGCCGTGTAGTGCTGGCACATAATCACCCGCAGGGACAGGCAGCCTTTTCTGATGCTGATCTGTTTGCCACCCAACAGCTGCGGCGGATACTGGACAGTATGCAAATACAACTGTTGGATCATATTGTATTGGGAAAACAGGGAGATACAATTTCCATGCGGCAAGTCATGGGCTGGAGCGATTCATAAAATGCTTTGAAGGAGGGAACCAAATGGATCATTTTGATTTGCATGCACCATTTTCGCCTACCGGTGACCAACCGGAAGCGATTGCCAAACTGGTGCAGGGAATTCGGGACGGTGACCACGAGCAGACTTTACTGGGCGTTACCGGTTCCGGTAAAACGTACACCATTGCCAATGTCATCGCACAGGTGAACAAACCGACTCTGGTGTTGGCTCACAATAAAATTCTGGCAGCACAGCTTTGTTCAGAGTTTCGGGAATTTTTCCCGAATAATGCCGTAGAATATTTTGTGTCCTATTACGATTACTATCAACCGGAAGCCTATATTCCCAGCACGGACAGCTATATCGAAAAAGACTCCTCGATCAATGACGAGATCGACAAAATGCGGCACAGTGCAACAGCGGCACTGGCAGAGCGAAAAGATGTCATCATTGTCGCCAGCGTTTCCTGTATCTATTCCCTGGGCAGTCCGGAAGAATATCGTTCCATGATGGTTTCTATTCGTGTGGGAATGGAAAAGTCCAGAGATCAACTGATTGACCAACTAGTTGCAATTCAATATGAACGAAATGACATCAATTTTGTCCGCAATAAATTCCGCGTTCGCGGCGACGTAGTAGAAATCTTTCCGGCATCTTCCACTGACAAGGCAATTCGCGTAGAATATTTCGGAGATGAAATTGACCGTATCTGCGAGATCAATGTGGTTTCCGGAGAAGTTACAGCAACCATGCAGTATGCGGCAATTCTGCCGGCATCGCATTATGTTGTGGGAAGCGAAAAAGTGACCAAAGCTGTCAAAGAAATCCGTCAGGAGATGCTACAACGGGTGGCGTGGTTCTCCGCCAATCACAAACTGATCGAAGCACAGCGAATCCAACAGCGTACACAGTACGACATGGAAATGCTGGAGGAAATCGGTTTTTGCAGCGGCATCGAAAACTATTCTCGTGTATTAGCCGGCAGACCAGCAGGCAGTGTACCCTATACGTTGTTAGATCACTTTCCGGAAGATTTTCTATTGGTGGTCGATGAAAGTCATGTGACACTGCCGCAGGTTCGTGCCATGTACGCCGGCGACAGAGCCAGAAAGCAAACGCTGGTGGACTATGGATTCCGGCTGCCCAGTGCGTTCGACAACCGCCCGCTGAATTTCGAGGAATTCTACAGCCATGTGCATCAGGCAATCTATGTCAGTGCAACCCCCGGACCATTTGAAAAAGAGCATTCTGTACAGACCGTAGAACAGGTGATTCGCCCCACCGGTTTGCTGGATCCGGAAATCACTGTGCGTCCGGTAGACGGACAGATTGAAGATCTGTTTTCAGAAATCAATCTCCGTGCAGAAAAAAATGAGCGTGTACTTGTTACAACACTGACTAAAAAAATGGCAGAAGACCTGACGGCTTATTTGGAACGTATGGGCGTTCGGGTTCGGTATCTGCACCATGATATAGATACTGTAGAACGTATGGAAATTATCCGCAATCTGCGGCTGGGAGAATTTGATGTGCTGGTTGGCATCAACCTGCTCCGTGAAGGACTGGACATTCCGGAAGTTTCTCTGGTAGCCATTCTGGATGCGGATAAGGAGGGGTTCCTGCGAAGTGAAACCTCTATGATCCAGACAATCGGACGTGCCGCACGAAATGCACACGGACAAGTTATCATGTACGCCGACGAGATAACCGGTTCTATGGAACGGGCAATCACAGAAACAGAACGCCGCCGTGCCAAGCAGCAAGCCTATAATGAAGCACACGGCATCATTCCGAAAACCATTCAAAAAGATGTGCGTGATGTCATTGAAATTACCACAAAAACAGAAGTGGAAAAGAAAACAACTGGCAAGAAGTTACGCGGCAAAGAAAAACGTGCATTGATCGAACAGCTGACTGTCCAGATGAAAGAAGCTGCAAAATTGTTGGAATTCGAACACGCCGCATATCTGCGGGATAAAATCAAAAAGCTGGAGGAGGAACAATAATTCATGTTGGATAAAATTGTTGTACGCGGTGCAAGAGCGAACAATCTGAAAAATATTGATGTGGAGATCCCACGGGATAAACTGGTAGTCATGACCGGACTTTCCGGCTCCGGAAAATCTTCTCTGGCATTTGACACCATCTTCGCAGATGGACAGCGTCGCTATATGGAAAGTCTCTCGTCTTATGCACGGCAGTTTCTGGGGCAAATGGAAAAGCCTGATGTGGACAGCATCGAAGGCTTATCGCCGGCAATTTCCATCGATCAGAAAACCACTTCCAAAAACCCGCGTTCCACAGTGGGAACCGTAACTGAAATCTATGATTATCTCCGTCTGCTCTATGCCCGTATCGGCATTCCTCATTGTCCTGTCTGTGGCAGAGAAATTAAACAGCAGTCTGTTGATGAAATTGTAGACCGCATTCTGGCACTGGAGGAGGGAACACGAATTCAACTTCTGGCACCCATTGTCCGCGGGAAGAAGGGGCAGCATCTAAAAGCATTAGAAACGGCAAAGAAGTCTGGTTATGTTCGCGTTCGCATAGATGGAAATCAATACGATTTGTCTGAGCAAATCACGCTGGAAAAAAATAAAAAGCATACCATTGAAATCATTGTAGACCGACTTGTAGTAAAGCCGACAATCCGTCCGCGACTGACTGACAGTCTGGAAACAGTGCTCGCTTTGACAGGGGGATTAGCAGTTGTAGACGTGATTGGCGGAGAAGAAATGCTGTTCTCACAAAGTTATGCTTGTCCGGAACATGGCGTTTCCGTCGAAGAACTGACTCCTCGTATGTTCTCTTTCAACAATCCATTCGGAGCGTGTCCGCACTGTACCGGTTTGGGCGTATTTCAGGAAATTGATCCGAAGCTGGTGGTTCCGAATCGTGACTTGAGTATTCGTCAGGGTGCTATTAAGGCAGTGGGGTGGAATAGTCTGGACGACAATTCCATTGCTATGATGTATTATCAGGCAATTTCCGAAAAATACGGCATTTCTTTAGATGTTCCTGTAAAGGAACTCTCCAAGGAACAGCTGAACTTATTTTTGTACGGCACAAAAGAAGATCCACTGTTTCTGCATCGCACCACAGCCGGCGGCAGAACTGAGGGATTCCGTGCTCCGTTTGAAGGTGTAATTCCCAATCTGAAACGACGATTCGCAGACGGCGGGGAATGGGCAAAGGAAGAAATCAGCAGTGTGATGAGTGATGTAGCTTGTCCAGTGTGCCACGGCAAACGTTTGAAGCCGGAAGTACTGGCGGTTACAGTTGGTGACAAAAACATTATCGATCTGACTGAACTTTCCGTTACAAAAGCACTGGACTTCTTTGCTCAGCTGCAATTAACAGAACGGGAGCAATTTATTGCCGCACGAATCGTAAAGGAGATTCGGGAACGACTGGGATTCCTGAATAATGTGGGACTGGAATATCTGACACTTTCCCGCAATGCCGGTACGCTTTCCGGCGGCGAAAGCCAACGTATCCGCTTGGCAACACAAATCGGTTCCTATCTAATGGGCGTACTGTATATTCTGGACGAACCCAGTATTGGATTGCATCAGCGGGATAACGATAAATTGATCGATACGCTAAAACGTCTGCGGGATTTGGGCAATACGCTGATCGTGGTAGAACATGACGATGACACCATTCTGGCAGCAGACTATGTGGTAGACATCGGTCCCGGTGCAGGAATTCACGGAGGAAATGTTGTCTATTCCGGTGATGTTCAGGGATTGCTTGCCTGCGAAAAATCGATTACCGGTCAATATCTCAGCGGGCAGCGAAAAATCCCGCTTCCCAAGGGACGCCGTACCGGAAACGGAAATATGCTAACCATTCATGGTGCAAGAGAGCATAACTTGAAAAACATTGATGTTTCCATTCCTCTTGGTGTATTTACCTGTGTAACTGGTGTTTCCGGCTCTGGAAAGTCCTCGCTGGTCAACGAGATTTTGTATAAATATCTGGCGGCAAGGCTGAACCGTGCAAGAACCCGCCACGGAGATTTTGACAGCATGGAGGGAACGGAGTTTCTGGACAAGGTCATTGACATTGACCAGTCGCCGATTGGACGGACACCTCGTTCCAATCCGGCAACCTATACCGGTGTATTTACCGACATTCGGGAATTGTTTGCCAAAACCAATGATGCCAAAGCCAAGGGCTATACCGCAGGACGATTCTCTTTCAATGTCAAAGGAGGCAGATGCGAAGCATGTCAGGGCGACGGTATCCTGCGAATTGAAATGCACTTTCTGCCAGATGTTTACGTTCCCTGCGAAGTCTGCAAAGGAAAACGCTACAATCGGGAAACGCTGGCGGTAGAATACAAGGGAAAGTCTATTTATGATGTACTGGAAATGACAGTAGATGAAGGCGTGGTATTCTTTGAAAATCACCCGAAAATTGCCCGAAAGTTGAAAACGCTGCAGGAAGTAGGACTGGGCTATCTGAAAATCGGTCAGCCGGCAACCACGCTCTCCGGCGGGGAAGCACAGCGTGTCAAACTTGCAACAGAACTTTCCAAACGTCCCACCGGAAGAACCATTTATATTCTGGACGAACCGACTACTGGCCTGCATACTGCCGATGTACACCGTCTGATCGAAGTACTTCAGCGTCTGACTGATACTGGGAATACTGTTGTAGTAATTGAACACAATCTAAATGTTATCAAGGTGGCAGACTGGATCGTAGATCTCGGACCAGAGGGAGGCGACCGCGGCGGCACCGTCGTAGTCAGCGGTACACCGGAACAGGTAGCAGCCTGTGCAGATTCTTACACAGGCAAGTACCTCAAGCCGTATCTGGAAAACTAAGGGAAACGTTGGAGAGAGTCAATCCACCTGCAAATTTTCCCGCAAAACTGGCGGATTTCCAAAAAAATCAGATTTTCCCACAATAGATTTTGGGCTTTTTAGAAAATCTCACGGAAAAGCTTGCAAATTTTTGTGAAATGGTGTATAATAAAACTGTATGAAATGCACCAACCGCATTTCAGAAAAATCGTTAAATTTCAGGCTGTATCGGATAATATATGAATTTCCCTTTCACGATGCAGTCTATCGCAGAAAGGATGTCAAACAAATGGCAGAGTTAAACAAGGTATCTGTAGACGATCTGAAAGTGACCGGCAAACGTGTTCTGGTTCGCGTGGACTTCAATGTTCCGATGAAGGACGGCGTTATCACAAATGATAACCGTATTCAGGCAGCACTGCCGACCATCAACAAGCTGGTTTCTGAAGGTGCAAAGGTAATTCTGTGCTCTCATCTGGGCAAGCCGAAGAATGGTCCGGAGGAAAAGTTCTCTCTGAAGGCTGCTGCTGCTCGTCTGGCTGAACTGGTTTCCGCAAAGGTTACTTTTGTTCCGTCTGATGTTGTTGTAGATGATACTGTAAGAACTGCTGTAGACAAGATGCAGAACGGTGAGATCGTTGTTCTGGAAAACACTCGTTTCCGCAAGGAAGAAACCAAGAACATCGAATCCTTCAGCAAGGATCTGGCTTCTATCGCTGATGCATTTGTTATGGACGCATTCGGCAGTGCACACAGAGCACACTGCTCCACTGTCGGCGTAACAGAATTCGTAAAGGAAACTGCTGTCGGCTATCTGATGCAGAAGGAGATCAAGTTCCTCGGCAATGCTGTTGAAAATCCGGTTCGCCCGTTCGTTGCAATTCTGGGCGGTGCAAAGGTTGCAGATAAGCTGAACGTTATCTCCAACCTGCTGGAAAAGTGCGACACCCTGATTATCGGCGGCGGTATGGCTTATACCTTCCTGAAGGCACAGGGCTATGAAGTTGGTACTTCTCTGGTAGATGACACCAAGATCGACTATTGCAAGGAAATGCTGGAAAAGGCAAAGGCAAACGGCAAGGCTCTGCTGCTGCCGGTAGACACCGTAACTGCTTCTGAATTCCCGAACCCGATCGATGCTGCAATCGAAGTTGTTACCTATGATTCCAACAAGATTCCGGCAGACAGAATGGGTCTGGATATTGGCGAAAAGACACAGGCTCTGTTTGCAGATGCAGTTAAGACTGCAAAGACTGTTGTATGGAACGGACCGATGGGCGTATTCGAAAACCCGATTCTGAACAAGGGTACTGTTGCTGTTGCACAGGCTCTGGCAGATACTGATGCGACCACCATCATCGGCGGTGGCGACTCCGCAGCAGCAGTAATGCAGCTGGGCTTCGCAGACAAGATGAGCCACATTTCCACTGGCGGCGGTGCATCTCTGGAATATCTGGAAGGCAAGGTTCTGCCGGGCGTTGCAGCAATCGCTGATAAGGACTAATCAAAATAAGAACGCAGCTGTTTTGTGCTGCTGCAAACAGGAGGATTCTGTGAAAATGGAAACCTCCGTTTGTGCTGTCTTGGGAAAGGAATGATACCATGAAAAAATGGGAAGTGCAGGATTCTGTCAAAAATGCGTTTTTGAATCCGGCTGCTGCATTTGCACTGGGTGCATTTTGCGGTCTGGCGATCGGAATGCTCTGTATGCCTTTTTCCAAAGGCATCGTCATCGGCAGCTATAATGGAAGCAACAACAAGGAATCCCACGAAGAAGGGGATTATATTACAGATGCAGAAGCATCAGAATCATCAGAAAAGAGGAATTTGTCATGAACAAGGCACTGAGAAAGGCAATTATTGCCGGCAACTGGAAGATGAACAAGAACCGCAAGGAAGCAGCAGAACTGATCAACGCTCTGAAGCCGATCGCAGCTGACAAGACCTGTGGTGTTATCATTTGTGTACCGTTTACCAATCTGGAAACCGCACTGTCTCTGACTGAGGGCACAAATATCGAAGTTGGTGCAGAGAACGTACATTTCGAAAAGAGTGGTGCATTCAC
>ERZ827498.3523-NODE-3523-length-13191-cov-6.636267_pt1 | contig 13191 bp, 10 predicted proteins | sample MGYA00519865_ERZ827498 | MGnify/ENA primary metagenome ERZ827498 (study PRJEB31778, sample SAMEA3449328) | human gut metagenome | biome: human gut; feature: human-associated habitat; material: faeces | place: United Kingdom | collected 2010/2012 ...
GGGTGCAGGGCAGAGCCCTGCCGGAGTCCAGAGGCAGAGCCTCTGGCGCCTCCCCATAAAAAATGCGACTGCCAGCGCAGCCGCATGATACGTTGGTCAGATGTAGTCGGAAATATAGGGGGCTTCATGCAGCAGCGCGTGGTCAAGACGGGCAATCGCTTCGTCAGAGCCTGTGATGCGCCCGATGCGCGCTAACTTCGCGGCGGTCTTGTAGCCGATGAGCAGGGTCGAGAGCGTCGCGATGCTCATGCGCAGCTCGTAATCCGGGTCGCGGTCGGTCAGCGTGCAGTTCCCGCCCTCGAACCAGACGCGGAACGGGCGGTTGTTCCACGGCAGGAAGGCATCATCAATATCCAAATCGAAGCAGACGCCCTTTTCCTCCGGCGAACAGTGGTAGAGGTGCAGGAACTCTTCCACATCGACGATGCGCCCCATGATGTACGGGCGAATCATCTCGCGGATGTCGCCGTCATCCATCTCAAAGGCAATCGGCTCGTTGAAGTAGGAATTGCCGCGCACCTCGTCAATCATCGAGTCGTGCGCGCGAATATATTCCCACAAGCCTTCATGCGCCTCACGGTTGATGTAAATCATTTCCTTGATGTGCATGATATCATCCTTGATGAGATAAACCATGTAGCCCATCGGGGTAGCGTGCTGGTCGTAGTAGACGGCGACGACGGTGTCATCCTCGTCCCAGCGCCAGTATTCTTCCCACGCCAGCGAGTTGCGGAACAAACACCCGTGGGTGCTGCTGGCAAAGCGCGTGTGGAGGTTCATAAAATCCTTGTTCTCCCAGTTGACACGGCGGACATAGCCGGGCGCTTTTGCCTTGGATGGGATTTGCCTGTCCTTGACGGTGAAGGAGATTTTGTTGGAGATGATTTCCCAGCCGAAGCGGCGGTAGAGCGGGATGGAGTAAGGGAACAGCATCCCGAAGGGCTGTTTGCGCTCCCGCATGTGTACCAGCGCTTGGTACATCAGGCGCTTCATGATGCCGTGCCCGGTGTATTCCGGGTAGGTGCAGACGCTGGTGACGAACCCGATGGGGTACACCGAGTCGTAGATATTCGCCTTCAAGGGGTAGACGGCAATCTGTGAAATGAGGGTTTCGCGGTCAAAACAGCCCAGCACGTCCGCGCGCTTGAGCACGGGGCACTTGGACTGCTTGATTTCCTCGTCCTTCCAACCGGTGTCGAACAGTTCCTGCTCCGTCACCTGAAAGGCATAGCGAAGCAGGGCGTTGTACTGGTCAAGGTCATCGGTCGTCAGCGGTCGTATCTGATAGCCCTGCGGCAAATCCATGCTTTGTTCCATGTAGGGAAACACCTCCTGCGTTACACTGAAATTGTAACGCGAAACGCCGGTGAAGTCAAGGGGAAAAGCGCTGCCGGACTTTTTCAAAATGCGAAGGTTGCACAAATGCGCTTCCTATGCTATAATAAAGGCACCACCGCACAATTCGGCGGCGCGTCTGGCGATGTCTTTTCCGCCATCTGCGGCATGCAAATTCCTCGATTTACCTCCAGTAAACCTTCGAAATTTGCATTTGCATCTGACGGAAAATCCATTCCCCAGCCGACCACCTCATTTGTGCGGTGTTACCTAAAATGTCCACGGAATGTTCATTAGCGGACATTCCGCGTTCAGACACTTTGCGAATATACCGGGGCGCGCAGGCTGCTCCGTTTTGAAACATTGCAGCAGGAGGTGAGCCGGCACTATGCCGGATACCATGTTCATGAAAGAACGAATGCTCATCACGGGCGGTCACGCGCTTCAGGGAACGGTACACATCAGCGGCGGTAAAAACACGGCGGTGGCGGTCATTCCCGCGACGCTGCTGTGCGACGAGCCCTGTACCATTGAGAATCTGCCGGATATTTCGGATGTTCATGCGCTGGTGGATATTCTTTGCAGCCTTGGCGCAAAGGTGGATTACGAGCCGAACCGCTTCATGACCGTTGACCCGCGCCCGGCGGAAGGCTGGCAGGTCTCCTACCGCGATTCGCAGCGCCTGCGCGCAAGCTACTACCTGCTGGGGGCGCTGCTGGGGCGGCGTGGTCAGGCGGAGGTATACCAGCCCGGCGGATGCGAAATCGGGTCGCGCCCGATTGACCAGCACCTCAAGGGCTTCCGGATGCTGGGCGCAAATGTAGAACAGATGGGCGGGCGCATCAAGGCGAAAGCGGACGTGCTGACGGGCACGGACGTTGTTTTTGACTGCGTATCTGTCGGCGCGACGATTAACGTGATGCTCGCCGCTGCCAAGGCACACGGCACGACCATTATCTACAATGCCGCCAAGGAGCCGCATGTCGTGGATTTGGCGAACTTCCTGAACTCGATGGGCGCGCGCGTCAAGGGCGCGGGCACGGATGTTATCCGCATCTTCGGGTGCGATTATCTCCACGGCGCAAACTACACCGTCATCCCTGACCAGATTGAGACGGGCACGCTGATGATTGCGGCGGCGGCGACGCACGGCGATGTGGAACTGACAGGCTGCATTCCGACGCATATGGAAGCGCTGTCGGCGAAGCTGCTGGAAATGGGCGCGCGCGTGACGGAATCCGACGATACCTTGCGTGTGCGCGGAACGCTGTGCGGCTACCGCGGCGTGAACATCAAGACGCAGGTGTATCCGGGCTTCCCGACCGACTTGCAGCAGCCGATGAGTACGCTGCTGACGACAGCGATGGGGCAGTCCATCGTCCGCGAAACTATCTTTGAATCGCGGCTGAAACATCTGACCGAAATTGGGCATATGGGCGCACACGTTCAATTCGTGGACAACGCGACGGCGATTATCGAGGGCGTGCCGGAATTGTACGGCGCGCCCGTGACGGCGACCGACCTGCGCGCGGGCGCGGCGCTGGTGATTGCGGGCTTGATGGCGCGCGGCGTGACGGAAATCTACGAGCCGGAGTACATCGACCGCGGCTATGAGCATCTGGAGGACAAGCTGTGCTCGCTGGGCGCGGAAATCCGGCGCGAGAAGTTCGAGTGACGGGGTTCCGAAGGATGACCATGAACTGTTCAAAATTCATGGCTTCGGATATTGATATATGCCAGGCAGCATCACATCCCTTGCTGTTGGATGCGCTGACTGCGACGGCTCCATGAATCAGGCGCTTGGCTGCTGATTCCGTGGGACAACCTGCGTGCCTTCGAGTGAATTAGAGTGTGTTTCTAAATTCACCCGGCAGCATTTTCGGCATCTTTTCTTGCACTTCTGCGTCTTCAAACCTCGATTTACCGCCAGTAAACCTTCGGTTTTCATCCTTGAATTGCAAGAAAATCTGCTCGAAACTGCACCGGTCTCATTTTAGAAACACACTCTAGGATAGCAAAACAGCCGCAGAGCAAACAGGAGGTGTTGGCGATGCGGAATCCATTTGGCGTATTGGGGTTGGAAGCGTCTGCCGACGCGGATCAGGTGCGCGCAGCATATCGCAAATTGGTAAAAACTTGCCATCCTGATAAATTTCAGGACGAAACGGAACGAAAAGCCGCGCAGGAAAAAATGATTACGCTGAATCTGGCGTACGAGGAAGCGATGAAGCTGGCGGTCAACCGGACGACGGCATCCGCTGCCTTCAACCGCGAACTTGACCAGCAGGATGCGCTGACACTGGCGGCAAAGATGCTCCGGCAGGATAATCCTGAAGCGGCACTGCGGCAGCTCCTGCGCGCATCCACCCGCGACAGTGCGTGGTACGCCATGCAGGGAAAAGTGCTCATGGCGCTGGAACAGTATGAATCAGCGCACCAGTCCTACCGCGAGGCGATTCGCCGCGAGCCGAACAACAACCTGTATCGGCAGGGGGCGCTGGACGCGGCGGTGGCGCTGAAAAAGTCGCGGACACCGTGGGGGCGCATTCAGAAGCTGATTCGCCGCTGGAAAAAGGAACACGGAGGGGAAAAAAGATGAAAAGGCTGCTGTCGCTGCTGCTCTGCGCGGTACTGGCGCTGTTCTGCGCGACGACCGCACAGGCGGCTGGCGTGTCCATCACACTTACGGCATCGGAATACGCGCTGCATTATGCCTTTGATGCGGGCGCGCAAGACCCGTTCGTCATCCTCGAATACACAACGCCCGCCGAAAAAGGCTGGATGATGCTGTACAGCGAGGACGGGCGCTTTGAAGGGGATATCGCCCTTGCATACTCTGGCGCGGGCGGCAAAACGAGCGTTGCGCTGACCTCGGCGCGCACGACGGGCAGCATCGGCAAAGCATCGACGACGCTTCCGAAGGCTGTGGATTATCAGAAGCCGACGGGGAAAAGCAACGCGAAAGTGACGGATTTTGTGCTGACGGAAACGCCGGAGGGCTTCCACTACGCGTTCAACGCCATTGGCACGGACTACATGCTCCTCTACTGGCGAAGCAAGGAACAGACCGTCACCCAGCCGGTTTACCCGGACGAAAACGGGCATTACGAGGGCGACGTCGTCAGTGAATTGACCTTCGCGCGGACGCAGTTCACCGTGCAGGTGAAAAGCGGATCGGGCAGCATGAAGAAGGAAGCGACCGTGCGCAAGGGCTACCAGGCGCCGGAAGCGCCGCAGCGGCAGGAGGGGCGCTTGAGCGGCGTGACCGTCTGCATTGACGCGGGACATCAGGAAAACGGGCGCTTCGTCAATGAGCCGATTGGACCGGGGCTGACTGGCTCGACCAGCGGCAAGGGCGGCATGGCACAGGGAACCAAGACGAATCGCCGCGAGAGCATTGTCTGCCTGGAAATTGGAATGCTCCTGCGCGACGAGCTGCTTCGGCAGGGCGCGAACGTCGTCATGACCCGCGAAGATCAAACGACGTTCCACACGAACATAGAACGCTGTGAAATCGCGGAAGCGGGCGGCGCGCAGATTATGCTCCGCCTGCACTGCAACAACTCCAGCAACCGCAGCAAGCGCGGCATACAGGTTTACGGCCCGCTGAACAGCGACTATGCCAAAGCGGTTGCGGATGCGGACACCTACCGCGAAATGGGGCAGAAGCTGCTGGATGCGATGAAAACGCGTGTCGGTATGACGCTGGCGAACTCCACGGGCATGGTGCGGCTGAACGACAACTATGTCGGCAACAACTGGGCGAAGATGATGTGCTTCCTTGTGGAGATGGGGTATTTATCGAATCCGGCGGAGGAATATCTACTGGTGACGCCGGTGTATCAGCAATGGCTGGCGGAAGGCATGGCGGACGGGGTGTATGAGATTGCGGTCGCCCGCGGGTGGGTGCAAGCGCAGTAGGGTGCTGCGCTTGGATTGCGCCCCCTTTGTGTGTGGGAGCAAACGCCCTTTATTTTATTGGCAATTTGGCTTTGTCGCAGGAATTTCGCCTCTGCGGAGGCGACCAAAGGGCAATAAAAACAGACGAATGTCTGCGGTCGCCCTTTGGAAACATTCGGGGTGCACACCCATGTTTCTTGGTTTTTATTGCGGCTTGGAGGAACGAAAGGTTCACAAGCTAATTTGTTTCGACAAAAATCAAGTAACTTAGATGGGGATGCGAAGGAGTCCAGAGGGCGATCGCAAAGCCCTCTGGTCGCTCCCGCAGGAGCGAAACCCTGTATAAACACGCGGACACAGCATGAACGTGTCACCAACCGAATCGCGCGGAAGGGTCAAGGGAGGAACTCCCTTGTGGAAAGGAAAACGTATGAAACGGAAACTGCTGCTGATGCTGCTGTGCGCGGCGCTGGGATTGGGCGCGGCGCAGGCGGAGGTGTACCGGGTGGAGAGCGAGAAGGATGTGCCGGCGGATTGGGCGGAGAAGGATACGCTGCGCCTGACCTGCATTGACACGAACCGCTCAGACGCGATGGTGCTGCAATCCGGCGGGGAAGCCATGATGGTGGACAGCGGCGAAGGGCGCTATCGCAGGCGCGTGTATGCGACGCTGGATGGATATGGCATCACGGAACTGAAGTATCTGCTCAACGCGCACTGCGATGATGACCACCTGCACGGCTTCATCTACCTTATGTATTCCGATTTGTATCAGGTGGATGCGTTCCTGTCGCCCAACACCACGACGTATGTGGACGAAGAGGGCTACCATCAGCAGGCGGTCAAAGCGACGGGGACGAAGAACATCCCCTATGTGCAGATTGGCGACGGCGACGAATTGACGCTGGGCAACGCAAAGCTGACGATTTTCCGCTGCCCTCTGCCGACAGGGCAGAACAACCGCAGTGCCGCCTGCATGGTGCAGTTCGGGGATTCGCGGGCGTTCCTGACCGGCGACATTGACAACGAGACGATGCAGTGGTACGCCGCGACGTATGGCGAAAAACTCCACTGCGATATCCTCAAAGCGCCTCATCACGGGTTGGCGACGATTCCGGACAGCTTCGTGGAGCAGACGCAGCCGCAGGTGCTGTTCGTCCCGAACCGCTCCGCTCTCAGCACAAAGGTGACGGCGGGCTGGGTGAAGAACCACATGCCGGGCGCGGCGCTCTACTTCTCCGGCGACGGGACGGTTACGATGCTGACCGACGGCACGGACTGGTATATCTGGCAAGAACCGAATTACGTCGACCCGCAATAAGGAGGGGTTGCTGATGAAACGCATGATGCGTCTGCTGTCGCTGGCGCTGTGCCTGATGCTGGTGCAGCAGACGGCGTTTGCCGCGATTCCGGAGGATTACGTCGTCCGCCACGGCGACCGCGAATCAAAAAAAATCGCGATCACGGTGGATGACGGCTGGAACATGGATGCTGTGTATAAAATCCACGAATTGAGCATTGAACTTGATTTCCCGGTGACGTGGTTTATCGTCGGCAAGCTGTTCTGCGCGGAAGACCGTGAACTGTGGGAAGACGCGCTGGCACACGGCGATGAGTTCGGCAGCCATACATGGAAGCACGCGCAATTGCTGGAATACTCCGAGTCCAGCGCGGATGCGCAGGTGCGTCTGTCGCAGGAGCGCGTGGACGAGGTGCTGGGCTACCACTATCCGCTGCGGCTGCTGCGCCCGCCGTTCGGGCACTACATGAACTCCGAGAAGAACTTCCTGCCGATTTTCTATGCGCACGGCGTGGAGAAGGTCGTCCTGTGGGATGTGGCGCAGACCGAACCTTATCAGGCGTTCCGCGATACCCAGAACGGCTCGATTCTGCTCTATCACGCGCGAATGGCGGACTATGAGTGCCTGAAAACGCTGATTCCCATGCTGCGCGACGCGGGATTCGAGTTCGTGACGGTTTCTGATTTGCTGGGGCTTGAACCGCTGGTGCTGGACAAGCCCGACGATGCGGAAGCGACCGATGCGCCCGAAGCGACAAAGCTCCCGGAAACGACGAAAGCGCCGGCAGTGACGAAAGCCCCGATGCCGACGAATCCGCCGAAGCCAACGAATCCGCCGAAGCCAACGAATCCGCCGAAGCCGACGGAAGCGCCGAAGCCGACGGACGTGCCGGAGCCAACGGAAGCCCCGAAGCCGACGGACGTGCCGGAGCCAACGGAAGCCCCGGAGCCGACGGAAGCGCCGAAGCCGACGGACGTGCCGGAAGCGACGGACGTGCCGGAAGCGACGTATGTGCCGGAAGTAACGGACGTGCCAGAAGCGACGGACGTGCCGGAAGCAACGGAAGCGCCGAAGCCGACGGACGTGCCGAAGCCGACGGACGTGCCGAAGCCGACGGATGTGCCGGAAGTAACGAATCCGTCGGAAGAAACGGAATAAGCAAACAGCTCCCTGATGGCAGCAAAAATCTGCTTCATTGGGGAGCTGAATTTTTGTTCAAAAACGGAAATTTGTACATTTGTCGTATTATAAAAAACGGGTCAGGGGAATGTGCTTCCCTTGACCCGCATTCGTTTACTTATCCGCCGGACGGTGCGTTGCTTCCCAATGGTCATAGTCATCCAGGAAACTGTACTCCTTTTCGCCGATTTTCCAGCCCGGCATGGTGTCCAGACTGACGGCGTGAATCGCGCTGAAGACGTTCTTCTCTACATCGGGGTTCGTCTCCCGAAGCGTTTTCAGCAGCTGCTTGATTTCCGCGCGCTTCGAGTTGCCGATGCCATCGCCGCTTTTGTCGCGCTCTTCGGTCAGGCGGCAGGCGCAGGCGATAAAGTGCAGGGCGTTGAAATCGCGCCAAGCGCAGATGTCTTCCTCGTGGATGCAGTACATTGGGCGAATCAGCTCCATGCCGGGGAAATTGCGGCTGTGCAGTTTCGGCAGCATGGCCTGCAGCTGGGCGCCGTAGAACATCCCCATAACGGTCGTCTCCACAACATCGTTGAAGTGATGCCCAAGTGCGATTTTATTGCAGCCCATTTCCTGCGCACGGTCGTAAAGGAAACCGCGGCGCATCCGGGCGCAGAGGTAGCAGGGATTTCGCTCGGCGATTTTCGTTGTCTCGAAAATGCTGCTGTCAAAAATGCGGATGGGGATTTCCATCAGGGCGGCATTGTCGATGATACGCTGGCGGTTTTCAGCATTGTAGCCGGGATCCATGACGAGAAACTCCGTCTCGAAGGGAATGTCGGTGTGGCGCTGCAGCAGCTGCATCATTTTCGCCAGCAGCATGGAGTCCTTGCCGCCGGAGATGCACACAGCGATGTGGTCGCCGGGAGCAATCATCTTGTACTGCTTGATGCCGCGGACGAACGGCCGCCAGAGCGGTTTGCGGAAATCGGAGAGGATGCTGCGCTCGATGCGTGCAGCAGGGGATAGGGTACGCGGCATAGGGCGTACCTCCTTTGTCGAGTGAATTGGTGTGTTTACCGCGTCTATTGTAGCATACTTTCCTGCGTTTGTCATGGAGAAAATTCGCCGATACCGCATACTGTTTCCGGCTCGTTCAGTCCCGTCCATCCTCATTTTTCTTCGGCGTGATGCGCGATAAGACTGGATTGCGATAATAACCATCGGGGTCAAGCTGCATGGTTTTCATAAGCGCCGCCGCATCCAGTTCCGCATTGTCCAGCCCATCGTACATTTCAACAGGCTGACCGCCGCAGTTTGACCAAAGATGGCTGTGATTGTTCAATTCACAGAGGCGGTTCGCGAATGCTTCAAACTGCGGCTTGGTAAATTGAATGCCGGCTTCTTCAAGCAACTCCACATAGTAAGAAAATTGATCGCAGACAAACGACAGCAGAATCCCACGCTGGATTTTTTCCATGATGCGCTGCAAGTATGGCTTGTTTGCTTCTTCGGCAACCGCTTTTTTGCGCCACGCCGCCTTATAATCGTCATAATCCCAGTGGTCATCTCTTGCCCAGAATACAACCTCTGACAACGCCTTGCCGCGCAGAGGCGTGCCGTCGGGCGCAATGGTTTTGGCGTCCGGAGCGACATGGAGGTTTGCCAGAAAGAAGCGGAGAGAACGCGCTTCTGGCGTTTCCCAGAAATAATTCGGGTCGGCATACGCATAGAACACATCGTGTGCGGGAACGACACAGGGCTTATCGTCCTGATAGCTCAGCAGCTTGTAATACTCATTCAAGCCCCAAATGTTCGGGTAAATCAGCATTCTATGAACCAGCTCGGCATCCTGAATGCTGATGGACGTCTCCTCTTCGTACAGGTCAGGCAGCAGCATGATGGCATAGGCATGCTTTTCAACGCGCACAATTTCCGCAAAGGAAAAGAAATCCTTGCGGAGAATCTTTTTCTTGGCAGTCAATTCCGGCTCAACATGCTGAAAAAGCTCCCATGCGTGCCAGAGTGTCATCGTCCCATAAAGATTGGCACAGGCATCAAAGAAACGGTGGAGGAGGTCAAGACGCGCTTGACCTTCTGCGGTGCTGTTGTCAAGTCGATGATGGGTATCGATGGCAAGCCGTGTGTATAGGCGCGAGAGTTCTGTTTTGCTGACGGGTTTGGGCATTTTGACGCTCATGCGGATTCCTCCCTTCAAGCGGAAAACAACTGCTTTCATCAGCGATTATAACACGAAATCACGATGGGGGCAAAGGAAATTTTCTTTTTTGCAAAAGCGGTGGAAAATGCGGATTTTCCCTTGACGGACAGGGCGAATTTTGCTACAATAGACCTTTGACTGAGGGGCATTTTCCTCTCGGCTTCGCAAGGGACTGATACTATTTCTGGATTCACCTGCGCCATTTGCTTGCGCCTTTTCATCCGGAAATAGTATGAATACGGAAAGGAAAGCAATATGTCAGAAAAACAGGAACAGCAGAACACGGAACGCAGCCGGATGCTGGGCACGATGGAGATGCGCAAGCTCGTGCCGACGGTGTCCGTGCCGATTATGGTGTCGATGCTGGTGCAGGCACTGTATAATATCGTCGATGGGATTTTCGTCGGGCAGTATTCGCCGGATGCGCTGACGGCGGTCAACCTCGCTATGCCGATGCAGATGCTGATGATTGCTGTTTCGACCGGCATGGGTACGGGCATCAACAGCTTGATTTCACGCCGGCTTGGCGAAAAGCGCTCGCATGAGGCGCGCGACGCCGCCCGCCACGGCATCCTGATTGAGGTTGTCGGCTGGCTGCTGTTCGTCATCGTGGGGCTGTTCTTCGCCCGCATGTATATTGGCATGACGAACCCGAAGGCGGAAGTGCTGGAAATGGGCACGCTGTACCTGCGCATCGTCTGCACGCTCAGCTTGGGGCAGTTCATGTCCATCTGCTTTGAACGCATGATGCAGGCGACGGGCAACACAACGCTGTCGATGATTACCCAGCTGTCCGGCGCAGTGACGAACATCATCCTTGACCCGATTCTGATTTTCAGCTGCCAAATGGGTATCGCCGGCGCGGCGATTGCGACGGTTATTGGTCAGGTCGTGAGCTGCACCGTCGGTTTCGTCCTGAATCAGTGGAAAAACCGGGAACTGCGCCTGACGCATGAGGGCTTCCGTTTCGACTGGAAGACGGTGCAGAATATCCTCGTCGTTGGCATTCCGTCCACCATCATGCAGGCGATTTCCTCCGTCTGCACGACGCTGATGAACATGATTCTGGCAGGCTTTGGCGATATTTATGTGAACGTTCTGGGCGTATATTTCAAGCTCCAGTCGTTTGTCTTTATGCCGGTGTTCGGGCTGTGCAACGGCATGGTACCGATTGTGGGCTACAACTTCGGCGCGCAGAAGAAAAAGCGCGTCTACGAGTGCGTCCGCGTGTGTCTGGTGTATGCGCTGGTGATTATGGCGGTCGGCGCGCTGCTGTTCCTTGCTGTGCCGAACCTGCTGATGATGCCGTTCGACTCCTCGGCGGACAAGGCGCTGACGGCGGAAGGCTGCATCGCCCTGCGGATTATCTGCTCGCACTTCCTGATTGCGGCGGCGGGCATTACGCTCAGCACGGTTTTCCAGGCGGTCGGCCGCGGCACATACAGCCTGATTATGAGCCTGTGCCGCCAGTTGATTGTGCTGCTGCCCGCGGCGTGGGCGCTGTCCCTCATCGGCCCGAACGCCATCTGGTGGGCGTTCCCGATTGCGGAAATCGTCTCGCTGACGATTTGCCTGCTGCTCTACCGCAAGTGCGACCGCGAACTGATTGCGCCGCTGCCGGAAGAATAACGGTATTTATACTACTTCCAGATTCAACTGTGCCATCTGCTTGCGCCGCGAATTTTCATCTGGAAATAGTATTAGGCAACACCGCCCGACGCGCTGCCGAGTTGCGCGGTGCTGCCATTATAGAAGAATCGCCCGATGCGCGGGAAATGCTCCGCACGCATCGGGCGATTTCTTTATCATGACTGCATTTTGCAAGGAACTACGATATCCCTTGTCAGATGTACAATTCAGACTGTCAAAGACGCCGCTTCGCGCAACAGTGAAGCGGCGTCAAGCACATGCAAGAGAGCAGTAAAGCATGGCATCAGGTGTTTTTTCTTTTTTATGTTCGCTTTTCAAGGACTTGCGCAATCACTGTACAGATGCTATAATATTGTCACAGTGATTGAACAGACTGGAAACGGGAAAGAAGTTCCGTATCTTTTTGTGGCAGATGGAACGCTGACAGCAACGAATGTCGTTCTGTCAAGAACCACAAAATGAATAGTAAGGATACGTTAAAACAAGGGAGGCAAGACCTATGAAACCGTATTGCATGATCAGCAATGCAAAGACCTTCGCTTTCTCCGCAGAAAATCCCACAGGCGCCAGAGCGGGCGGTTCCAAAGGAGGAGACTGCACCAAGCTCAGTCCGACCGTGGCGATTCGCGCAGGGGAGACGGTGACGCTGGTGGACACCGACGGTCCCGGAATGATCCAGAGCATTTGGTTTACCGGCTACGTTGGACACAGCTTCGTGATCCGCATGTACTGGGACAACTGCGAATATCCTTCCGTGGAAGCGCCCATTTCCGCATTTTTCGGAACCGCATACGATGAGAATTTTGTGGACAGGGATGGAAAATACGCGGTGCTCAACTCCGCACAGATCCTGGTGGCTCCCGGACGGGGACTGAACTGCTACTGGGAGATGCCTTTCAAAAAGCACTGCCGGATCACCATGGAAAACCGTGGCGAAAAGGATCAGAGCCTGTATTATATCATCACCGGCTGTCACTGTGAGGTGCCTGACGAGATCGGATATTTCCACGCTTCCTACCGTCAGGAGCATCCCGTTCAGAAGGGGCGTTCCTACACCATTATCGATGGCATTCAGGGAAAAGGTCAGTTCGTGGGCGTGACCCTGGCCGCCGGAATGAACGGAAACAACACCTGCTGGGTGGAAGGCGAAGCCAGAATGTACATAGACGATGATAAATATCCTTCCATTCACTATACAGGCACAGAGGATTATTTCTGCGGCTCCTACGGCTTTGGAAATGATGTGCAGATTAAATCCTATCAGACTTACAGCGGTCTCTACAGCGGAATGTACGCCATTTACGGTGATAACCGTGCATTTTACAACGGTCAGCAGAGATTTCTGCTGTACCGCTTCCACGTCGCTGACCCGATCCACTTTGAAACCGGATTTCGCATGACGCTGGACAACATGGGATGGACTGGACCGCGGTACGACGACTATACTTCCTGCGCATACTGGTATCAGACGCTGCCGTCCGCGCCGCTGAAACCGCTGCCGTCGGACAAAGAGATGATCATGAAGTGACCGCCGCAGGCTAATGGGTGAAAAGCATTACAAAAAATCCAGGGTGTCAAGCAAAAACGCTTGACACCCTGTTGACTTTAGGTAACACCGCACAAATGAGGTGGTCGGCTGGCGAATGGATTTTTCGTCAG
>ERZ827498.3525-NODE-3525-length-13186-cov-4.804889_pt1 | contig 13186 bp, 8 predicted proteins | sample MGYA00519865_ERZ827498 | MGnify/ENA primary metagenome ERZ827498 (study PRJEB31778, sample SAMEA3449328) | human gut metagenome | biome: human gut; feature: human-associated habitat; material: faeces | place: United Kingdom | collected 2010/2012 ...
TGACGAAAAATTTGACGACGCATCTGTCGCACAATCTTTGTGCGGTATTGCCTCAGATCAGATGCAGTAAATATTTCATACAAAACCGCTTCAGCGGATTGCATCGTTTGAAAATGGCATCTGCCAGAGCAGAAGCCTCTGCGGCAGCTTGTCGCTGTTCTGCCATTTCCGGATCCTGTTTCCCGAATTCCATTGCCAGAATCATGGGAATGATCTGTTCCGGAGCCGTTGCAGGCAGTTTCTGCTGCCGGAGATGCTGCACTGCCTTTTCGCAGAATTCCAGCAGCGGCTCCTGCCGGAACCGCAGTCCTGTCCAACGCAGGAGCCGGAACAGATAGCGGTACATGGCATGAACTGCCTGCCGTGGGTGACGGGTATCCAGAAAGACATTCTGCCGGTATCGGACATGGAGTAGCCGCAGCAAAACCGCTGCTCCAATGAAAAGCCCGATGCAGACCGCCCAGATCAGCAGCCGCACTGCAACCGCAGCGAAGCCGGGTATCGAACCGTCGGCGGGTTTGCTGCCGGCAATGGTGTTGTCTTTCGGAGCCGCCATGCTGCCGGAAATTTTGGTAGAGGTCAGTGCGACACTGGTCATCTCCTCCGGCGTTGCAGAGGTGTTGTTTTCCGGCGTAGTATCGACAGTGGTTTCCGTGGAAGGCTCCGACGGCACTTCCTCTGTGTCGCTGTCCGGCTGTAGCTCTGCGGTGTAGCCGGGAGTCATTTCAAAGGGCAGCCAACCGTAGCCGTCAATGTAAAACTCACACCATGCGTGAGCCTTTTTGTTGGGGACGTTGACGACATAACGCCCGTCACGGATAGAAGCACTGTTCAGAACTTCGCTGTCCACCAGATACCCTTCGCAATAGCGTGCGGGAATTCCCAGATGCCGTGCCAGAATGGTGCCGGCGGTGGCGAAGTGCATGCAGTAGCCCTTGTGATTTTCCAGCAGGAAGAAGTTGACATAGTCGCGGTTTCGCGGCGTTTTTCCGGGAGCAAGGTCGTACTCCGCCTGCTCCGAGAGCCACGCCCGAATCTCACATAGTGCCGCATAGCGTTCCTGGGTGGTCTGCGGGTGAGCGTTTTGCAGCGATTCCGGCATAGCAGCATATACCGCATCCAGGGCTTCGCTTTCCGGCAGCCTTGTATACACATCTGCGGCAAAATCACGGTAGGCGACAGATTCCAGAAACGCCGCCGGAATTACTTTTCCCTGCACACCGTCAGGAGCCGTTGCAATTTGATTTGCCGAAAACCGCGTGGAGATCGTCACATCAGAGCCGTTGCTGGGCACATGCAGAATATCCATGAAAGACCGTACCGCATCATTGCTCCACGAGGAATTAAACGAAATTGAAGTCGGTTCCTGCTGTGAGAGCACCGACAAGATCTCCGGCGGAAGCTGTGCCGCTGTCCAGTCGTAGCTGTCGCGGTTTTTCGGACGAAAATCGACATCTTCCAGATAGGAAACATCAGACGAAAATGCCGCATAGGGCTGATAATATCTGCCGTCCCGCCGCTGCGGGGTAATGGTGCAGTGATACGTACCGGAATCCGGCTCACTGGTCTGCTGAAACAAAAACGGAAAATTCTGCGGGTTGCAGTCGTAGCTTTCCAGTATCGGAAAGACCATATCGCTGTTGACTGCCTCTGTATCTGAAGTCAGTGTGTCCCAGCAGTTTTTCCCATAGGTGCTGCCGGTATAGCTTTTCAGATACATGGTGCTTTCCGGCAGATCGTCCAGCATCAGCTTCAGATCTGTCCGGTCGTATATCCGCTGCTTGGCAGTGTTTCCGAGGGTGACAGTCTGGTTGTTGCCCATGCCGATTGCCGCAGCGATCTTGCGAATGCTCTGGGGCAGATTCTGAATGTCGAAATCCGCCAGACTTTCACTGATCTCCTGCCGCCGCAGCTTGTCCGATTCCGGACGGCTGTACCCCTGCCATGTGCCGGTCAGGGAAACTGTTCCGTATACCAGCAGAATCAGCAATGCTGTGAGAGAACCGCCGATTGCGGAGGTACGCTGTGTGCAGCGGATCTTCTCCCGTCCCCACAGTGCCGGAAACCGCAGTGCCAGCATGCCGCCCCAGTATGCCAGAAGCAGTCCCATTGCCGGAACGCTGACAGGGATTCCCAGATACAGCCCCGGCTCTGCAAGCAGGAAAGAAACTGCGGTAGGCAGTGTGAAATGCGGCTTTCGAATGGTGAAGAAGGCAAAGAGAAATGCCAGCAGTTCCGCCACAAGTGTGCCGGTCAGCGTTGCCGCAAAAGTGATGTTTACCCCTTTGGCAATCTGAAAATATGCGATATTTGTATTGTGAGCCGTCTGGTAGACCACATTGAAAATGGCATGAAAACCCAGTACGATCTGTTTGGAAAACAGGGCAGACATGCCCAGAAGCACCAGAACAAAACCCAGTGTCAGCTTTCCGCTGTGCTTCGGCAAAAACTGGAGCAGGGAAGCCAGCAGGAAACCGCCGATCGCCAGCGGCAGAAAGATTCCTTTTCGAATGTTTGTCCCGTAGAGGTCGCAGATGACCAGCACAGAGCCGAAATACCCCAGTGCTGTCAGGAACAATTGCAGCAGCTTCGCCGTGTTCCGCTTGGTCGGGTTGTCCAGATCATATCGTACCGCTTCTTCCTCGATTTTCAGAGAACAGGGGACGTGTGTCTTTTTCATGCTGCACCTCCCTCGGAATCTGTCAGTGTCCGATAGACGATTTCTGCCCCGTTGCCGGCAATGGAAACGTGTTTGTCCGAGCCGGTAGCTTTCGCAGTAAACACTTTCTGAAACGGCGGATTTTCCAGAATCGTATCTGTCACACAGAACGCCGCCGTTTCTCCAAGGCTCTTCCAGTGGGAAAGGCAGGCGGCGGTATCGGCTTCCGGCGGTGTTTCCAGCAGATTTTCCAATAGCGGCAGCAGGGACTGTTCCTCTGTAATGGTTTCGCTCCGGTGCCAGTCAGAACGGCAGAACACCACCGTCACACCATCTTGGTTGGCACAGAAAAAGGCAGCACACGCCTGCAACGCTTCCAGCATAGCGTCCAGTTCCTGCCCGCGTTCCTGCGGGTTATCTGCCTGCACAGCATAGAGAAATGCCACCGTCACCGGCGTGCGTGCAGGAATGCCGTACTCCCGCACCACCGGTTCCGGAAAGCGGCTGCTCAGTTTCCAGTGAATGGCACGCATGCGGTCGCCGCTGCGGTATTCCCGTACACCCAGAAATTCCTCCGGCTCCGTGGTGGGCTGCATCACTGCATCTTCGCCGGCTTGCAGCGGAGATGTACTTGCCGGCGGCTGTGGCACTTCCGGCAGGGCAGTCACAGAAAAGGCGGCGGAAAACCGCTTGCGGTGAGAGAACAGCAGCAGGGTGTCCAGCACCTGAATCGATTGCAGGGTAATGTGAACTGCACCGGCATGCTCCGGCGTGACCGGCACATGGATACAGACAGTCTGCCGCGGCGGAACTGCTTCGTGAAATTCAACATTGTCCAGTTCTGTCAGCGTTTCATTTTCCAGATGTATGCGGAAAATCACAGTGCTGATAGGAAATATCGTGGGATTTTTCAGCCGCACACAGCAGGAAAACGGCTCGCCGATATGTGCATGCGGCTTCGACGGCACCAGTTCTGCCTGCAACTTTGCCCCGCTGTAATGTGCTGCAAAGAAAAGCAACGCCGGCAAAAGCAGGATACACAGCAGCAAATACGCCGAGAACTGGGGCAGATACAGACAAAAGAACAAATAGCAAACGCCGGCAAGCAGCAGATAGAGAATTTTCAGTGTCCGCATCGCGTTCACCGTCTGTCCGGCATGGGAGCCGGTACCTGATGCAGCACCTCGTCCAGCACCTGCTCCGCTGCCACGCCGCCTTTGGTCAGGATTCGGTGTGCCAGTACGTCCTGACACAGGGGCATGATGTCGTCCGGCAGCAGATAATCCCGTCCGCGGAGCATTGCCATTGCCTTTGCCGACTGGATCAGTGCCAGCGTTCCTCTGGGGCTGACACCGAGGACAGCCTGCGGGTGTTCCCGTGTGGCTCTGGAAACCGAAGCCGCGTAGTAATACAGGCGGTCGTCCACATAGACTGCCGCAGCCTGCTGCTGTAATGCCTCCAGCTGCTCCGGTGTGCACACCGGCTGGACATCTTCCAGCGGATTGCGGGCGGCATGTCCTTTTAAAATTGCCACCTCGTCCTGAATCTCCGGATACCCCATGTGCAGCCGCATCAGAAAGCGGTCCAGCTGAGATTCCGGCAGGGACTGCGTGCCCACACAGCCCAGCGGGTTCTGGGTGGCAATGACCAGATGCGGGCGGGGCAGGGCATAGGTCTTGCCCTCTACAGTGACGTTGCTCTCTTCCATTGCCTCCAGCAGAGCTGCCTGTGTCTTGCTGGAAGTGCGGTTGATCTCGTCCGCGAGGAGCAGTTGACAGAAAAGTGCTCCCGGCTGGAACACGAATGTTCCGGTATTTTTTTCATAGACCGAAAAGCCTGTCAGGTCGGAGGGCAGCACGTCCGGCGTAAACTGTACCCGACGGCAGTTCAGCCCCAGAGCCTTGGAAAACGCCATGGCAAGGGTGGTTTTCCCGACACCGGGCATGTCCTCCATCAGCACGTGTCCGCCTGCCAGAAATGCAAGCAGTACTTTCGTCAAAACGAGGTCTTTTCCGATAACAGCTTTTTGCACCTCCCGCAGGATCGCGGCGGGGAGTGTACGGGTTGTGGTAACTGGCATAATTTTCTCCTGTTCCGGCGAGTATGTGCCGCCGGCTTCACATCTTTTTCATGATATATGATTTATTATATCATTTTTTTGGGGTTTTTGCAAGCGTTCTGTCTGTCTTTTCCGCAAAATCCCCGCGTGTTTTTTTGTTTGCTTTCGGTAAAAACGGCGAAAAAACAAAAATGCGGAAAAAAAGCAGCGGGAGGATATTGACAAAACCACAAAAAATGTTATACTAGAATAAGAGTGGCACGGCAGAAAGTTTGTCCGTCAGTTTTCTGCCGTGATCCGGAAAGAACGTGTTTTTGGCGGCGGCTTCGCCGAAAAATTTCTTGAGGAAAGGAAACATGGATTGATGAATATCTGGCATGATATAAATCCCAAGCGGATTACAGTGGACGAGTTTGTGGCTGTGGTGGAGATCCCGAAGAACAGCAAGGTCAAATACGAACTGAACAAGGACACCGGCATTCTGGAAATGGACCGGATCCTGTACACTTCCACCCATTATCCAGCAAATTATGGCTTTATCCCCCGCACCTATGCAGATGACGGTGACCCGCTGGACGTGCTGGTGCTCTGTTCTCAGACGCTGCACCCTATGACACTTGTGCGGAGCTATCCCATTGGTGTGATCCATATGATCGATAACGGGCAGCGGGACGACAAGATTGTCGCTATTCCGTGTAATGACCCGACATATAACAGCTATCACAACATCGACGATCTGCCCCGTCATATTTTTGAGGAGATCGTGCACTTCTTTCAGGTGTACAAAGAGCTGGAACATAAGACGACCGCGGTGGACGAAGTGGAAGACGTTTACGCAGCAAAGGAGATCATTGCGGCAGACATCGACCATTATATCGACAAGTTTTGTAAGGCTTGACCGGCACGGGGAAAAGTAATCAATGGTGCGTTTCTCCGTCCAGATCGGCGGTTAGGTGTGCCTAAATATAGAAAGAGGTATTTGAGTTATGGTATCAGCATCAGACATTTTGTTCAATCACGGAACCAGCGTTGCACCGCTCGGACTGATTGCAATGAAAGGTGCAGAGGAACTGGGCAATAAGCTGAATGACTACTTGGTGAACTGGGCTCACAAGGGTGGTTATGATGTAGACACATTCCTGATCGAATCGGAATGCCCGCGTTTTTCTTCCGGTGACGGCAAGGGACTGATCAAGTCCACTGTCCGCGGTAAGGATCTGTTCATCATTGTGGACGTAGGCAACTACAACGTGAAATATCAGATGTACGATCAGATGAACGCAATGTCGCCGGACGACCACTATCAGGATCTGAAGCGTCTGATTCAGGCAGCCAGCGGTAAGGCACACCGTATCAACGTGATCATGCCGATCCTGTACGGCGGCCGTCAGCACCGCCGGAACTACCGCGAATCTCTGGACTGTGCCTGTGCACTGCAGGAACTGTATCAGATGGGCGTGTCCAACATTCTGACTGTAGATGCACACGACCCCCGCGTACACAATGCCATTCCGCTGATGGGCTTTGACAACATGATGCCGTCCTATCAGGTGCTGAAGGCAATGTTCAAGACGATTCCGCATCTTAAGACAACACCGGACGAGTTCATGGTCATCAGTCCGGACGAGGGTGCTCTGAACCGGAACATGTACTACGCTTCTATGCTGGGCGTACCGATGGGTATGTTCTACAAGCGTCGTGACTATGCCAAGATCATCAACGGACATAACCCGATCGTAGCACACGAATATCTGGGCAACTCCGTAGAAGGCAAGGACGTATTTATTGCCGACGATATTATTTCCTCCGGCGAATCTATGCTGGATATTGCTTACGCTCTGAAAGAACGCAAGGCTCGCCGCGTGTTCTGCTATGCAACTTACGGCCTGTTCGTCAATGGTCTGGAAAAGTTCGATAAGGCAAATGAAGACGGCTATATCGATGCTGTATTCTCCACCAACCTGACTTACCGCACCGATGCTCTGCTGTCCCGCGAGTGGTTCCACGAAGTAGACTGCTCCAAGTACATTTCCTACTTCATCGCATCTCTGAACCACGATGTTTCCATCGGCAATGTCATTGACCCGAACGCAAAGATCAAGGCACTGCTGGAACGCAGAAACAAGGAAAACGCATAAGGCAACCTTGCACAAAGCCCGCCTGACGGCTTTGCCATAAGTTTTGATAAATACAGGAGAACATGCTCCTAGGGCAACACCGCACAAAGCCCGCCTGACGGCTTTGCACGCAATCTGCGTGCAGATTTTCCGTCATATTGCCCAGAAATCCCTTGCCATACGGCAGTATGCCTGCGGAATTTCTAGGCAATCTGCCGAAAAATCTGACAACGCACCTTACGCACAAGCTTTGTGCGGTGTTGCCCTAGAAAAACTGCTGTGCCGTTTTTGCCGGTGTGGCAGTTTTTTTCTGTCTGTTTGCGAAAAAAACAGTTGACAAACAGCACGAGATTTGCTATACTAATAATGATGTTGATATAAAATGGGCGAGGAACGGAATAACTGTCAGAACAGCCGTGACAGAGAGAGCAGGTCTGGTGAAACTGCTCCGGCATGTGGACAGGTGCTACCCGCGAGCCTTTCCGGAAAACCGGAACGTATTTCCTGCGTTAGAGGAAAAGAGGGAAATGCAAATTTCCGAACTTGGGTGGTAACACGAAGGCCTTCGTCCCATTTGGCGGCGACGGTCTTTTTTTGTGCTCTCTGCGACCGCGGAGAGATGCGACAACACCGTATTTTTCAAGGAAAAAGGAGTCTGAAAACCAATGAAGTGGCAAGGTGTAAACGAATTACGTGAAAAGTATTTGTCGTTTTTTGAGAGCAAGGGACATACCCGTCTGCCCAGCTTTTCGCTGGTACCGCAGGGGGATAAGAGCCTGCTGCTGATCAATTCCGGTATGGCACCGCTGAAAAAATATTTTCTGGGACAGGCAGTTCCGCCGAATACCCGTGTGACGACCTGTCAGAAGTGTATCCGTACACCGGATATTGAACGTGTCGGTCAGACCGCACGTCATGGCACCTATTTCGAGATGCTGGGCAACTTCTCTTTCGGCGATTACTTCAAGATCGAAGCAATCACATGGGCATGGGAATTTTTCACCAAGGTGCTGGAAATGCCGGCAGATAAGCTGTATGTTTCCGTTTTCGAAAATGACGACGAAGCCTATGACATGTGGACCAAGCAGATCGGCGTGGCAGAAGACCACATGGTTCGTCTGGGCAGAGAAGATAACTTCTGGGAACACGGTTCCGGCCCCTGCGGTCCGTGTTCGGAGATCTACTTTGACCGTGGACCGGAAAAGGGCTGCGGCAAGCCGGACTGCCACGTTGGCTGCGACTGCGACCGCTATGTAGAAGTATGGAATCTGGTATTCAGCCAGTTCGACAGTGACGGCAACGGTCACTATACCGAAATGGAACACAAGAACATCGATACCGGTATGGGTCTGGAACGTCTGGCATGTGTCATGCAGGGCGTAGACAACCTGTTCGAAGTAGATACCGTGCAGAATATCATGAAGCACGTCTGCCGCATCGCCGGTGTTACCTATAACGCAGACGAAAAGACCGATGTGGCTCTCCGCGTGATCACCGACCATATCCGCAGCACCACATTCATGATCGGTGACGGTGTAATGCCGTCCAACGCAGGCCGTGGCTACGTGCTTCGCCGCCTGCTCCGCCGTGCCGCAAGATACGGCAGACTGATCGGCATCAAGAAGCCGTTCCTGTATGAAGTGGTAGAAACTGTTATTCACGAAAATGCTTCCGCATATCCGGAGCTGGAAGAAAAGAAAGCTTATATCCGCAAGATCGTGGAGGAAGAAGAAAAGACTTTCGCCAAGACTGTGGACAAGGGCTTCGATATGCTGTCCGGCATTCTGACACAGCTGAAAGCAGAGGGCAAGGACACTGTTTCCGGCGAAGATGCATTCAAGCTGTCGGATACCTACGGCTTCCCCATTGACCTGACGGAAGAAATCGCTGCGGAGCAGGGCGTATCGGTAGACCGTGAACGCTTTGCTGCACTGGTAGAAGAACAGCGGAACCGTGCAAGAGAAGACTACCACAATAAGGCAGGTTCTTCTTGGGCAGAAGGCGGTCTGCAAATGGATGCTCCGGCAACGGTTTTCACCGGTTATAGCCACACCGCTGAAGAAGATGCCAAGGTCGTTGCCATTTTCCGCGACGGCGAATCGGTAGACACTGCTGCGGAGGGTGAACCGGCTGTAGTTGTTCTGGATAAGACACCGTTCTACGCAGAAAGCGGCGGACAGATCGGCGATTCCGGTTCTGTTACCACACCGGACAGCACTTTCACCGTAGAAACTACCAGCAAGACAGAAAACGGTCACTACCTGCATCTGGGTGCTATGACAGAGGGTGCACTCCATGTAGGTGATACCGTTTCTGCAAAGATCGATGCAGACAAACGCAGCAGAACCATGCGGAACCACACTGCGGCACACTTGCTGCAAGCTGCTCTGCGGAGCGTTCTGGGCGACCATGTACATCAGGCTGGTCAGCTGGTAACCGACAGCCGCTGCCGTTTTGACTTCTCGCACTTTGCAGCAATGACACATGAGGAGATCAAGCAGGCAGAGGCTCTGGTCAACGAAAAGATTCTGGAAGCAATTCCGGTCGTGACACAGGAACTGCCCATTGCTGAAGCCAGAAAGCTGGGAGCAATGGCTCTGTTCGGCGAAAAGTACGGCGATGTCGTTCGTGTTGTTACCGTAGGCGATTATTCTGTAGAATTCTGCGGCGGTACGCATGTGGATAATACCGCAAAGCTGGGTCTGTTCCGCATTCTGTCCGAGAGTTCCGTTGCCTCTGGTGTCCGTCGTATCGAAGCAGTTACTGGCACCGGCGTACTGGAACTGCTGGATTCCTATGAGCAGACCATGGCTTCTGCCGCAAAGGCAATGAAGCTGAGCAACACCACCGGACTGGCAGAACACTGTGCAGCACTGGTGGCAGACAATAAGGAGAAGGATCGTCAGATCGAATCCCTGAACCAGAAGATCTCCGACGCACAGATGGCTGCTATTTTCGACAATGCCAAGGCTGTCAATGGTGTCAAGGTAGTTTCCGCAATGCTCAACGGCACTACACCGCAGGTACTGCGGAAGATGGGCGACACCATTAAGGATATGAAGGAACCGGTCGTTGCAGTTCTCGCAAGCGTCAATGGCGAAAAGGGTAATCTGGTTTGTGCATGCTCTGCTGCTGCCCGTGATAAGGGTGCTCACGCCGGCAAGATCGTACAGCGTGTTGCAGCAGTTACCGGCGGCAAGGGCGGCGGTAAGCCGGACAGTGCAATGGCTGGTATCGGCAAGACCTATATGGTAGACGAAGCACTGCTGGCACTGGACGGTATTGCTGCGGAATTCCTGAAGGAGGACTAATCATGGAAGATTGCCTGTTTTGTAAGATCATTGCGGGAGAAATCCCCAGCACAAAGGTCTATGAAGATGACACTGTGTATGTGTTCAAAGATATTAACCCGATCACTCCCATTCACTATTTGCTGATCCCGAAGCAGCACATCTGCTGTGCCGCAAAGATCACGCCGGAAAATTCCGCAGTTGTAGGACACATCTATGAAGTGGCTGCCAAGATCGCGGAAAAAGAGGGCATCACAGACGGCTACCGCATTGTGACCAACTGCGGCGAAAATGCTGGTCAGACCGTGTTCCACCTGCATTTCCATATGCTTGCCGGTGTGAAAATGGGCTGGGGTGCTGACGCAGTACAGCCGGTAGAAGAATGAGGAGGTGCTGTCTGTGGCAGCGTATTATACATTGCACATTGCCGGTCTGACACGGGAACTGAAGATCTGCCCGATCAGTGAAAAGCTGGATATTGCGGCGTTTATTCTGTTTTCCGATGTGGAACTGACAGAAGCGTGTGCCAGGGAACTGGCAAAGCGTGTGCCGGAATGTGACTACATTCTGACGGCGGAATCCAAAGGCATTCCGCTGGCATACGAAATGTCCCGTCAGCTGAAAGTGCCGTATATCGTGGCACGAAAGTCCGTCAAGGGCTACATGACTGACGTGCTGTCTGTACAGGTGAAATCCATTACCACCGCAGCCGTGCAGACCTTGTATCTGGACGGCGAAAAGGCGGCATGGATGAAGGGCAAGCGTGTGCTGATCGTCGATGATGTCATCAGTACCGGCGATTCCCTCCGTGCTCTCCAGCAGCTGGTAAAGTCCGCCGGCGGAGAGATCGTGGGCAACGCAGCACCTCTCGCAGAGGGTGATGCTGCGGAACGCAAGGATTTGATTTATCTGGAACAATTGCCGTTGTTCTTCAAGGATTGAGGACAAGGTTGAGATGAAACGGAAAATGGTATGGTTTGGGATTCCATGGCTGGCGGGGTTATTCCTTGCCACGGCCTGCCAGACTTCCGTGACGGTGAGTCTGCTTCTGGCGGCATTTCTGCTGCTGGGAGCATTCCGTCTATATCGGCGTATCACCACGGGGCAGCTGCTCTGTGTGGGACTTTCCGCGGCGGCAGCCGTAGGAGCGGTGCTGCTGTATACCACTGCCGTGTACCAGCCGCTTCTGCGATCTGCCGGAACCATAACTACATTTTCCGGCAGAGTTTTCGCGGCAAAAGTCTACGATAACGATCGTGCATCCTATCAGATAAAAGGCACGTTTGCGGACGGCAGGCGGGCGAAAATTCTGGTATATACCGACGATGTTGGTGCACGATACGGGGACATGCTGGACGTTGCCGGCGGATTCTCCGCACTGGAGAACAGCTACCTCTGGAACGGGGAGAGTTACTACCGAGCCAAGGGGATTTTCCTACAGGCGAACAATGATGCGTTCGTGTCCTGTACGCCGACGGAAAACGGAAAGCTGGTGCGGGCATTGCAGCAATACCGCGACCGCATTTCTGTGCGGATCTGTACCCTTGCCGGAACGGAAGCCGGCGGCATGGTCAGTGCTATGCTGCTGGGAACAAAAGATACCCTTGCCGATGAAACGAACGACTTGCTGACACATCACGGAATTCGCCACGTGGTATCTGTTTCCGGTCTGCATCTGGTACTGATCTTGTCCATTTGGGGCTGGTTTTGCAGGCGGTTCCACATGCACCGCTGGGCAGTGTTCGGCACAACCATAGTCTGGACCGTGCTCTATGCCCTCATGGTGGGAACGCCGATCTCCATTCTGCGAGCCGGTTTCATGTATCTGCTGATGCAGAGTGCACCGCTGTTTTTCCGGCGGGGTGATACCTGTAATTCGCTGTGTATTGCCGGCGTGCTGATGACGATCGGGAACCCATATCTGATACAGGACGCATCTTTTCTGCTGTCCTTTGTCGGAACCTTTGGCATTGGCGTGTTTGCTCCGTGGCTGACCAAACGCCTGCGGAAAAAAGGGCTGGAATGGAGCGTGCTCCGGCAGCTTGCCACAGTGACCAGCGTTTCCGTCTGCGTGTTTCCGGTGACGATCCTCTATTTTCGGGAAGTGTCTGTGGCATCGCCCATTGCGAATCTGTTTTTGGTACCCATTTGTTCCGCGATGCTGGCATTGTCGCTGTTGATTTTTCTCACCGGCGGCGTGGGATTTGTGGCGAAACCAGTTTGCTTTCTGCTGAAGCTGCTGTATGACCTCTTAAAACTCATGGCGTACGGACTGCGGGATTTCATTCCGTTTTTGTTTCCCACCGGCTGGAAGCTGCTTCCCATGCTGTGCGGCATTCTGCTGTTGTTCGTGTTGCTGATTTTCTACACCAAACGGAGCCGGAAAGCCGTGTCGCTGGCGATTGTCATTTCCTTTGGAATCCTGCTGGCAGGGCAGGCAGTCTATCGGGCAAGCGAACAGCGTTGCTTTCTGGTCACAGTTCTGGGGCAGAAGCAGGAGGAAGTGGTAGTCGTCACCTATGCCGGAAAAACCGATGTGATCGACCTGACCGGCGACCACCGGAACCCGAAATATGTGGAGGCATACTGTGCCGAACAGGGCATTACCCGTTTGAATACGCTGTGCCTGACGAAATACGCAGACCAGATGCGAATCGCCTATCCGGACGCTCTGTGGGAAATGCCGGTGGCAGAAACCGCGGTGCCGGCAGACTGCTGGATTCCCGCTGATGCAGATTTTATGGGAACAAAGCCGCTGCAAACGGACAAGTTTACAGTGGAGGATACCCAGTACACTCTGACAGAATCTGACGGTATCGTCTGGATCACATTCGGGAATCTGCATTTCTGCGTGGGCACGTCCATACAGGAACTGCCCGATACCGCAGATGCGGTGATCTGTACCCGGTGGGACGGTGAGCCAGATGCAATGCCGGAGGAAACCTACGCCAAGGAGGACGCGGTGCAGATACGGGTATATCCTGACGGCAGCTGGAATGTGAATACATTAGGGAAACACTGAATAAAGCTTGTGCGTAAGATGCGTAGTCAGATTTTTCGG
>ERZ827498.3527-NODE-3527-length-13182-cov-9.369925_pt1 | contig 13182 bp, 10 predicted proteins | sample MGYA00519865_ERZ827498 | MGnify/ENA primary metagenome ERZ827498 (study PRJEB31778, sample SAMEA3449328) | human gut metagenome | biome: human gut; feature: human-associated habitat; material: faeces | place: United Kingdom | collected 2010/2012 ...
CACGGCCGCAAGGCGAAAAAGGCCAAAAAGCCGAAGAAGAAAAAGAGCCTCGGCCGCCGGCTGCTCATTTTGTTCCTCGTGCTGGCCATCCTGGCCGGATTGTATCTGACGGCGGTCTATTCCGACATTCCGTTCATCGCCAAGTGGCGCACGGCCTATATCCAGACGGCCATGAACACGCTCAGCCACCAGTGGCTGGCCACGGCGTTCATCCCACGCAGCGTCATTGACAAGGTCCTCGCCGAAATGGAGGCCGCCAGGGAGGCGCAGATCGGCATCAACAGCGAGTGGGGCGAAGGCGAGTCCGAGTCCCGCAACCCGACGCTCACGAACACCGAGGGCATGAGCAAGGAAGAGATCGCGTTTTACAACCTCTTCTGGGAGGTCAATGTGCCGAGCATGCAGGCGTATGTCAAGGAGCATCCCGACGCCCTCGCCGCCGGCTGGAGCCGCATCAACATCGACAAGTCCGCCCTCACGGCTGACGGCACCAGCATCCGCACCATACAGGGCGAGCAGGTGCTTGCGATCGACGCGCGCAACAAGATCCTCATCGCGCGCGTGAAAGGCAGCACTTACCGCGGCGTGCTCGTTATTATGAAAGACCCGTCGCGCCTGAGTCTGCAGGCCGCGTCCACGCTCGGCAGCGTCGGCCAGGTCTGCGGCAAGATCGCCGAGGCCCACGGCGGCGTCATCGGCATGACCGGCTCGGGCTTCATCGACCCGGGCGGCACCGGCAACGGCGGTACCCTCGCGGGCTACGCCATGTGCAACGGCAAGTCCTACGGCAGCCATATGGGCTATGGCTACAAGCGTCTCGAGCTGCATAAGGACAACCGCATCTACATCCGCGACAGCGATTCCTCGGTCTCGCCCGACACGACGGACGCGGTCGAGTTCTCGCCCGCCATGATCATCGACGGGGAGACGGTCGTCAACGCCCGCAGCGGCTTCTCCGACCTGCAGCCGCGTGCCTGCCTCGGCCAGTCGAAGTACGGCGAGATCATCGCCCTGCTCGTTGAGGGCCGGCTCACGACGTCGGTCGGCATCAGCGTGCCGGACTGCGCGGCCATCATGACCAAGCACGACTGCATGCAGGCCATGAACCTCGACGGCGGCACCAGCGCCATGATCTGGTACAAGGGCAAGTACATCATGCGCAGCTCCAACCCCGCGCTCACCGCCGGGCGCACGCTGCCGAACGCTTTCGTCTACACCGGAAATTAACGCTGCGGCAGCTGGCAGCACCAACAGCCTCGCAGAGTTTGACACACGCAAACGTCCCTGACCGCCGGTCAGGGACGTTTGTGCGCAATGCGCAAAAGATTTCCCGAAAAACGGGTGCAGATTCGTGAAAATGGGGCTTGCAATCCGGCGCGGGAAGTGGTAGAGTAACACCATCGAGAAACTGATGACCGAGAGGAGTACCCATTCACGAAGCTTTCAGAGAGCAGCGGACGGTGGAAGCGCTGCAGCGGACGGGTGGCGAATGGACTCGTGAGGGCAAACCGATTGCAGCAGCATGAGGGGCGACGGTGGCCGCGGCCGTTATCCGGCGGAGCGTATGATCGTACGTGCAAAGTGGGCGCATGAGCGCCAACATGGGTGGCACCGCAGGAGTTACAGTCTTGTCCCATGAAACGGATGGAACCGTTTCGTGGACGAGGCTTTTTTTATTGCTCAAATTACCGCAGGAGGGATGCAGATGACCCGCAAAACCAGACGATGGCGTGGCGGCCGGAGAATTTTTGCCGCGTCAGACCGTATCCGAACAGTTCAAAACCAACCGCTTTCAATATAGAAGGAGAATATACTATGAATCAGACTTTCCAGAAGATCGTCGGCGGCGTGCTCGCCGTCACCGCGCTCATGGGCCTGTCCGCCTGCGGCAGCAAGACCGAGGACACCAAGGCCGATGGCAAGACCTATAAGGTCGGCATCGTGCAGTTTGTGGACGATGCGTCCCTCAACCAGATCGAGGCGGCCATCGAGGCCGAGCTCGACGCGAAGGCCACGGAGCTGGGCGTGAAGTTCGACTACACGCTCTACAACGGCCAGGCCGACGGCACGACGCTCAACCAGATCGGCGCCGAGCTCGTCAGCAAGGGCGTGGACCTCATCGTCCCGATTGCGACCCCGGCTGTGAAGATCATGCAGTCCGCTACCGAGGACACCGAGATCCCCATCGTTTTCTCCGCCGTGTCTGACCCCGTCGGCGCCGGCATTGTTGATTCGCTCGACGCGCCCGGCGGCCGCATCACCGGCACGAGCGACGCGCTCAATACCAAGGGCCTGCTCGACCTGATGCTCGCCCAGAACCCGGACACCAAGACCGTTGGCCTGCTCTACTCCAAGAGCGAGGATTCCTCCAAGCAGCCGATCGAGGACGCGAAGGCCTACCTCGAGGGCAAGGGCATCCGCTGCGTGGAAAAGACCGGCACCACCACCGATGAAGTCACCTCCGCCGTCGACGCGCTCATCGCCGAGAAGGTCGACGCCGTCTTTACCCCGACCGACAACACCATCATGACCGCCGAGCTCGCCATCTACGAGAAGTTCCTCAATGCCAAGATCCCGCAGTACTGCGGCGCGGACTCCTTCGCGCTCAACGGCGCGTTCGTCGGCTACGGTGTGGATTACACCAAGCTCGGCACGATCACGGCCGACATGGTCGTGCAGGTGCTCGTTGACGGCAAAGACCCCGCCACGCTGCCCGTGACCACGTTCGATAACGGCATCGCCATGATCAACACCGAAAGCTGCGCCGCCCTCGGCTACGACCTCGCGGCCGTCAAGCAGGCGTTTGACGGCAAGTGCAGCTCCGTGCTCGAGACGACCACGCAGCAGAATTTCAACTGATCGATCTGACATCCCGAAGGAGGGAGTTCCATGCTGACCGTTTTGCAGACGGCGCTCGAGGTCGGCCTCATTTACGGCCTTGTCGCGCTGGCGCTGTTCATCAGCTTTTCCATCCTGAATATCGCCGACCTGTCCACGGACGGGTGCTTCACACTCGGCTGCGCCGTGGGCGCCATGCTCACCATCGCCGGCCACCCGATCCTCGCGCTGTTCGCGGCCATGGCGGCGGGCATGCTCTCGGGCTACATCACGGCCTTTTTGCAGACGCGCCTCGGCGTTGAGAGCATCCTCGCCGGCATCATCTCGAACACCGGCCTCTACACGATCAACCTTGCGGTCATGGGCTTTTCGTCCAACGTGTCCATCACCGGGGTCGACACGGTGTTTTCGCTTTTCAAGGGCCTTGTCGGCGGGCAGTGGAGCCGGCTGATCCTGCTCGCGCTCATCGCGGCCGTGATCGTGCTCGTGCTCATCCGCTTTTTCGGCACGTCCCTCGGCCTGTCCATCCGCGCCACGGGCGACAGTCTGGATATGGTCAGCGCTTCCTCCATCAATCCGAAAGCCACCATCACGATCGGCCTGTGCCTGGCCAACGCCCTCACGGCGCTGTCCGGCTGCCTGATCGGGGAATACAACAAGTTTTGCGACATCAACCTCGGCACCGGCATGGTCACGATCGCGCTGGCGAGCCTCATCATCGGCGAGGTCTTTGCCGGCCGCCGCGGCAGCGTGGGCAAGCGCGTCGTCTGCGTCGTGCTCGGCAGCATCGTCTACCGCTTCATCATCGCGCTGGCGCTGCGGCTGAACATCTCGGCCGAGTATTTCAAGCTCGTGTCCGCCGTCATCGTGGCCGTCGCCATCGCCGCGCCGAACATGAAGGACTACGTCCATCTGGCGAAGATCAAGTCCAACGCCCGCAAGCTGCGCGCCCTGTCCGGAAAGGGGGACGAGACCGATGCTTGAAGTTTCCCATATTTCCAAGACGTTCAACGCCGGCACCGTCAACGAGAAGCGCGCCCTGTCCGATCTCTCGCTCCGGCTGGCCGACGGGGAGTTTGCCACCATCGTCGGCTCCAACGGCGCCGGCAAGAGCACGCTCTTCAATGCCATCGCCGGTGTGTTCTATGTCGATTCCGGTACCATCACGCTCGACGGGCGGGACATCACGTTCCTGCCGTCGCACAAGCGCAGCCGCCGCATCGGCCACCTGTTCCAGGATCCGCTCAAGGGCACTGCGCCGCACATGACCATCGAGGAAAACCTCGCCGTGGCCTACCTCCGCTCGCCGGAAAAGCATAAGTCCTTCCGCCGCGTGACACGCCGCGACCGCGACTTTTTCCGTGACGCGCTCGCCCAGCTCGACATGGGGCTGGAGGACCGCATGAACACGCCCGTCGGCCTGCTCTCCGGCGGCCAGCGCCAGGCGCTGACGCTGCTCATGGCCACCATGGTCACGCCCGAGCTGCTGCTGCTCGACGAGCACACCGCCGCGCTCGACCCCGTCACGGCCGATAAGGTGCTCGCGCTCACGCGCAGCGTCGTGTCGGAGCGCAGCATCTCCTGCCTCATGATCACGCACAATATGCACCAGGCGCTCGAGCTCGGCACGCGCACGCTCATGATGGACGCCGGCCGCATCGTGCTCGATGTCTCCGGCCCGGAGCGCGCGGACATGACCGTGCAGGGCCTGCTCGACGCCTTCGCCGCCAAGGCGGGCGAGGCGTTTGATAACGACCGCGTCCTGCTGTCCACGGCCGAGGACCGCGAGAACTGAATTTCGGCAAAGAAAAATCAGCCGCCCACCGGGCGGCTGATTTTTTTCACTTGTCGAAAACCACATTCGGGGTTTCCGACAAAAGGTTTACAGTCTGCTGCGCGCATAATTTGCGCGCCGATGGCGCACAAATTCCACACTTGCAGCCTGAAAAGTATTTTTTCCGCCGTACATGCCGCCGGAAAAAATGATTGCATTTTCTTTGCTGCCTGCGGGCGGCAAACGCTGCGAGGCTTCTTCGCGGTTTAATAGAACGTGGCCACCGGTTCCTCCGGCTTTTCGACCTCCTGCACGGACTGCACCGTGAACACAGGGCCCTTGCGGCCGTAGGCGCGGTGGAACTTGTAGTCCAGCCGGGCCGTGATGATGGCCCACTCGTCGTTGCGGATCTCGTCGGCGCGGTCCCACACACAGATGATGCCCGCGAACTGAATGTCCTGCACACAGCAGGTCATGATGTGCCGCCCGGCGATGAAGCAGCCCTTCGGCACGTTCTTGCGCACAAGGCAGCGGCACTTGACCTCAATGGTCTTGCCGTCGTACTTCTTCGGCTCTTCGGACATGTCGCGGTACCAGATGGCGAAGTCGCGGTCCTCGATCTCGACGACCGGGGCGTCAAGGTCGAACGGCAGCGGATCTTCAATGTCGTCGTACACGACCTTGCCGTCGGTGTATTCATACGCGATGTCGCACCGGCGGGAGATGGCGCGGATGACGCGGTGCATCTCCATGCGGTCCATGCTGTCGTTGTAGCGGTTGAGCACGACGAGCTCGGCGCTCTTGAGCTTGTCCACCGTGAGCTGGCGCATATTCGCGTTGTAGCTCAAAAACGACGTCGCGTCGCAAAACAGGAATTCCTGCGCGACCGCCCAGCCCTCCGGCAGGTTGCCGTAGAGTGAGTCGAGCATCCACATGCCGTTGTACTCCACGAGCACGCGCTCGGGGCGGATCTCGTCCTGCAGCGCCTTCAGGTGCTCGACCGTGAGGTCGGACTCCTCGTCGATGTTGCGCACATAGACGTTCCCGGCGCAGAACTTGTCCGGCTCGTAGACCTCCTCGCCCTCTTCACACAGCAGCAGCAGCGTGCGCTCGCCCTTGTGGAAGCGGTTGTCCTCGAGCGTCTCCTGAATGAATTTCGTCTTGCCGGCCTCCAGAAAGCCGGTGAACAGGTATACCGGCAGATCCGGCGCCTGCTGTTTCGTGTCAGCCAATGTGGAACAGCTCCTTCAGTGCATCCTCGGCCAGGTGCGACCCGATCACGCACACGCGGCCGGTGACCTGTGCGCTGCCGCGGCGGACGTCGGATTCGCCGGGCACGTAGTCAAAGTGGATCCAGCCGCCGTCGGTCGCAGGCACGATGCCCTTGGCGCGCAGCACGACGCCGTAGCGGTGCTCGTTGATGAGCGCGTCGAGCGCGGTGCGGATCTCGTCGTCGGTGTATTTGCGCGGCGTCTCGGTGCCCCAGCTCGTGAACACCTCGTCCGCGTGGTGGTGATGGTGGTGATGGCCGCAGCAGTGGTCATGGTCATGCTCGTCATGCTCGTCGTGGTCATGATGATGCTCGTGCTCGTGCTCATCGTCATCCTCATCGTCATGGTGATGGTGATGGCCGCAGCAGCATTCGTGCTCGTCATCATCGTGATGGTGGTGATGGTGCTCGTGCTCATCCTCGTCGTCGTCCTCGGCGGCCTCGGCCTTGAGGTGCTCGAGCTCGGCGGACAGCGTGTCGCGCCGCTCCATCGTTTCGAGGATCTGCTTGCCGTCCAGCTCCGTCCACGGCGTGGTCACGATCGTGGCGGTCGGGTTCTTTTCACGCAGCAGCGCCACGGCGGCGTCGAGCTTCTCGGGGCGGATACCCTCGGTACGCGAGAGGATGATGGCGCTTGCGTTCTCGACCTGGTTGTTGAAAAACTCGCCGAAGTTCTTCATGTACATCCTGCACTTGTTCGCGTCCACGACGGTCGTGAAGCCGTTGAGCACCAGCTCGTCGGACTGCACGCCCTGCACGGCGCGGATGACGTCGCTCAGCTTGCCGACGCCCGAGGGCTCGATGAGGATGCGGTCGGGGTGAAACTGGGTGAGCACCTTCTGCAGCGCGTCGGCAAAGTCGCCCACGAGGCTGCAGCAGATGCAACCGGAGTTCATCTCGTTGATCTGCACGCCGGAGTCCTTGAGGAAGCCGCCGTCGATGGCGATCTCGCCGAACTCGTTTTCGATCAGCACGATCTTTTCGCCCGTGTAGGCCTCGGCGATCAGTTTTTTGATGAGCGTGGTCTTGCCGGCACCGAGAAAACCGGAGAAAATATCAATTTTTGTCATAAAAGAAAGCACTTCCTGTCTGGGAGCACGCGCCCCCGAAATTTTGTCCATTATTATAGCACGAAATTGTGAACGAAACAAGTCCGCCACGTCGATGGGATGGCATTGCGTTTTTGCCGCCGGTGCGGTAAACTGGAGACATGAGATGGAATGCATTTTGGAAAATTTTAAAGCGAAACTGGCGCGCAGCCATTTACCTGTTCGTGCTCGCGGCGCTGGCGGTGCTGCTCGTGGTCGTGTGTGTCCGCCGCGGGCAGACCGCCGCGCAGCCCGAGCCAACGCCCCGCACATCTGCTGCCGTCCAGAAGGATGCAGCGCAGACGCTGCTCGACGGCATGAGCACGCGCGAGAAGATCTGCCAGCTGCTCATCGTGCACCCCGAGGCGCTCACGGACGGCGGCGCCGTTACGGCCATGACGGATGACCTCGCCGCCGCGCTGCGCGACTATCCGGTCGGCGGCTTTCTGCTCTCGGCGGGCAACATGACCTCCGGCGAGCAGCTCCGGGCGCTCACGTCCGCGCTCTCATCTGCCTGCGCCGCGGCCCCGCTCGTCACCGTGGATGAGGAGGGCGGCCGCGTCGCGCGCCTGATGAACACCGTCGGCACGACGAAATTAAACAGCATGTACAGCTACCGCAGTCTCGGCATGCAGGGCGCGTATGACAATGCCCAGACCCTCGCGCACGACATCGCGGCCTACGGCTTCAACACCGACTTTGCGCCCGTGGCCGATGTCTGGACGAACAAGCGCAGCAACGCCATCGGCGACCGCGCCTACAGCGATGATTATGACGAGGCGGCCACGCTCGTCTCCGCCGCCGTGCACGGCTTTCGTGACGCCGGGGTCATCTGCTGTCTGAAGCATTTCCCCGGCCACGGCAGTACGGCCACGGACTCGCACAACGGCGCCGCCACGGTCGATAAGACGCTCCCGCAGCTGCGGCAGGAGGACCTCAAGCCCTTCGTCTCCGGCATCGCCGCCGGGGCGGACATGGTCATGGTCGGCCACCTGACCGTGCCGACGATGGACGATGCGCCCGCGTCCCTCTCGCACAAGCTCGTCACGAACCTGCTGCGCTACGACCTCGGTTTCCGCGGCGTCATCGTCACGGACGGGCTGCAGATGCAGGCCCTCGCGCAGTATACCGACGGGGAGAAGGCCGTGCGCGCCCTCGCCGCCGGCAACGACATGCTGCTTGAGATCAGCGACGTGCCCGGTGCGGTCGCGGCCGTGGAGCAGGCGCTCGCAGACGGCACGCTCACGGCCGATGCGCTCGATGCGAGCGTGCTGCGCGTGCTGCAGCTCAAGCTCGCGCACGGCATCGTGCCGCTGCCGGAGACCGGCTGACACTCATGATTTTTTAAGAAAGGTGTGGTATCCTCATACTGGGCGCAGCCGGTCGGCCCGCCCGGCATCCTCCCTTTCTTTCTTCCCCCAACAGATCAGCCGCTGTCAAAGGACAGCGGCTGATCTATTATCATTTCCGGTTGTACCCCGGCGCAAAACGTGGTATCCTAAGCTATCATGACCAGAGAGGCGACCCGCATTGCAATTCGTTGACATTGAAAAGAAGGACGGCGGCGCGTTCCTGCACCGCTACGACCTGCACTATATCGACCGCACCGGCTGCCCGCGCACGTATGAGATGGTCAGCCGCGACCGGAACATCGACTCGCTCGAGCACCTGCAGCACCACCGCACGGACGCGGTCGTCATGGTGCTCACGGACGCTGCGCGCGAGCACATCGCGCTCATCCACGAGTTTCGCATGGAGCTCGGCCAGCGCATCTACGGCCTGCCCGGCGGCCTCATCGAGCCGGGGGAGACGCCCGAACAGGCGGCCCGCCGCGAGCTGCGCGAGGAGACCGGCCTGCGCCTGACGGCCATCACGCACGTGCTGCCGCCGGCGGCGTGCACGGTCGGCATCGGTGACGAGCGCACGGTCTGCGTTTTCGGCACGGCGGAGGGGACGTTCCGCCCGAGCGCCGACCCCATGGAGGAGATCGAGTCGGCGTGGTATACGCGCGCGCAGGTGCGCGCCCTGCACGAGACGGACCTCTTCGGTTCCTGGGCGCTGGCCTATAGCTGGATGTTCGCAAACGGCTGCCTGCCGGGCGTCTGAAGGCACACAATTTTACGATTACGGAGCGATCATTATGTTTTTTTCGGAGATATATCAGCCGGGCGTCGCCGATTTCGACCGCAGCGGCAAGCTGGGGTATGAAGCGATCCTGCGCATTTTTGAAAACACAGCCAGCCGCCACTCCGACAGCGCGGGCGACGATGTCATTGAGGAAAGCCGCAACGGCATCACCTGGGTGCTGACCGACTGGCGCGTCCAGATCGTGCGCCGGCCGGACAGCAAGGCGCCCCTGCGCGTCACGACCTGGGTGCGCGACAGTGTGCCCACCGGGCGCATCTTCCGCGACTATACGCTCGCGGACGAGACCGGCACGGAGCTCGTGTGCGCCGAGTCGCGGCTCATTTTGTTCGACCTGCGCGCGCAGAAGATCATCCGCATCGACCAGCAGCGCTTCCGGTCCTATCTGCCGGAGGCGCGCGGCGTGTTCGCGTCCGCCGCGCCGCGCCTGCGTGCCCCCGCCGCCTTCGATGGGGAGAAAACGCTGCCCCTGCGCCGCAGCGACATTGACTTCAACGGCCATGTACATAACACGAAGTATCTCGACTTTGCGCTCGAGGCCCTGCCGGACACCGTGCCGCGCGATGCGTTCACGGGCTTTCGCATGGTCTACCCGAAGGCGGTCAAGGACGTAGATGCCGTCACGCTCAAATACACCCTGACGGACACCGGCCCCTTCGTGTGCGTCTACAGCGGCGACACGCTCTGCACGCTCATCCGCTTCGAGACATGAAGATACCCCCGCTGCAAAAATGCAGCGGGGGTATCTTCAGCTTTCTGCGAACCGGCCGACATACGCGCGCATCTCCTGCCGTGAGTCGATGCCGTGCACGCCCGCGATGAACGCGCGCTTTTCCTCGTCCGTGAGCGCCGAAAACTTTGCCAGCGCCATACCCAGCCCGACCGGGATGGCCGGCTGCGTGCCTGCTTTGTGCAAAGGTTTCACCTTCCTCTGTGTCCGGTTTCGGAGCGCGAGCTCCCTAACCATAGTATGGCACAGATGGAAAAATAGAATACGTCAGCCCAGATCGAGCACCTGCCGCGCGGCGTAGCCATCGGCGCGCAGCGCGCCGTCGAGCAGCTCATAGCGCGTGATGTCCAGCCGCACCGCGTGCAGCATCGCGGGCATCTGCTGCAGCTGCTGCAGCTGCACGCCGCGTGCCTCGATCACGCTGCGGTATTCGTCGCTCAGCGGGTCGATGTACACGGCCGTGCCCGTCATCTGCAGCCCGGCGAGCGACGCCATGCCCACGTAGCTGTCAAACACGGCGGCGGAGATCGCCCCGTTCCACCAGATGCCCTTGAACTTCAGCCCGCCCTCGGTGAGGATGTAGAGCCTGCCGTCCACGCGCAGGTATTCCAGCGGCGTGCACCGCACCCATTTTCCGCAGCCGGTCGCGAGCGCGAGCGTGTTGTGCGCCTCCAGAAAGGCGTCGATGCGCGCCTTGAGCGCGTCCGTCGGCATCGGGGCCTCCGGCGGGCAGAAGGCTTTGCCGATCAGTTCGGCCGCGGCGACGGTCTCGTCCTCGCCCTTCGGACGGAAGGTCACGCGCTTTTGCAGCCCGGCGGTCACGACCGGGCCGTCCTCGCCCGCGGTGACGGTGATGACGTTTGCGTACCCGCTCCAGTCGCGCGGGGCGCGCTCGGCGGGGAAGAGCTTGCAGTTGCCGATGACCGTGCCGAGGATGTAGGCCGTGCGGCGCGCGTCGGCGTCATAGATGATGGCAGTGATGTTCATGGATCTGTTGCCTCCGGAAAAAATCAGAATAGAAGATAATGTGAGTATAACACGCAAAGAATGGATTGTAAAATCGAAAGCCGGATGTTACAATGAGAAAAAATCCGAAACAGAAACGAGGTCTTGCCATGCTCTGCCCGAAATGCGGCGCGCAGCTGTCTGACAGTGCCGTGATCTGCCGCGCCTGCGGCGCCATGCTGCCCGAACAGCCCGTCGCCCCGAAAGCGCCGTACCCTCCGGCATCCCAGCCGGCCGAACCCACTGCGTCCGCGCAGCCCGCCGCCCCGCGCACCTGCACGAACTGCGGCGCGCCGCTCGATGACGGCGTGCGTTTTTGCACCAACTGCGGCGCGCCCGCGCCGGAACCGTCTGCTCCGTCCGACACAACGCGATCCGCTTCCGCCGGCCCGGCACAGTCCGCACCGCCGCAGCAGGGCGCGGCGAACGCGTCCTACACCGGCGCGGCGGCTCCGTTCGGCCCGGGCATCTGCCCGCGCTGCGGCAGCCGGCTCGCGCCCGGCGCGCGTTTTTGCACCGTCTGCGGCATGCCCGCGCCCGAAGCGCCCCAGGGCCAGGGCGACTGGTATGCGCCTGCGCCCGGCGGCACAGTCTCCTCGCCGGAGATCGGCCCGAAGCACAAGCCGAAGAAGCTGCTCATCGGTCTGCTGTGCGGCTTTGCTGCACTGGTCGTGATCGTGGCGGTCTTGGCCGGCATTTTCGCTGCCCGTCAGGCGGGCGAGCCCAGCACGGCCGGCGGCGAGGAGGTGGACCGGCTCCTCGAGCGCTACTTCACGAATTTTGAAAACGACGATGCCGACGCCATGCTCGATCTCTTCCTGCCGGAGGTGATCACCTACATGCAGGACGACGATACCGCCGCCGGCCGCGAGGCCGCCCTCATCCAGCTCGACGACTGGTATTATGACTACGGCAAGGCCATCGACGACTATTACGTCTATGACGATGACAGTCTTGACGCCAGCGACGTGCGCGAGCTCCAGCGCGAGCTCGGCGTGCGCATCGACGACAATGTCATCGTCGCCTGCGACGTGACGTATCAAAACGGGCAGGACAACGACTTTTATTTCGAGTTCGTCCAGGTCGACGGGCAGTGGTATCTGCTGTTCGTCGTGGAGTGATACTGCTTCAGAGAATAGCCCCGGCAGCTTCGACTGCCGGGGCTATTTTTATGCCTGCACCTGCACGCGGCTGCCGCCGCTGCGGTCTTTCGTCACGATGATCTGCCGGTCGATGCGGTCCTTGAGCTCCGCCACGTGGGAGATGATGCCCACGATGCGGCTGCCGCCCGACACGCCCACGAGCGCGGCGAGCGCCTGCTGCAGCGCCTCGCTGTCGAGCGAGCCGAAGCCCTCGTCGACGAACATGGCCTCGAGCTGCACGCCGCCGGCGGTCGCCTGCACCTCGTCGGACAGGCCGAGCGCCAGCGACAGGGAGGCGGCGAACGTCTCGCCGCCGGAGAGCGTCTTGACGCTGCGCGCCGTGCCGTTGTAGTGGTCGATGACCTCCAGCTCCAGCCCGGTCTGGCTGCGGTTGTCGCCCGCGCGGGCGCAGCGGCGCAGCTCGTACTGCCCGCCGGACATGATGAGCAGGCGCGTGTTCGCGCGGCCAAGGATGCGGTCGAAGTACGCGGTCTGGATGTAGGTCTCGAGCATGATCTTTTCCTTGCCGGGCACGGCGCCGTTGGCCGTCGCGGCCAGCGCGTGCACCCATTGCCAGCGCGCGCGCACGGCGGCGTGCTGCTGCCGCCGTGTGTCGATGGCGGTGCGGGCCGTGCGGTTTTGCTCCAGGCGCGCAGCACAGGTGCTGATCTGCCTTTGCAGCTGCTCGGCGCGCACGGTCAGCGCATCCCGCCGCGTGCGCAGGGCGGCGATGTCCGCCGGCGGCGCAGCCTGGATCTGTGCGCGCAGCGCGTCGCGCTTTCCGGTCAGCGCGGCGAGCACGGACTGTGCCGCGCTGCTGCGCTCGCGCGCCGTGTCCAGCGCCTGCTGCAGCGCCTCGCACTGCGTGCGTGTCTCGACGAGCGCGCGCTGCGCGGCCGCGCGGTTTTCGTGCGGCAGCTCCTGTGCGCGGCGTTCGGCCTCCGCGTCCAGCTCCGCGCATCGCGCCGCACGTGCGGACAGCTCCTGCGCGCGTTCCTGTATGTCTGCCTGCTGCCGCCGGAGCGCTTCCTCCTGCGCCGGCAGGCCAGCCTCCAGCGCCTGCAGCGCCGAGAGTGCCTGCTGCTGCGCCGTGTGCTGCGCTGCGAGCGCTTCGGCGTCGCGCGCAGCCGCTGCGCGCAGAGCGGGGAGGGCCTCCGCCAGCGTGTCCGGGTCGAGCGGCGGCGTCAGCG
>ERZ827498.3531-NODE-3531-length-13168-cov-4.955540_pt1 | contig 13168 bp, 14 predicted proteins | sample MGYA00519865_ERZ827498 | MGnify/ENA primary metagenome ERZ827498 (study PRJEB31778, sample SAMEA3449328) | human gut metagenome | biome: human gut; feature: human-associated habitat; material: faeces | place: United Kingdom | collected 2010/2012 ...
AGCACGGAGCAATCCGTAGGCATCAAAGTCGGGGGCTTTTGACCCCGACATCATGTAAAGGAAAAGTCAAAATAATATCCAAATCAGTTGACATCCCTATGCCCCGGTGTTATGATTTCTTTGAACATCAGAAACGTAGGTAGAGGTTACATTTTTCATAAGTAGGATGACGGATGTGTCAGGAACAGAGGAACTCATCAGAAAGGGAAAGATGCCGAAAGGATGAGAGCTCCTGAAGGCTCATTCTTGGGCATGACATTAAGAGTGGCATGACTGTCATCGCAAGATGGAGAGCTATCTGATTTATACAATGACGTATATTTTGGAACGGCGCATCTTGCCGTTTCTTTTATTGTTTCACCATTTTAAAGGAGGATAAAAAAGAATGGCAATTTTTAAAGGCGCAGGCGTAGCGATTGCTACACCAATGAAAGAAAATCTGGAAATTAATTTTGATAAGCTGGATGAGATGCTGGAAGAGCAGATCGCTGGCGGAACTGATGCGATCATCATCTGTGGAACAACCGGTGAATCCGCTACCATGACAGAAGCTGAACATGCTGAGACGATCCGCTTTGCTGTGGAACGCGTCAACCACCGTATTCCGGTTATTGCAGGAACTGGTTCTAATTGCACACGTACTGCCATTGAGCTTTCCAAAGAAGCAGAAAAAGACGGTGCTGACGGACTTCTTCTTGTAACCCCTTACTATAATAAAGCAACCCAGAATGGTCTCATCAACCACTATACTGCAATCTGTAATGAGGTTAAGATTCCTGCCATCCTCTACAATGTACCAAGCCGTACAGGATGTGGATTGCAGCCACAGACAATTGCAACACTGGTAAAAAATGTAGAAAATATCGTCGGTGTCAAGGAAGCTTCAGGAAATATCAGCAATGTAGCACAGATCATGCACTTATGCGACGGAAAGATCGATCTGTACTCAGGAAATGACGATCAGGTCGTACCGCTTCTTTCCTTAGGCGGACTTGGGGTCATCTCCGTACTTTCCAATGTAGCTCCGACTTATGTCCACGAGATGTGCTATAAATTCTTCTCAGGAGATATCGCAGGAAGCTGCAAGATGCAGTTGGATGCACTTCCACTCATTGATGCATTATTCTGTGAAGTGAATCCGATTCCTGTAAAGGCTGCCCTGAACATGATGGGAAAAGAAGTCGGAACGCTTCGTGCCCCATTGACAGAAATGGAAGATGCACATAAAGAAGTCCTCAGAAAAGCCATGGCTGATCTCGGACTGATTCAATAATCTTTCTACATGGATTTTTGAACTGAACTACTATAAAAGAGGATCTGTCGGTTGACAGATCCTCTTTTTGTATTTCTCATTTTCTGATAACAACAGGTCAGGTCATATCCTGGCAGCCCCGTAGCTTTGACTCATCCTTCTTGACTCATGCTCCTTGACTCATGCTCCTTGACTCATGCTCCTTGACTCTCGCTTCTAATGTGCAAACTGACTCTCATAAAGATGTCGGTAGAAGCCCCCCTGTTCAAGCAGACTTTCATGATTTCCCTGTTCGATCACCTTTCCATCTTTCATGACAAGGATCACATCTGCCTCCCGAATCGTAGACAGACGATGAGCAACAATAAACGTGGTTCTTCCTTCCATTAATTTAGCAAATGCCTGCTGAATTTTCAGCTCAGTTCTTGTATCAATGGATGAAGTTGCTTCATCCAGAATCAACATTGGCGGACGGCACAGCATGACTCTCGCAATACATAACAACTGCTTCTGTCCCTGTGACAGACCACCACCGTCTTCTGTGATCCATGTATCGTATCCCTTTGGAAGTCTGGAAATATAACTGTGGATGTGAGATGCTTTTGCAGCCTCAATGATCTCTTCCTCTGTCGCGTCCGGTCTTCCCATCGTAATATTCTCCCGGATTGTCCCTGTCTTAAGCCACGTATCCTGAAGAACCATACCATATCCTGCACGAAGACTTTTTCTCGTCACTTCCCGAATGTCAATATTTTCTACTTTGATCTGACCTCCCGTCACATCATAGAACCGCATCAGAAGATTGATCAGAGTCGTCTTGCCGCAGCCTGTCGGCCCGACGATCGCGATCTTTTGTCCCGGCTTCACATCCAGATTAAAATCTTCGATCAGCTTCTGCTCAGGAACATAAGAAAATGATACATCTTCGATCTTGACATTTCCATCAATGTCTTTCAGAACCACTGCCTGCTCCGGTTCCGGGATCTGTGGTTCTTCCTCAATCAGTTCAAACACTCTCTGAGCACATGCGATCGCATTCTGAAATTCCGTTACGACACCTGAAATTTCATTGAATGGCTTCGTATACTGGTTCGCATAACTTAAGAAACTCGACAACTGTCCTACTGTCAGTGATCCTCTTACCACCGCAAATGCTCCGGTAATCCCGACTCCCGTATACACAAGACTGTTGATGAATCGGGTGGAAGGATTCGTGATTGAGGAAAAGAACGTTGCTCTTAACGATGCCCTGTTCAGTCTTTCATTAATCTCATCAAACCGTTCTGTTACGTCTTCCCCTCTGCCAAATACCTGCACTACTTTCTGATTTCCGATCATTTCATCAATCAGCCCTGTCTGTTCTCCTCTGGTTTCAGACTGGATCTTAAACATACTGAAAGTTCTCTTTGCGATAAAATTCGCCACGAAAAATGACAGTGGAGTAATCAGTACAACAACTACCGTAATCTTTACATTAACCGAAAGCATAAAACAGAACGTTCCAAGGATCGTTGCCACGCCGGTAAATAACTGCGTAAATCCCATCAGCAATCCATCTGAAAACTGATCCACATCTGCAATCACACGGCTGACAACTTCTCCATATGCATGTCCGTCAATATATTTCAATGGAAGGATCTCAATTTTATGAAATGCTTCATTTCTGATATCTCTTACGATCTGATATGTCATTTTATTGTTGCATACATTCATCAGCCACTGTGCCAGTGCCGTTACAAGCGTACAGATCCCGATCTGAACCATCACACGCAATACCCCCGGAAAATCTACATTTCCTCTGCTGACGATAAAGTCAACTGCATGACCTGTCAGCTTTGGGATATACAGGGTCAGAGCAACTGATACCGTTGCAAGTAAAATGGAGAAAATCAGAAAAATTCTGTATTTTCCTAACCGTTCAAATACTTTTTTCAGAGTTGCCCCCTGATTTACTTTTTTCTTATTATTTCCTGATCGATCAGCCATTTGCTACTTCCTCCTTCGGGAACTGTGAGTAATAGATTTCCTGATAAACCGGACATCCCGCAAGTAATTCTTCATGCGTACCGATTCCTGCAACTGCACCGTCATCCAGTACAATGATCTGATCTGCATACTGAATGGAAGAAGCTCGCTGGGACACGATAAAGACAGTCGGATTTTCTTTCATGTCATGGATCGCCATCCGCAATGCCGCATCTGTCGCGAAATCAAGTGCCGATGCACTGTCATCTAAAATCAGGATTTCCGGCCGGCGTACCAATGCTCTCGCAATCGTAAGCCTCTGCTTCTGTCCACCGGAAAGATTTCTTCCCCCCTGCTCGATTCCAAATTCAAGTCTTCCCACTTTATTATCAACAAATTCTTTTGCCTGAGAGATCATCAGTGCTTCGTCCATCTCCTCTTCCGTTGCATCTTCTTTTCCCCAACGCAGATTATCTGCAATCGTTCCTTTAAAAAGAACTGCTTTCTGAAGAACCATACCAATATGATCCCTTAAATTCCCGGTATCATATTCTTTGATATTTTTACCAAAGATCTTTATCTCCCCTTTTGTTGCGTCATAACATCTCGGTATCATATTCACCAGTGAAGACTTTCCTGATCCCGTTCCTCCGATGATACCAATCGTCTGTCCTGCTTTTGCAGAGAAGGTAATATCTGAAAGTGATTCTCCTGCTGCCCCTTTGTAGGTCAGGGATACATGATCAAATTCCACTGCCGGAACAGCCGGGTTATCCACATTGACACCATCATTCCACAGAAGTTTTCCACTTTCCATGGATGGTTTTTCATCAAGAATGCTTTCAATCCGGTTTCCGCAGGCAACTGCCTTTGTGACAGAAATGATCAGATTTGCCAGTTTGACCAGCTCAATCAGGATCTGTGACATATAGTTCAGAAGAGCCACAACCTGTCCCTGGGTCAGATCTCCGATATTGACTCTCATCGCTCCGATATAGATCAGGACAATGATCGCACCATTGACGATCATATAGGTAAGTGGATTCATCAGGCCTGAAATCCGTCCAACAAACTTTTGTGCGTCGGTCAGCGTCTGATTTTCTTCCTCATAACGCTGAATCTCATCCTCTTCTTTATTAAACGCACGGATTACTCTCGCCCCTGTAAGATTCTCTCTGGTCGTAAGAAGCACGCTGTCCAAATTTGACTGTACCTTCTTATATAATGGCATCGTGACCAGCATGATTCCAAATACCACGACTGATAAAAGCGGAATTGTGACTACAAAGACCAGTGCGGCCTTTGTATCTACCGTAAATGCCATAATCATTGCACCAAATACAATAAAAGGAGACCGGAGAAACAGACGCAGTACCAGATTCACACCTGACTGCACCTGATTGATATCACTGGTCATCCTTGTGATCAATGTCGATGTTCCCAATGTATCCATCTCTGTAAATGTAAACTTCTGGATATGTTCAAATAATGCATGCCGCACACCTGTCGCAAATCCAGAGGCTGCCTTTGCCGCAAAATACTGTGCTGTGATAGAGCAGACCAGCCCGATGATTCCCAGTGCGATCAACACAAAACACATCTTTACAATATAAGGTCTGTCTTTCTGTGCGATTCCCACATCGATCACTGCTGCCATAACCAGCGGCACAAAAAGTTCAAACGACGCCTCCTGCATCTTGAACAACGGAGCCAGTACTGACTCCTTCTTATAATCTTTCAAATGTACAAGTAACGATTTCATCCTTTTTTCTCTCCACCCTTTCCGAGAACCTGCATTTTTCTCCCTCTTAGTATATACCGGGAAACAGAAAAAATCGGGCTTTATTCAAGCCCGATCTGTTCAACCTGTCTGCTGATCCGCATCGCTTTTGCATATGCCATCAGACGTTCCGTAGAACGCTTATCATACTTCTTATACTTTTCAATGATCAGATCAAAAATTTCTTTTGGTATATCATTCTTAAATCTTACACAATCACACACACTTCTGTCAATATCATATACCTTATAACTGCCATATTCCGTATTGAAAACTTTCTGATCTTCCTCAAATGCTTTCTCTGAAAAATAATGTCTGCATACATCAAAATTCATCTTCATCTTGTGACGGTCGCTTCTCTTCGTCGCGATCGATAAAACCTGCGGTTCCACATCAATGAGTCCCATATAATAACAGGCACTGTCTGCACAGATCACTGCATTTTCATTCACGCGGGCTACCTCTACCGCCTTATAATCTTCCGGCTTACCATACGCATCACTGTTCACCCAGTAATGACCATGTGCGATCTTTTCAAGCTTTTCCTCTGCCGTCAACAGACCGATCTGTCGATTCGTCAATCCCTCTTTCATCAGATCTTCTGTATCGATATATCCTTTATATTTTTCTGAAATATTCCTAACTTTGTCATAAATAATCTGTCTCATAGCTAATTTTCCTCACTTCATGTACGTAATACTCTAAAGATGTCCTCTTATAATGTAAGAATAATTTTCCCCATAATCCTCATTGAACGTATTGTAACATCAATTTATTTTTTTTACAAGGCATGGATTTACCATATTTCGCACTTATTTTTTAACTATTTTTTACAAGAAGTGTTATAATATTATAATGTCAGGGTCAAAAGATCTGAAACCACGTGTGCTTGCACACTGGTGGTAGAATGACCTTGAGCCCCTCCCTGATATGAGCATAAAAGTGGGGCGTAAGCACCATGATATGCGAATAGCGGGTAGGATTGTGGGAGTGCGTAGCACGAAACAATCCGTTGGCATCATTGTTGGGGGCTTTTGACCCCAACATCATATTATCAAAAATATCATTACTAGGAGGATTTTACTACAATGGACATAAAGGAGAAAATTCATTCATTATCAGAGGATCTGCTCAAAAATATTGAACGTCTTGTTGTAATCAATTCGCAGCTCGGTACACCGGCTGAAGGGATGCCGTTCGGTCCAGGACCGGCAAAGGCCTTAGATGAGGCTCTCAGCATCGCCAGAGAGCTTGGTTTTAAAACGGTTAATCTTGATCATTACTGCGGTTATGCCGAAATGGGGGAAGGAGATGATATCGTCGGTATTGCCGGACATCTCGACATTGTTCCTGCCGGAGGTGACTGGACTTATGATCCATTTGCCCTTACCCGCAAGGGAGATTATGTATATGGCCGTGGAACGACCGATGACAAAGGCCCTGTTCTCGAAGCACTCTATGCCATGAAACTGCTTCGGGATTCCGGTATCAGACTCAATAAAAGAGTTCGCCTGATCATGGGCTGCAATGAAGAAACTGGTTCAAGATGTATGCAGCATTATAATAAAGTAGCCGAAGAATTATCCTGTGGATTTACACCGGATGCCAATTTCCCCTGCATTCACGGAGAAAAAGGACAGGTGACCATGACAGCTCATTCCAAAAATACCCGGATCATCTCTATGAATGGAGGATTCGTCTTTAATGCAGTATGTGATTTTTGCACAACGGTTATTCCTGCCGAAGATGGATTAAAGGAAAAACTGGAAGCAGCATTCTCTGAATCAGGACTTATACAATATCATCTTCACGAATCCGATGGTCTCATCCAGATCGACGCAAAGGGAGTATCTGCTCATGCCAGTATGCCTGCTCTTGGTGTCAATGCAGCCGGAGTTACCTTTGCCTGCCTTGCAAAAGCCGGGTTTGAAGATGATTTTGTCAGATTTTATAACTCTCATATTGGAACTGCCTGTGATGGCTCCGGACTTGACCTGAAATTCCAGGATGCTTATGGAGATCTCACATTATGCAATGGTATTGTCAAGACAGAAAATGGAGAAATTTCCTGCACTATCGACATCCGCTTTCCTGTCACATTAAGCACAGAGCAGATCTGTACCATGTGTCAGAACAGACTGGAAGACTCGGATGGATACATCGAAATCCAGACTCTGACTGAACCATTATTCTTCCCAAGAGAATCTCCTTTGGTTGAAGCATTATACAAAGCCTATACCGATGTAACCGGAGATACAGCAAATGAACCACTCGTCATCGGTGGAGGAACTTACGCAAAATCGCTCAAAAATATCATTGCATTCGGTCCTGAAAAACCGGGGATGGATTATCATATCCACGGAGCAGATGAATTTCTTCTTGTCCCGGAAATGGAAGAAGCTGTTCTTATTTATATGGAAGCAATCAAAAATCTGCTCGCCATTTAACAAAGGCTCTATATTTCTGATCAACGGAGGCTGATTTATGTCTACAAAAGATTTAAAAGAAAAAGGAACTCATTTCCTTCTTCTGACGGGCAGCACATTACTCATGGCTGTCGGTACTTATTTTTTCAAATTTACCAATAACTTTACATTTGGCGGAATCACCGGTCTGGCAGTCCTTATTGCTAAAACCGGTGTAATGTCCGCCGGTGATTTCAACCTGATCGCAAGTATGATCCTTCTGCTCATCGGAATGATCATACTTGGCAGAAAATTTGCCGCAGAAACTGCTTATTGCAGCATCCTGCTTTCCGTCACGCTCTCTCTTCTGGAACGGATCTGTCCCATGACCCAGCCGCTGACGGATCAGCCTATGCTTGAATTATGCTTTGCGATCGCACTTCCCGCACTTGGATCTGCCGTTCTTTTTAATATTGGTTCGTCCAGTGGTGGAACCGACATTATTGCCATGATCCTGAAAAAATACTCCAGCTTTGATATTGGTCATGCTCTGCTTGCATCCGATATCCTGATCACGATTGCAGGTTTCTTCGTCTTCGACATTAAGACCGGTCTGTATTCTCTGCTAGGTCTGACGGTCCGGTCTTTTATGGTCGACAGCTTTATAGAAAGTCTGAATCTTTCCAAATATTTTAACGTTGTCTGCGATCACCCGGAAGTAATCTGCGATTTTATTGTACATACATTAAACCGAAGTGCCAGTGTATGCCATGCCAGAGGAGCTTATTCAGGTCAGGATAAATATATTATTTTGACAGCATTGAACCGTGCCCAGGCAGTGCAGTTGCGAAACTTTATCCGTCAGAATGAACCGACAGCATTTATCCTTATTTCCAATACAAGTGAGATCATCGGAAAAGGATTCCACAGTATCTGATCACTGGACTTTTTCCTTGATTTATGATAGGATAACACATATTTTTTTTACAGGAGGGAAAGACAGATTGAATAAAAAATTGAAAGTATTACTCTCGTACCTCGCAATTGTCCTCGGAGCATTGATGGCCAGTTTTTCTGTTGCCTGTATTCTGCTCCCCAATGATGCCATTGACTATGGGACTGCCGGTATTGCAATTCTTATCAGCAAAATGACCGGTTATTCACTTTCTCTTTGCGTTCTTTTTGTCTTTCTTCCTTTTCTGATCGCCGGCATTATCATGCTGGGAAAATATTTTTTTGCCAAGGCATTGATCGGATTTGCAGTCTATACACTTGGGCTTGCCTATTTTGAAAAAATCCCGTTTGAATTAAATACAGAACATTTTCTTGCAGTCGCATTTGGCGGTGCGATCCTTGGTATTGGGCTTTCCCTTATTCTAAGGAACGGAGGCTGTATTGACGGCTCTGAAATCTTCGCCAATATTGTTGTTCATCAGATTTACAACAAAACCGGAAAAGACTACAGTATTTCCTACATATTGATCGGATTTAATCTCATTGTATACCTTGCAGTCTTCGTACTCATCAGCCGGGATTCCGCCATGCTGAGTCTTCTGGTATACATTATTGCCACAGCAATTATCGATCATTTTACAGATCATTTCGAAGCCATCAAGCAGATCACGATCATCACCAAAGACCCTGACAGAATTATCCGGCAGATCAAAGAAGACCTCAATAAGACCTGTACGATCATCAATTCTTCCGGTGTCATTGCCGGAGAAAATAAAACTCTGATCTGCTATGTAAATTACTTTGAACTTCAGAAAGTAAAGACAATTATCTCTGAAAATAAGGGAACTTTCAGTACTGTTTCCACAATTGAAGAGATTCTCAGATAGTCTTTTTATAACATGAAAGGATATTAATTATGAATATTACCGTTTATCTCGGAGCTTTTCCCGGAAATGATCCTTCCTTTGAACTTGCAGTAAAAGAACTCGGCACCTGGATCGGCAAAAGCCACAATGCACTCATCTATGGCGGTTCAAAATCCGGTCTTATGGGCTTGATCGCAGAAAGCACCCTTCTTGCCGGAGGGGAAGTGATCGGTGTAGAGCCACAATTTTTTATAGACAGTGAACTCCAGCACGATGGATTAACCAGGCTCATTGTCACACAAGATATGGAAGAGCGAAAAGCGAAAATGATCGAACTTGGGGATGCTTTTATTGCATTTCCCGGTGGAACAGGAACATTGGAAGAAATTGCAGAGATCATTTCAAAGGTATCCTTAAAACAGCTTGATGCCCCCTGTATCCTCTATAACCTGAACGGTTACTACGATCACCTGAAAGCTCTTCTCGCTCTTATGATCGAAAAGGGACTGTCTTCTGAAGAACGGCAGGAAGGAATCTTTTTTGCTGAGAACCTGGAAGAAATCCGGCAGATTCTCAGTGGGAAATGATCGTATCTTATCGTTTTTTGTATAGAACCAGCTCCGGGCTGGTTCTATCGGCTTCATATGTGCAAATAAGGATGAAATCCATACCTGCAAGAACACCAAAATACCTGTCTCCTTCAAATTCTGATTCTGACTGAGTACCTAAATAAGTGGTCTGATCATCCAGAAATTTCACATTTCTTCCATTTGGCAGAGTATATTCAAGATTCACATACTTTCCGACAAGTGCATTTAACCTCGTGATCTCAGGCAGACCTTCTACATGGAGAGCGTTAATTTCCTTCAGTAACTTTTTCTTAAATTTTTCAAATTCTCCATGATCACTGAGTTCATCATATCTCTTCCAATAATCCAGCTTTGGAAGCAGTTCCTTCATATAAGAGCGAGCCTGTTCTTCTGTAAAATTATCCGTTACCATATTTTTAACGCAGACATTGATCAAATCCTCCATATCACTGTAAGTATATGTGCCATCCGCATAACACCACTTACAATAATCCTCATTGATCGATCCATCCTTGTCACGTCCTATCATCTCGTCATCTTCCAGTGGCATTCCACAACACTGGCAAATAAGCTTTCTTGGTGTACCTAAAAGTGTATTAATAGAAACATCAAACTCCTTTGATAAAAGTTTCAGAGTTTCTGTATTAGGAACTGTCTCACCATTCTCCCAACGGGACACCGCCTGCCTGGTAACCATTACTTTTCTCGCCAGTGCATCCTGAGATAAGCCCTTTTTCACCCGAAGCCCATAAATAATATCCTTTACTTCCATCGTATCCACCTCCGTTATTCGTTGTTATTATCATAACAGAATGAAGTCAGATGAGAAAGCAACTTGCGGTTGCTGAAAATCTTAATTGACCGAGCAGAGCGAGGGATGCTTCTTGAACGGAAGTTCAAGAAGATGGGTGATTCGACAATTTGAATTTGAACATTCATTAAAAGACGGCAAAAAGCTTGCCAAAGAAAAAATCCGAAAAATAGAATCCAACATTGATTCTATTTTTCGGATTTTGTTCTTTCCTCTTGGAGTAATTTTTTACTTTTAAGGAAGACTTTTTTCTACGCAGAGTCCACCCGAGGATGTCAAGTCATTGTCACAAAATTCTTTCAGTATCATTCCCATCAATTCCTGTGCAACACTTTCTGATTTAATTCTTATCAGATTATCCCACGCATCTACTTTTCCTAACAGATTCATTCCTCCATCTCTTACTTCATCTGTCATATTTTTATGCCCTACCTTTCTATTCTTTATATAAGGCCTTGTATTTTTCGCGATTATTCGTTGCCTTTTGACATAGGTAATTTCAATGTCTTAAGAATAATATTTTCTCGATAGCAGAAAAATATGTCAGTTCCCAATCTACTAAAGAAGTTTTTCCAATTTGCAAATTTTTCATTCAGTTCCAATCCTCGTATTATGAATTTGTTTTCTATAAAACTCATCACTCCTTGCTGTTGACATTGGTTGAGATGATGTACCCACTCTTGTAAAGCAACCATTGGGTGACATGACCTGCTTTTTTATATAATAAGGTTTTTCCAGTCCACTGGAAATCAAAATTTTTACTACAGAAACCTTATCTATCTCTTCTGTCACAATATCAAACAATCCCAAAGTTGATGGAAGAATATTATTTTTTATACGGTCCGCAATCTTCAATTGCATAGAGTCAATATTTGGCATTCCAACTGGGTTTCCGTTATCATCTACTCCAATATATAAAACTCCACCTTCTTTATTATTCAAAAACGCTCCTATTTCTTTTTCCAGTTTATCATTTAATTCTGCTTTGAATTCTATACGATTACTTTCCTGGAGCATTGATCGTCCTCCTTCTATATCATCATCAACTAATTTCACTGCACTTATTATATCATCCCACATCTAATAGTAGTTGTAAAAATTTTGCATTTTTCAAGTCATTCTCTAAACTTTTTCTTACTTCCTTATATTTAATATATGGGAGATATCCTCTGTAACTCCTATTCCCCATTTGTTTTCACTCCTGAGGGATGCTTTGTGCTGTACATAAAATCCCATACCCCATCTCACCATTCGGCCACCGACCATACCCCGGCAGTTCCCTCGCCCCTCGTCTTAAATAAGCTTTCACTTTCTCACCATACAGATATAAATCCTGTCCTTTCACAATTCCCCATTCCATCAGAAGTGCCGCACTGCCCGTCACAAACGGTGTGGCAAAAGAAGTTCCTGTAAATTCTGCGTAGCCTCCCCCTGTCGCAGGTGCTGTCACCCGCACTCCGGGTGCGGCAAGATCAGGTTTCGGGACTCCTCCTCCTTCATACATCTGTGCCGGTCCCCGTCCCGAAAAATCTGCATAGGAAAATGTCAGTGCATCGTACGCTGCCACTGTTATGACCAGCGATGCCGTAGAAGGAATCGTAAGCGTTGTTGCACTGTCCGGCTTAAGAAATGCTGTTCCTACATTCAATGCACTTTGTGCCGGAAGCCACATCTGCCGGCGGTAAAAACGGCGGCTTTTGATGGGGGAATGTTTTTGTTTTTCAGTCAAATTTTTCATACGCTCTAGTATAGTCAGTTCTGCGTGGAACGTCAAGAGTTAGTGTATACGACAAAATCCTGCTGCTACCACGTTTTCTTACGGCATTTTCGGTTCCAAAAGTGCCTGCCCGTGAACAGTAACCAGGAAATAACAACAGAATAAGAAGCGGTAAACGCAGGAGGGAATTATGAAATTCTTTATAAAAAAACTGATAACTCTCATTATCACATTGTTGGTCATATCCTTCCTGACGTTTACCGCTTTTTCTGTGATTCCGGGCGATGCGGCACTTTCCAGGCTGGGAAAGGACGCGACGGAAGAGCAGTTAGAGCGGGCGCGGGATGAGATGGGATTAAATGATCCACTTCTGGAGCGGTATGGAAGATGGGTGACCGATGCGATGCAGGGGGATTTCGGGGAGTCCTACCGGTATGAGGGAACCTCAGTCCGCTCCCTTCTGGCACAGCGGCTTCCGGTCACGGTGCTTCTGGCAGTCATTTCCCTGCTCATCATCACGGTGATTTCAGTTCCACTCGGAATCCTGAGTGCCCGGTTTGCCGGGAAATGGGTCGATACGCTGACGAACTGCCTGACGCAGATTCTGATGGCGGTGCCGTCATTCTTTCTCGGCATGATCCTGACCTACGTGTTTGGACTGATTCTTCATATGTTCCAGCCGGGTAAATTTATCGAACCGTCGGAAAATTTCGGAAAGTCTGCACAGTACCTTTTATTTCCAGCGCTCGCGGTGGCGCTGCCGAAGATTGCGATGGTGGTGAAATTCCTGCGAAGCTCGATTCTGACCGAGATGAACCGGGAATACGT
>ERZ827498.3536-NODE-3536-length-13163-cov-3.047299_pt1 | contig 13163 bp, 7 predicted proteins | sample MGYA00519865_ERZ827498 | MGnify/ENA primary metagenome ERZ827498 (study PRJEB31778, sample SAMEA3449328) | human gut metagenome | biome: human gut; feature: human-associated habitat; material: faeces | place: United Kingdom | collected 2010/2012 ...
TTGCAGGCGCTCACGAGCTCGCGCGGGCTGAAACCGCCGGCGAGCTTCTCGCTGGGACGGTGGAAGAGGTTACCCTCCTTCGCGGTGCCGTCCTTCTCGAGGCCCTTGTTGAACGCGTCGATGTTGATGACCATGACCTGGATGGAGCTCGACGTGGCGAAGTTGCCCACCGGACCCATGTCCTTCGAGTCGTACACGAAATAGTCGAGCGGTGTGCGGTCGTAGAGCGTCTCGAAATGCTTGCGGGTGGTCTGGAAGCTCTTGAGGACGCCCTCGCGGATGGCGACGCTCGGCACGACGATGACGAACTTGGTGATGCCGTAGCGGCGGTTCAGCTCGTAGATGGAACGGATGTACACGTAGGTCTTGCCGGTGCCCGTCTCCATTTCGACGGTGAAGTCGCGCAGGCGCCCGTCGGTAAGGATATCTGTCGCCGGGAGGCAGCCCTCCTCCTGCACAGCGTGCAAGTTGTCGAGGAGCTGGCCAGGTGCCACGCGGAGCTCGTTGCCGTGGCCGATAACGCCATACGAAGCTCCATTCACGTCGCCTGCAAAAAGACTGTCCTCGGCAAAAGCCCCTTCGCCAACTGTGAAGCTGCCGGCAGCGAACTGTTGCCCGCGAAACAAGTCGCAGGTGGCTTCTATAGCCTCCAGCTGGTGCTGCTGGTCGGATGAGAACTTGAACTCGAGCGCCGTCATGCTAGACCGTCCTCAGTTCGATCTCGCAACCCATGCGCTCGCCGGCGTGCTTGAAGATCTGCACGGCGTTGAGCTTGAGCGTGTCGTCGAGAACGGAATCGAGGATGAGCACGCGGCGCGGTTCCATCTCGGCAATCGCCTCGAGCGTCTCGATGGTGAGGCCGTGGGACATGCAGCAGACAAGCTCGTCGCACGCGACGGACCAGATGGGATAGCCGGCGGCGTCGGACTTCTCGACAGGTAACGTGAGCTCGAGTCCCCATTTGAGCATCATCTCGAAAACGATATCAAGTTCAGTGCGGTCGGACTTCACCACATCGGGTATGAGCTGACTGGGCTCCGGACGTTCGATGCCGGAGTCATCAAGAGCAAACACGCGGAAGCCGATGTCGGGAAGGCGTTTGGGCTCCTCGCCGAGCTTGAGCTGACGGTTGAACTCGTCGAGCTCGGCCTTGATCTTGTCGCCCGCGCGGCGGATGCGCTCCTCGCCGATGTCGCAGATATTCTGATAGCCGTCCTTTGCGGCTTCCCTTTTTGGGTCAGTCGCTTCTGGAAGCTGTACGAGAATGAATCGATACCGCATATCTTTTCCCAGCTCCTGAACAAATAGAGCATGTGCGGTTGACCCAGACCCCGAGAAGAAGTCCAGAACAATATCTCCTTCATCCAAATTGGCTAGAGTTATGCAGCGCTGCAGAAGGCGTACCGGCTTAGGGCCGTCAAAATACCCTTTGCCGTCAAACAGATCGATAACTTCTTTTGCCCCCTCTTGACTATGACCGACATCCTTGTAAAAAAGAATCGAGGTCGGCGCCATCCCGTTGGCATCGAGCTCGCATAGAAAACGTTTAATCCTAGGAACTCCATCGCCATTTGAGCCAAACCAGATGCGATTGTCTTGGAGTCTCTCGCGAAACGCGTTTCGCGAGAGACTCCAGCAGCGCCCTGCTGGAGGCTCTACTACACGCCCGGAGGGCGTAGTTATTGGATAGTCCGTAGACTCGCTGTAAGTTTTAACGGTCATGTTATCCGACATCCAAGGCCCCCGCGGGTCGTTATCGGGATTCTTGTATCGTGCGTTGGCCTCAGCAGTTCTTGGTAGACGCCCAATCACAAACCGCTCAATCGACTTTGCATACACCAGAACATAGTCGTGGCTATTTGAAACGTACTTCGCATCGTTCTTCGGAGAATAGGCTCTCTCCCAAATGAGCTGCGAAACGAAATTCGCCTCGCCGAACACCTCGTCGCAGATGATGCGCAGGTTGCGATCTTCGTTATCGTCAATACTGATGAAGATAACCCCGTCGTCGCTCAGCAACTCTCTAGCAAGGCGCAGCCTGGGGTACATCATCGAGCACCAGTCGCTGTGATAGCGGCCGCTTGTGTCGGCGTTGGACTGACCAGCAAGCCCTGCCTGCTCCTTATAGTTCTCGATAGTGTCGCCGAACTTGTCCTTGTAAACGAAGTCGTGGCCCGTATTGTACGGAGGGTCGATGTAGATCATCTTTACCTTGCCGTGGTAGCCACGTTGCAGAAGCTTCAGCACCTCGAGATTGTCACCTTCGATGTAGATGTTATCCGAGTCGAAGGACCCGTCCTCGCCATCGCGGCCACGGCTCTTCTCCACGCACGGGCGAAGCGTGGCGGTGCTCACGGTCTGCGATTGGCGGACGGAATCGGCCTTGCCGGGCCATGTGAACGCGTAGCGCTCCTGGCCCTCGTCCACCGCATCGCCCAGAATCAGCCGGAGCTTATCAAAATCTATGCAGCGAGAACCATCTCTCTCTCTCTCTCTGCAGATTCGGTCACGATTTCAGGAAACAACCGCTTCAGCTGTTCGATACGGCCAGCAACCAAATCCTCGGATTCCAGGTCCATCTTCTCTATATCTTCCATCATGAGCTCCTCGGCCAATTCGGGCGAATCCCCAAATGCCTCTCGGGCAATCCGCCATCCATCTTGTTCACTACTGCAGTTTTATTTCGCCATTATCCTTATTCTGCGCCTCAAAGAACACCTTCTCGCGCTCTATCGCACATCTGAGCTGCTCCTCGGTGGGAAGATAGGTCATATATTTTGCGGCAAAAAGCTGGTCGCTCCCGTTGAGCAACGAATAGTGCGCGATATCTCGGTCTGTTTCGGTACACAGCACGATACCGAGCGTGGGATTGTCGTCTTTCGATTTCTTGAGATCGTCATACATGCGCACATACATGTCCATCTGCCCGATGTCTTGATGCGTCAGCTGCGACGTCTTCAAATCGATGAGAACGAAGCACTTCAGCAGATAGTTGTAAAACACCAGGTCGATGTAGAAGTCATTCAGCTCGGTGCGGATATGCTGCTGACGAGCTACAAAGGCGTAGCCTTTCCCCATCTCAAGCAAAAACTTTTGAAGATTGGCAATAATAGCGCCTTCGAGATCCGATTCGTAATAATCCGCATTCGGCGCCAAACCCAGAAACTCAGCGACCACGGGATTCTTGATGAATTCAAGCTTATCGCCCTGAAGGTCGGCAGTCTTGCGCTCCATCTCATTTCGGACGCCTCCTCTGCCATGAGCAGATTGGGTTGCCAATAACCGGTTGTAATACTGAGTGGAAATGTTTCGATCGAGCATGCGAGCGCTCCACGCCTGCGCCACCGCTTCGTGTTCGTACCAGGCACGTGCATCATCGTCGTCAACCCTAAGAAGTGCTCGGTAGTGCGTCCAAGATAGCGGCGCATCGAATTTTCCACTCGCCGCGTGGAAAATGTCGGGGAACAATCTGTAGAACTGGATGTATTGATACAGGCTCGTCTTCGTAAAGCCCTTGCCATATTCGCCCGTGAGCTCTTTCGCGAGTTTAGCCACAAGCTCTTTGCCATAGCCCCCTTCTCCAAGCTCGCCCTCCGAGATGCGCATGCCGATGAGCCAGTTCCTTTTGACAAGCGCGACGTTTATCGCCTGATAGGCTGATTGCCTTGCGGTTTCGATAATCGCTTTGGCATCGGCAACGATGTCGCCCGTGACGGCATATCCCGCCAACTTCAAGCTCGCATCGCGTCTCTCGATGTCAGCCATTGCAGATCTCCTTTATCTCATCGGCGACCGCCTTCAGGCGTCGCTCCTCTTCCTTCATTTCCATTCTCAGCTTCGCAGACTCGTTGAGCGTTATATCCTTCGACCGCCGCCGTTCCCTCAGACGCTTGACGGAGGCGTCCAATTCGTCGTAGCGCGACGCGAGGACAATCAGCTTTTCCCGGTCTTGAGCACGGCATCTGGGATAGAACCCCAAACCTTTAATCGCACGCGACAATGTCACGGCGCGCGCCAGGTCGATCAGGTACTCCCAGAGGTCGCCCTGCGAGAGTTGCCCGAACGCCAGCACGTCTAGGAAGTCCGCATATTCCGGACAGCCCGGGTCGAACGCGCCTGTCGACTCGATTCGGTCGATGACCGTCGCGCCCCGCTCTGCCTGGCTCTTTCGCGTGAGGGCGATCGACACGCACGCGCGGTCGCCCGCTTCGATCAGGAGCACCGTCGGGTTTGGGAAGCACTTGTGCATGAGCTCCGCAACCTCCGCCAAGGCCATGCTTCCGGCTGCCATCCCGCAACGGAGGAAGACGATGCTCTGTACGTTGCGCTCGTCGTCCTCGTACGGCGGGATGCGCGTCGTGGATTTCTGGACCGTGGCGAAGTGCTCGAGGCGCGCGACCTTGTCGAGCCTTTTCTGCTCGGTCTTGGTGAGCATTGCCTGCTTGACGAGCACTGCCTTGGGGATGCGGCGATCCCCCGCGAGCGCCGCATCGGGCAGGCGCAGGATGCCGTTCCAGTCGACGCCGCTCATCGCAGCACCGCGAAACAAACTAGCGAGTAGTCGTTGAAGCCCATGACGGTGCCGCTACCGACCTCACCCAGGCTGAACAGGCTCTCGATGCCCTTGTCTTGCTGCGTCCCGGTGATGGCCGCCACCATGTCGTCGAGCAGGTCGGTGTAGGCGTCCATCCTCGTCCCGTCGCGGGTCTCGCGGTTGAACTCGCGGCACAACTCGGCAATGGGCTTGGGATGCCCCGAGCAGACGGCGCGCATGATGTCGAGCGCAGGCTTAGGCTGAGTGTGCTTCGTCATGACCTCGCCGTCGTCCGACGCGTACACCACGTAGTACGGGAAGACAGGGTTTGTGTCCCTGGGGTCGTTGCCCTCGTCGTTCTGCTTGAGGCAGAAGACCACCCCCGGCTTCACGTCCCCGCGAAGCTCGTCGGGTATGGGGGCCACGGTGTGCAGGCCCACCGGCGAGTTCTCCAACGCTCCGGGATGCTCTTTCGCGTAGCGCTGGAGCTCCACGCGGAAGTCATCGAAGGCGAAGTCCGTGATGGAGATGCCGCCCGAGATGTCCTCGAGGTCGAGAACCTCGCTTTTGAGCTGCTGGAGCTGCTGGCGGCGGTACTTGAGATCGTTCATCTCGCCGTTGCCCTTGGCCTCCAGCACGTTCTCCTCGCCTGTGGCCGACGCGTCGAGCAGCGCCATGCGCCCCTTCACGCGGCCCTCCAGCTGGATGTACTCGTCAAGCGCGATGTCCGGCCAGAAGTTGACCAGCTGGATTTGCGCGTTGGTGGAACCCAGGCGGTCGATGCGGCCGAAGCGCTGGATGATGCGCACGGGGTTCCAGTGGATGTCGTAGTTCACCAGACAGTCGCAGTCCTGCAGGTTCTGGCCCTCGGAGATGCAGTCCGTCGCGAAGACGACGTCGATCTCGCCGAACTCTCTCTGCTTCTCCGGCAGTTCCTTTGAGACGGGAGAGAACCTCGCGAGGATGTTCTCGAAGGTGGTCCTTGGGAGCTTCAGCGAGTAGGTCCGGTTGGAACTGCCCGCAACCTCGGCGCACTCGACGCCGAGCTCGCGCTTCAACCAGGGCGCCAGCTGTTCGAAGAGGTACGCCGTCGTGTCGGCGAACGCGCTGAACACCAGCACTTTGCGGTTGCCGGGGTTGTACGGCTCGCTGACCTTGCCGGCAATGAAGTCGCGCAGCTTCACGAGCTTGGCGTCGCGCTCGGGCGTCACCGCGTCGGCGTAGGCGAGCAGGGCGCGGAGCACCTGGATGTCGAAGTCGAGGTCTTGTCCCAGGCGCAGGGTGTCGACGTCTCGCAGGTCGACGCGCACCTTGCCGCCGGCCTCGAACTCCTCGGCGTCATCGTCGTCGAATCCGTCCTCGAGACCCTCGGTGCCATAGGCGACCCCGGGCGCGTCGGCGTCGAGCCTCGCGCGCATGTCGACGCAGCCGTCGAGGATGCGGCGCAGCGTGATGCGGAAGCTGTTCACGGAGGACTCCATGCGCTTGAGGACGTTGATGCGCATGAGGTTGGCCACCGCTGTGGTGCGGTGGACCTGGCTCTCGAAGTCCTTGCCCCACGTGTCCCCGTAGCGGTCCTCGTACTTGCGGCGCTGGTCGGCGCGCACGTAGGAGAGCACTTGGTACTGGGCGAACGTGAGCTGGGCGATCATGTCGTTGAGCTCGGCGATCGGCGGCAGCTCGCCTTCCAGGTCGATGGGCGTCTGGAACGACAGGGGCGGCCGGCGCGCCGGGAAGGTCCCGCTCGCGGCGCCGTAGTACTTCGTGATGTGCTTGCGGCTGCGCGCGATGGTCAACACGTCGAGCAGCTTGAAGTAGTCGGCGTTCACCGCGTTCACGAAGCTCTCGGTCGTGCGCTCTGAGTCGGAGAGCTTGCTCCACTCGTTGAACCTCTGCTGGGCGACGCGCGTTACGTGGGTGATCGACGGGATGCCGTCGGTCTCCTCGAGGTACGCATCATCGCCCTCGGTGGTGAGCTCGATCTGGTTGCGGAGGTCGAGCAGGCGGTTGTTCACTGGGGTGGCAGAGAGCATGAGCACCTTCGTTCGCTGGCCCGACTTGATGACGTCCTCGATGAGGCGCGTGTAGCGGTCGGTCTTGTCCGCGTCGGTGCTCTTGTTCCTGAAGTTGTGGCTCTCGTCGATGACGAGGAGATCGAAGTGGCCCCAGCGCAGGTGCTCGAGGTCCACCTCGCCGCTCATGCCGTGGTAGCGCGAAAGGTCGGTATGGTTGAGCACCGTGTAACTGAAACGATCGTCCGCCAGCGGGTTTCGGTCGTCGTTGTCTTGGGTCCACAGGGTCCAGTTGTCCCTCAGGCGCTTCGGGCACAGTACGAGGATGCGGTCGTTGCGCTCCTGGTAGTACTTCATGACGGCGAGCGCCTCGTAGGTCTTGCCCAGGCCCACCGAGTCGGCGATGATGCAGCCCTTGTACTTCTCCAGCTTGCGGATGGCGCCCACGACGGCGTCCTTCTGGAAGTCGTAGAGCTTGTTCCAGACCACGGACTCTTCGAACTTGAGGCCGGGTCGGATGCCGTTGTCTTCATCGTCCTCCATAAAGTCGCGGAACAGGTGATATAGGGTCAGGAAATAGATGAACTCAGGTGGGTTCTCTCGGTAGAGCGTCTCGACCTGGGCGGCCACCTGCGCGGTGACCTCCTCGACCATGGCGGGGTTGTCCCAGACCGACTCGAACATCATCTTGAGGCCGACGGCCTCGGTCGCGTTCTCGAAATGGCTCACGCAGGTGACGGTTCCCGGACGGCGCTCGTAGCCGAGGCCCTCCTGGGTGAAGTTCGCGGCGGCGCCCATGAAGGCATGCTCATCGCCGGAGGGGTTTTCAACCACGTACGTGCTGCCAGGCTGTATGGCGCCGGACATCTTGGCGGATTTGAAGACGCCCTTCTCGCGGATCCATTCGGCGCACTCGCGGGCGAGCGCGCGCTGGTTGAGGTTGTTGCGCAGCGTGAGCTCGAGCCCCGAGCCGCCGACGCCGACCTCGCGCGCACGGCGGGCGACCTCGAACTCGCGCGGCTCCTTCGAGTCGGCCATGCGTTTGATGAAGGTGGGCTCGCTGAAGAGGAAGCGCACCTCGTCGATTTTAGAGAGCTCCTCTTTGAGCTCCCCGTAGGCGAACACGGTGAAATACGAGCTGATTATCGACAGCTTCGCGCCGTCGTCGATGGACTCGCCGAGGGCGTCTCCCAGACGTTCGGCGCCGACGTTGTTTAGCGACTTCACGCCTCTAGACCCCCTTTTTCGCGAGCTCTTCGATCATGCAGGTGCGCACGAATGCGGAGAAGCTCATGCCGCGAAGCGCTGCCTCCTCTTTCGCCGCGTCGCGCAGGGTGTCGGGAATGCGTAGAGTCACGGAGACCTGGTCGCCGTTCACCAGGAAGCTCCTGATCTCGGTCTCGTCGGGTTTGCTCTTGATGAGCTCCTTGTAGCCGTCGGGCATCTGCGCTCCCATCGCTCGAAATGCAATACAAATGCGTTTCGACTCATTATAGCGTTCAGCATACTAGGAGTCGCGAGGATGGCTTCAAGGGGCGGGCGCGCATGGGCGATCGCTTTTACTGTGGCGCCGCACTTCGCGTCATTCGTGCGTTTCCAAGAGGTGTTCGACCAATAGCCGCTTAGCCGATAGTAGCTGACAGCTGGCTCTCGATCCGTGCGCTTCCGTCAATGGAAGCTATCGGGGCTCACCGCTTAGTGCGGTGGGCCCCGATCATGTTGCTCGCTCCTTGCGCCAGCAACGTGTCGGCGCACAGTGGCTTGCCAGGTTCGTTCGGCTACATCCCGTTCGCCGCCATCGCGAGCTCGCGGATTCTGAGCATCCAGCTGACGATCCATCGATAGATCGTGGTCCAGTCGTCCTCGTCGTAGTTCACGGTGGTTTGCGCTACTACGCGGCGTGATTTCTTCTCCTCATCGTGGTCGTCCCACTTGACTTGGGTGCCGGCCTCCTGCGGCCAGCGGCTTTCGAATGCGGTCTTATACGGAAGTACCCTCTCGTACGCCTCCAGGCTATCGACCCAAAGCTCCACGCCGCAAGATCCGTCATATGAGCTCACCAGGGCTCCTATGTGCATATTGGGGGTGCCGATGCCGAATGACGCCCAGCTGTCGGGGTTGTCGGCTCTGTCACTCGGGTCGTTGAAGCAGCTCGTGAACGCTTCGTTGTTTCCGCAGTAATCGTAGAAGCCGTCCCAAAATGCGATGCGGAAGCTCTTCACGTCGGAGGTGATTTTCTCGCCCTTGCTCAGAAGATACTGCGCCCTAAGCTTGTCGAGTGTCGGTCCGTCAGCGCCCGCTTTCCAGAACCCCCAGCCGTTTCTGGCCCCGGTTCCGCCGGTGGTAAGGGAGACCGCGCGGATGGCGGCAAGAGACGGGCTCTTGAACGTCTCTCCGTTAGGCAGCTCCAGCAGCCCTGCATCCGTGACCGTGGCCGTGACGGGGTAATTGTCGCTCTTGGGGACAAGAACGGTTCCCGGGGGCACAAGGCCTGCTTCGAAGATATTCCTGAAAATAGCCGACCTGCCCGCAACCTGCTTGGTTTTCCTCTGGTCGTACTTTCGCGCCGTCGACGGATCGATGCTGAGGTATCCCCAGCGCTTCTCAGCTTCGTGGGCAAGCTCTTTTGCACGCTCGGTAATTTGAGCCTCGCCCCAAGTATCCGCTTTCCTTACGGCATCGGATAAGACGAGGTAGTCTTTCCCGTAGCCTCCGACGTAGCGCTGCTTTTTGTCTTGGAAAGATCCGTCGGAAAGCTCTGAATTGTAGGCGGAAAGCGTGAGGTTGCCCAGGTTGTTGAGCAACGTCGAGAACGCTTCTTCTTCCAAGCCCTCGACGGTGTCTGCCCATCCTGGGGCGGAGAGAGCGTTTTGCGGCATGATGTGCTCGATCGTGAAGTTGCCATCCCACAGGGTCATGGGATCTTTTGGGTGGTGCATGTTCTCGAGATTGGCCAAAAGGTAGAGCGATCTGCGGTAATGGTACGCGTCCCTCGTTGTGAGGGCATTGAAGAACTCGGCGTTGTCGGGGAACCTTCGCGCGGTTCCAGATTCCAGGAAGAGAAACGCCTCGAGCGCCTCGACGTAGTTTCCTCCTTCGTCCTGAACCTTGTTGAGCTTGGCTATGACGGAAGGCAGGAGCTTGTTGAGCGAGTTGGTCGCGACATCGCATATGGACCTGCGGAACACATAGCTTTCGATTAGGCTGAGCATGTGCAGGAAGCCTTCGTCATCGAAGGCGCCCTGATCGTAGTCGTCGTAGAGCGAGAGCAGAAGCGGATTGACCACCGTCACGTCGAGTCGTCGCAGGTTCGCAAGCACCCGCGCGCGTTCGGGCGATGTCTCGGTTCCTCTAGTGATGCAGGCGTAGTAGCTGGCGAACCTTTCCATCTCGCGCAACAGTTCGACGATGCGGTCGTCTTTGTTGTAGCCGCGATCGTAGACGTGCCGCTTGAATATGTGGTAAATGTCGCGCTTCACCAAGGGCTCGGGTGCGTAGAGCACAATAAGGTAGTTCCTCAAGAACTCATCGAATGTGTCCTCGTAGCTGTCGGCCCCTAGGGTCAGCTCGATGTTGCGCCAGTGGTTCAGGTAGAGCGCATCCTGCTTTTCCTTAGGAAGCCCCATGAGCACGAAATTGCGGATGAGGTCGGCTGAGGAGAGGTCTTTCCCCGTCGAGTTCATCGATTCGAAGATGAGCTGCGGGTTGTCCTGATTGGCGTCGAGGGATATGGAAACGACGTCCAGCCTTTGAATGCCGTCCCAGACGATGTTCGGATCCTCCATCGCCTCGATTCTCTTGCTGAAGAATGCGAAGTTCTCGATGAGTTTGCTCGATTCCTCATTGATGGCGAAATCGGGATCTACCAGGTTCTCGACTATCGACTCGAGCGTGTTTTTATCCCCGCGCGTCAGAGTGAGCTTGTACCGGTCTTCGCCTTGGCGGAAGGTATCGACGAGATAGCCGCGCTGCATGATCTCGTTATAGGAGAAGCGCAGGGCCGCTTCGGGGTTGCTCCGCGCATAGTTCGCCAGCGCCGCGATGACGAGCGTGAGCGTGGTGATGCGCTGCTGGCCGTCGATGAGAAGCATCGGCTGTATGCCGGATGCGGAGAACGTGCCGTCTTGCACCCACACGACGGAGCCTGTGAAGTGTCTTTCCTGGGGCCTTGATCCTACGTAGAGGATGTCGTCCCAGAGCTGCTCGCATTGCTCCTCGTCCCATGAGTAGGGTCTTTGGTACACGGGGATCACGAAGCGGAGGTTGGCGCTCGTGATGAGTCCCACGAGCGCTTGTGCGTGTGCGTTCATTGCCATAAAGCTACCTGCTCTTCCCCTCGAGTTGTCGGCGTTCCGAAAGTTGATGTGCGTGCCAAATTCGCTCTTATTCTAGCCTGTCGTACGCAGTTTTGTTTTATTCGGTAGAGGCGCGAACTCTTGTCGCCGTCGTTTTGTCAGGGCGCTATGAGGTTCTTCGCGCGTCGATCGGATGAGGCGTGGCGCGCGTCATGCAACTTAAGCAGCTCCGCGAGCTTCCTGCGCGCCGCGTCATCCGCCATGCTTTCCCATCTACTGATTTTGACTTGAAGGAGCCGCCTCGTCGTAAAATCATCTTGGCGAAAACGCCGTATTCCGTGTTTTGGCGCAATAGCGGGTGGATTTGGAGCAGGGGGCTCCCTCATGGAGAAGTCATTCATCACCAACGTTTCCTTTCCGAAAAGTCTCGACGAGGTTCTGTACTTCATAAACGTTCGAGGAAAGTTCGATGTTGAAGAGATCATGTCGTCGAAATACGTTGAGTGGACAGCGCCGAAGAGCGCTCACGTCGGTGAGGCTGTCTACTTCATGCACTCGAAAACCTCTATAGACACAATTAGGCACTTGAAAAAAGAGCTGAAAACCCAGTGGGACGATATCGACGCGTACGCTCGGGATGCTCTCGGTCGTGCTCTTGAAAAAGGGGAAGAGCTCTACGGGAAAGTGGGAGGGTCGATTTTCGCAATGGGCAGGGTTTCCGGCGACATCATCGTCGATGAGGTGGCGACTCGCGACGGATTGCATTGGCGCAGTAGATATTATGCCCCTATTGGTTCCATTGTTTTGGTCGAGCCGCCCATTGGCATTGCGGAATTCAGAAGCTTCATTTCCGTTTCGCGAACTGGTGCAATTACGAAGCTCGATGATTCCCAGGATGAAATGCTGCGATCGCTTCGTGCGCTGTAGTTATTGCGGCTGATCTTTCGTGTAGCGAGGTCGTGAACGGTTTTGTCGGCTCGCCATCGGGCTGTTGAGGTAGGGCTCGGAATTGGTGCTTGATGTCCGCAATTGAACTATGTGACTTTGGCCGTATGATCTCCTGTCCAACGAAAGCTTTACCGGCGGGTGTTGCTCGCAGGATTTAACGTCGCTCACGATGAGGCCGTCACGTAGTGCAGGGAAAGGATGCTTGGCCGGAGGCCGTTGTGGCTCATCGTTTCTGATCGGGCTTCCCCAAGAAATGCGCTGAACGGCTCGCTTGGGATCCAGGCTGCGACGCCGCGCTCTGCAAGGATCCGTCGGCGGCGACCTTGCTGCGATTTCGTCTGTCGCTTTGCTTGATTGGCTTAACTTGTCTCATCCCACCAATCCCGCGATTTCGTCCAGCTGTGAGGCTATCTCCTTGAAGTCTCGGCCGAGGTCGAGCGTGTAGCAGTACAAGTCGATTCCTATTTCCCTCCAGTGCTCGTGACGCACTTCGTCGCGGTCGGTTAGCGCGTACAACAGCATGCCGCTTACTTTCTTTGCGCTTTCGTACCGCTCGTGCATTACATACGATAGGATCTGATTCAGATGGCTGGGGGAGAGTATCTCGTTGCCGAAGGCGTTGCCCCTGAGGATTTTTCCGTAGCATTTCGTGTCGATGATGAGCGTCTGCTCATTTGATGCCAGCGTGATATCTGTTTGCAGCTTGGGCAAAAAGCTCGGGGCATTTTCGGATGCTCCTCGAGGGATTTCTTTCGCCGACGCGCGTAAGTGGGGGTGGTGACGGCGGAAATACTCGAGCACGAACTTCTCGTACAGAGCATGCAGCTTCTGGTTATCCAAGAAACTTGCGAAATGGATCCCTCCGTTCTCCTGTGCGGGGAGCTGACGGTTGAGCGTCAGATAGCACACCCCCATCAAGAGCTCGTACGATCGGTTGTTCCTGTGGTAGTTCAGTCTGCGCCACTCGATTCCCGATGGATCAACCAACTTCACGTCGCGCATGAGCATCAGATTCTTTTTGAGCGAGGTCTTCGTTTCGTGCCGCACTTCGTCGGAGCGCAGCATGGCCATCGCTGTTGTTTTCAGGATGCGATTCTTCAGAGTGTCCGCACGGTAGTCGTCATATGCGCAGCGCGTGAGGGCGCGTCTTTGCAGCTTGTGCTGCAGCGTACCCTCCAGGTCGATTTTTCCCCTGACGCCGGGGATGTCCTCCTCGATTTCGATATAGTCACGCTCGAACCCTCTCATGCGCTGGGCGTCGAGTCCTGCGGCGAGTATTGCGCTGAGCAGGTCGTCAAGATTTTCGAAATCTTCCGTTTTGATGCGTGCGTAATCTACGACGTCGAGTGCCCGATACGCATAGGCCAGCATGTA
>ERZ827498.3537-NODE-3537-length-13161-cov-5.078895_pt1 | contig 13161 bp, 10 predicted proteins | sample MGYA00519865_ERZ827498 | MGnify/ENA primary metagenome ERZ827498 (study PRJEB31778, sample SAMEA3449328) | human gut metagenome | biome: human gut; feature: human-associated habitat; material: faeces | place: United Kingdom | collected 2010/2012 ...
GCGGTTTCCTCGGCGGTGGCGCCCAGCATGATGGAATTGCCGTAGGACTTGCTCATCTTGCGCCCGTCAAGGCCCGGAATCTCCGGAGCGTCGGACAGGATGGCGTTCGGCTCAGGGAACACCGGGTGCTTCTTGGCATAGCGCTCGTTGAAACGACGCGCGATGGTGCGGGTGATCTCGATGTGCGGCAGGTTGTCCTTGCCGACCGGCACGACGTTCGCCTTGCAGAACAGGATGTCGCAAGCCTGATGAACCGGATAGGTGAGCAGCAGGCCGGTCAGCGCGTGGCCGGAAGCCTCCATCTCGGACTTCACGGTCGGGTTGCGGTGCAATTCGGCCTCAGTCACCAGCGAAAGGAACGGCAGCATCAGCTGGTTCTCGGCCGGAACCGCGGAATGCGTGAAGATCATGGTCTTTTCCGGGTCGATGCCGGCGGCCATGTAGTCGAGCACCAGATTGAGCACGTTCTCCTCGATGTGCTCGGTGGTGTCGCGGTCGGTGATCACCTGATAGTCGGCGATGATGATGTTGGACTTCACGCCGCGGTTCTGCATGGCCACGCGCTCGCGGATCGAGCCGAAGTAGTGGCCGAGGTGCAGACGGCCGGTCGGACGGTCGCCGGTGAGCATGGTGAACTTCTCCGGATGCTCCTCCAGCTTGGCCAGCGTCGCGTTCGAACGCTTCTTTGCGGCGAGGAAGCTGGCTCTCATTTCATTGCCGACAGCAGTGATCTGCTGCTCCTGGGTTTCGTCCGTCATACGTGTCCTTTTCTTAAGAAAATCAACGATTTTATCGTAAAAGTCTGAGCCGACAACGAAATAATGCGCAATAAGTGGTACTCTCTTGTTTGATGAATTGATAGCACAGTAATTTCAGGGGGTCAGATGGGCCGCGGACGTCAGAAAGCCAAACAGCAGAAAATAGCCCGAAAGCTCAAGTACCTGACCACCGACACCGATTACGATGAGCTTGCCAAGGAGCTCGGTGCGCAGGAGCCCGGTTCTGGTTCCTTCGACCCGTTTGCCGATATCGAAGCCAAGTATTCTCACGATGTGGACGCCGAAGATGAGACCGTTGGGGACGGCCAAACGTCTTCCGATTCCGCCGATGACCTTGACGAATACGCCAAGTGGGCCGCGGAAGCCGCGGCGAAGGCCACGAGTGGCGAGTTTCCGGCGGCAAAGGCCGCGTCGAAGCCGCACAAGCCCATCCCGATGCCGGTGCCCAGCGCGCTGAAGCCGAAGAAGCAGGACTGACTGCACAGATTTTTTCAACGAATGGCCCGTGGTTTCGACCGCGGGCCATTTTTTATTATTTCGATTGCGATTGTCGGGCGATTGTCGTGCTCGTCCCGCAAACCATCGCCGGTCGCGCCGCGCCGCGATCTATTCCTATGCCAGCGGCAGCAACCCGCTCAGATCGTCGCGTTCGCCGACGGCGGTGATGCGCCCGGCGTCCTTTTCCTCGTCCCAGCTGGTGATGCCGGTGGCGAGCCTCATCCATACGTCGGGGTCCAGTTCGATGACGTCCGGCGGCGTGAGATTGTGCGGATCGGACGCCGGCCCGTCGAGGATCTTGATGGCGCCCCACGGTGCCACGCGCACCTCCACGCCTTCGCCCGGCGCCTTCTTTTCCAGCAGGTATAGCGAGTAGCGCACCGCCATCGCCCACAGCTGGCGCGGCAGACGCGGCGAGAAGTTGAGCCGGAAATCGAAAGCGGTGTCGTCATCGGCCGGCAGCTGCTCGCTGAAAATGTTGTGCGCCGCGTCCTGCCACTGTTCGAAGGCGCCGCGTCCTTTGCCCAAGTCTTGTTCTCGTATGACAGCCATACCGGTATTGTGCAGCCCGCAAACGACTATGATGGAACTTTGCAAACGATGTAGTCGTAACTAAATAGGGGTTTGAGGGGCGATTTTCCTGCGATTGTGGTGCCCTCGCTTAATGGGCGCCATGCGTTGCGTTTGCAGTTTTTGCAATGTTTTTTGCAAACGAATGCCGGCTTACGATTGCTGGGAATTTCGTCTTTTTATGATTACGTAGTATGCTGTACATGAGAACGTATGCATGATGTTACTTAGTGTTCATGCGGCCGCAAATGCAAGGACGCTGGGGTAAGGCATAATGTTCCTGGAGAATATCCGTCAAAGGGAGTCAATCAATGACTGAAATTACCGCACCGAAGTCCGCGGTCACCGCGGAACAATTCGCTGACGAAATCCGTGAGCAGCTGAAGTACACCCAGGGCGTCACCGTCGAGCAGGCCAAGCCGGCTGATGTGTACGTCGCCGCGTCCGCCGCAGTGCGTCGCCATCTCGTGGATTCCTGGATGAAGACCCAAGCCGACATGGTCAACGGCAACACCAAGGCCGTGGGTTACCTGTCCGCCGAGTTCCTCATGGGCAAGCAGCTCGAGAACGCGCTGCTCAACGCCGGACTGACCGATCAGTTCGACAAGGCCGTGGAAGCTCTCGGCTTCGATGCGCAGGAAGTCATCGACGCCGAATACGAGCCGGGCCTCGGCAACGGTGGCCTGGGCCGTCTGGCCGCCTGCTTCATCGACTCCCTCGCCTCCCTCGGCGTGCCGGCGTTCGGTTACGGCATCCAGTACAAGTACGGCATCTTCAAGCAGGAATTCGACGAGAACGGCAAGCAGATCGAGACCCCGGATTACTGGCTGGCCAACGAGGAGCCGTGGGGCCACATCGACTACAACCGCGACCAGAAGGTCTCCTTCGGCGGCGAAGTCGTCGAAGAGAACGGCAAGAAGGTTTGGAAGCCGGCTTGGTCCGTGCGCGCCGTCCCGGTCGACTACATGGTTCCGGGCTACGCCTCCGGCCGTGTGAACACCCTGCGTCTGTGGACCGCCAAGAGCTACGACGAGTTCGATCTGCTCACCTTCAACAAGTCCGAGTATCTGGACGCCGTCAAGCCGCAGGTCGAGGCTGAGAACATCTCCAAGATCCTGTATCCGGAAGACTCCACCCCGCAGGGCAAGGCTCTGCGCCTCGAGCAGCAGTACTTCTTCGTGTCCGCCTCCATCCACGACGCCATCCGCGTCTTCTACCCGGGCCAGGACAAGCCGGATCTGACCACCTTCGCGGACAAGATCACCTTCCAGCTCAACGACACCCACCCGGTCATCGGCATCCCGGAGCTCATGCGCGTCCTCATGGACGAGTACGGCTACGATTGGGACACCGCTTGGAAGATCACCAACAAGACCTTCAACTACACCTGCCACACCCTGCTTCCGGAAGCCCTGGAAGTGTGGCCGTCCAAGCTCATCGGCGAACTGCTGCCGCGTCACCTCGAGATCATCGAGAAGATCAACGACCAGTTCGAGGCCGAGCTCAAGGCCAAGGGCGTTGACGAGGCCACCATCAAGGACATGGCCATCTACACCGGCGACTCCGTGCGCATGGCGTTCCTGGCCTCCTACGGCGGCTCCCACGTCAACGGCGTGGCCGAGCTGCACTCCCAGCTGCTCAAGGACGTCACCCTGAAGAACTTCTCCGACGTCTACCCGGACAAGTTCACCAACGTGACCAACGGCGTGACCCCTCGCCGCTTCATCAAGCTGGCCAACCCGCGTCTGTCCGACGTCATCACCGAAGGCCTCGGCACCGACAAGTGGCTGTCCGACCTCGAGCTGCTCAAGGGCCTCATCCCGCTGGCCGACGATGACGAGTTCGTCAAGAAGTTCGCCGCCGTCAAGCAGGCCAACAAGGTCGACTTCTCCAACTTCGCCAAGCGCAAGTACGGCTTCGACATCGACCCGAACACCATGATCAACACCATGGTCAAGCGTCTGCACGAGTACAAGCGCCAGGCCCTGAAGATCCTGTCCGTCATCGCCGACTACGCCGACATCAAGTCCGGCAAGGTCTCCGCCGACGACATCATGCCGCGCACCATCGTGTTCGGCGCCAAGGCCGCTCCGGGCTACTACCTGGCCAAGCAGACCATCCAGCTGATCAACAACGTCGCCCGCGTCATCAACAACGACCCGGACGTCAAGGGCAAGCTGAACGTCTACTTCCCGTGGAACTACAACATCGAGCTGGCCATGAACCTCATCCCGGCCACCGACCTCGACGAGCAGATCTCCCAGGCCGGCAAGGAAGCCTCCGGCACCGGCAACATGAAGTTCGCCCTCAACGGCGCTCTGACCGTCGGCACCCTCGATGGCGCCAACGTCGAGATCCGTGAGCGCGTGGGCGCCGAGAACTTCTTCCTGTTCGGCATGACCGAGCCGGAAGTCTCCGCGCTGTACGCCAAGGGCTACGACACCAAGGGTCTGTCCCGCGAGTACTACGAGAAGGACCCGCAGCTCAAGGCCGCCATCGATATGGTTGCCGACGGCACCTTCTCCGACGGCGACAAGGACACCTACAAGGACCTCGTCAACGATTGGCTGAACAAGGATTACTTCATGACGCTCGCCGACTTCCGCGCGTACATGGACATCCAGGCCCAGATCGAGGAAACCTACCGCGATCCGATGAAGTGGAGCCGCATGGCCGTGCTCAACGTGGCCAACTCCGGCTACTTCAGCTCCGACCGCTCCATCGAGGATTACCTCGAGCGCATCTGGCACACCGGTCCGCTCAAGTGATTATGAAGCGGTCATGAAACGTCGCCGGCATCGCCGACACACGCATGATCGCTTCCGTTCCGTCCGTTTCGCAATGGGCGGATAGTGATGACGACGAAGGCCCTTGGGATTTTCCAAGGGCCTTTTCGTATGTTTTTCGCATGTCCGATTGCGTATGCCGGTAGTGCCCGAATGTACGTGCCGGACGTACGTGGCAATACAGCGACAGTACGACGGAAGGCCGCAAGTCAATCGCAATCGCAAAAGCAAAAGAAAAACCCTGTATCGCAAGATACAGGGCGAAGCAACAAACCCAACGCGGCATAGGTGCGCCGGAAAAGGCGAAATCAGGCGGCTTCCGGCTCAGCGGCAGGAGCGGCGGCAGTGGCGTCGGCCTCCGGCTCGGCGTCCTTGGTCAGGCCCAGGTCGACCGGCGAGGAGCTGTTCTCCCACGGTTCCTCCCACGGGTCATAGTCGGGATTCTGCTGCTTGTAGATGTACAGACCGACGACGCCAGCAAGCAAAGCTCCGAAGAGCAGTGCGAAGAACTTCCAACCGTTAGAAGACTTGTTCTCCATGACGGCTCCTTTCAAGGTTTCCAAACACTGGCTGACCTGCTCGTTCAAGCCAGCTCTGTTCCCTATCTTAATTCGTGGAATGTGTCGATTGGGTGGATTTACGCGCCGGAAAATACCGCATGTGCCGGTAGTGTTGAGCTATGGCATACCAACGATTCAGTCTGTTTCCCGATTCCCCATCGTTCAAGGATCTGTTCTCCGCCCGATCGCTGCGATACCGGTGGCGCAACGGCGACCCGGTCATCACCACCGCCATCATGGCGATCTGCATCGTGGTGTGGGCCATCGAAGCGGTCCTCTTCCTCGTCTGGCCCGAAGGCGGCAACGCGTTCGTGAACGCCGGCATGCTGCTGCCCGCCACGGCCGTCCGGCACCCGTGGACCTTCATCACCTCGATGTTCCTGCACCAGCCGACCTCGCTGTGGCACATCCTGTTCAACATGCTTACTTTGTGGTGCGTGGGGCCCGTGCTGGAACGCATGATGGGGCATTGGCCGTACCTCGCGCTGTACGTGCTGTCCGGATTGGGCGGCGGCGCCGGACTGATGGTGTGGGCCGTGTGCTCGCCGTCGGGATGGATGACCGCCGCATATGGCGCGTCCGGCGCGCTGTTCGGCCTGTTCGCCGCGATTCTGGTGGTGTACAGGAGAATAGGCATCGATATTCGTTCGATGCTGATTTGGATGCTGATCAACTTCCTGATGCCGGTGATCACGCCGGGCATTGCATGGCAGGCGCATGTCGGCGGATTCATCGTCGGCGGCGTGCTTGCGTGGCTGCTGGTCACCGGCCTGCATGCGTTCCGCGGCAAAAGCCTGACGTGGCGCACCACGGTGTACGGCATCACGGTGTTCGTGGTGGTCGTGGTGATCATCGTGGGATGCAACGCCGGCAATCCGCTGATGCATATGTCACTTCTGTACCAGTAATGCGGGAACTACACACATGTAGTTTTCCACATCCGTGGATAACTTTGTGGATAAGTGAGGTCAAACCTGTGGGTAAGTCGGGGATAACGTGGTGGATTATCCACAAGGATATTCACAAAATGGCGGAACATAAGGAATTTCCTATGTGAAAATTGTGGATAACCGATATCCACACCCCATAAAATGGGGAAAATCGCCGCCGATATTTCGTGGTGCGACGTTGACTCAGGCACAAAATATGGGCGTTATCCACATTCATCCACATTTGTCCACTTGTTATCCACAGGAAAGATAAGATGACGAAGGCAATCGACAAGGACGCAATACCGATGCGCCACGGACGCAGGATACGCGTGCGACGATATGCGTGCGACATGGCAGATACTTGCGAAGAAGGGGAGAGGAACCATGAGTGACGGACCACTGCTCAACGACGTGACGCGCGCCTTCGCCGAGGCGCATCGCAATGAAGACGTGCGTGACCTGGCGCTCAAAACCAAACGGACGGCGGACCTCGACCTGCCGGCCGCGCTCGACCAGATCGCGGGCTGGCAAATCGCCCGCAACAAACTGCCGCAATGGGCCGCCTGCGCGGATATCGTCTATCCCGCGCATATTTCCATGGAACAGTGCTCATCGCAGTTCACAGCGCAATACAAGGCCGAAATCGCCCGACGTCTATTGCGATCTCTGCCGCAATCGGCGGGACAGACGGCCAACGACGCGACCATGACGGACCTGACAGGCGGATTCGGCGTCGATTTCTCATATCTCGCCCGCGAATTCGGTCACGCCACGTACGTGGAACGCCAATCGCATCTATGCGAACTGGCCGCGCACAATATGGCGGCGCTGGGCCTCACGCAAGCACAGGTGGTGTGCGGCGACGGCGTCGAATACCTACGTGCGATGGAGCCGGCGCAGCTGATCTACATCGACCCGGCTCGCCGCGACGAGCACGGCGCCCGCACCTACGCGATCGAGGACTGCACGCCCGACGTGCTGGCGCTGCGCGATCTGCTGCTGGCTAAGGCACGATATGTGATGATCAAACTGTCGCCGATGCTCGACTGGCGCAAGGCGGTCGACGATTTCGCGGGCACTGTGGCCGAAGTGCACATCGTCTCCACCGGCAACGAATGCAAGGAACTGCTGCTGGTGCTGGACGGCAAGGCTGCCGGGGCAACGTCCGATGCCGCAGCGGCAGACACGCGTGCGCCGCACGTGTACTGCGTGAACGACGATCAGCGACTCGACTACGATGCGGCCGCCTATACGCGCGGCCTGCGCATCGGGGACGCGCCGCTGCCGCACGAGCTGCGCTACCTGTACGAGCCGAACGCGTCGATCATGAAGGCCGGCTGCTTCGACGTGGTGGAAGCGCGATTCGGGGCGGTGCAGATCGGCCCGAGCAGCCACCTGTTCGTATCGGACGAGCCGGTCGATGGTTTTCCGGGGCGCGGTTTTGCGATTGAAACGATCGGCGGTATGGGTAAGAAGGAGCTGAAGCGATTGCTGTCCGGCTTGGACCGTGCCAACATCGCCGTGCGTAATTTCCCACTCACCGCGCCGCAATTGCGCAAGAAACTCAAGCTCGCCGACGGCGGCGACGCCTACCTGTTCGGCACCACCATGCAAGGCGGCGACCACGTGCTGATTCGGACGGCAAAAATCAGCAGATAATCGGCGGGTAAGCGGCGGCTTTCCACTCGACAGGAAACCGCTTTTCCTAAAGCTGAAGCGGGGCGATGCAGACGCGGTAAGTAAAGTGGATGAAGTGGATGAAGCGGATGAAAAAAGACGCCGGATCGCAAAGAACCCGGCGTCTTTTGAATAAGCCTCGATGGAATAGGCGAAACGGAGAAAACCGACTCAGCGCCACCACATGGTCATAATGAAACCGACCATGATGATTGCGAACGCGATGGCCAGGTTCCAAGCGCCGATGTGCGGAATCGGATAATCGGTGGTCAGGTAGTAGACCACGGCCCACACCAGACCGATGATCATCAGCGCGCAGAACAGCGGCACGAACCAGCGCGGGTTGGACTTGGTGCCCTTGATGCTTTCCTCCACACGGCGGGTGTTCTCCGCCTGACGGTTCATCATGCGTTGCATCTGCGGTGACAGCGAATCCTTATCAACGGTGGCGTTCAGCACCGCTTCGACACGGTCCATAGGAATATCGAGATCGTCATCGTCGGACTGGTCCTCGTCAACGGAAGTCTTGTCGACGACATCTTCGGTGGTTTCCTCGACGGCAGCGGTGTCGTCGGCGGACTGCAGATCCTTCTGGTCATCCGCGGTGGTTTCGTGCAGCTCTTCGTCAGCCATCAGCATAGTCTCCTTTAATAGGCTAAAAGTCATAATAGTGGGTAGACTCGAAAGCGGCGAACTCACGGCGTAAAACTGTTCAAAATCAGGACAATTGTTCAGTGAAACCCGGCGGATTCAGGCAGGTTTGGAAAGGCGCGTATGGCGAAGCATACCGGAAAGCACAGCGCGAAACGGTCGAAGGCGGCCGGCGTCGCGGCGTTCCTCGTGCTGCTGTTCTCCGGATTCCTGCTGTCCACCAACCTGCGCGTCAACCGTTCCGTGGTGGTCAGCAACGATACCGCCGAACTCGTGGAACAGCGCGTGAAAAAAGTGAACTCGCTACGGTCCGAAATCGATGCGCTGAGCACCAGAGTCAACGATCTGAGCAAAACACTCGACAGCCAGAACGCCGACGGATCGCAAGACAGCGAAAGCGCCGGCAACGGCACCATGCTCCCCGCCGTGGAAGGCCCGGGACTGGTGGTGACGCTCGACGATTCGCCGCTATGGGAGAACATGGTCGACGCCAACGGATCCAGCGCCAACATCAACGATTACGTGGTGCACCAGCAGGACATCGAAGCCGTGGTCAACGCGCTGTGGGCGGGAGGCGCCGAATCCATGCAGATCATGGACCAGCGCGTATTGTTCAACTCCGCCGTACGCTGCTCCGGCAACGTGCTGCTGCTGCAAGGCAAGAAGTATTCGCCGCCGTTCAAAATCTCGGCGATCGGACCAGTGGAGGGCATGAGAAAAGCGCTCGACGATTCCGAGGAAGTGTCCATCTACAAGCAGTACGTGAGCGCGTTCGGCCTGGGATGGCAGGTCGACGAGAAAACGAAACTGCATTTCGACGCGACCGACGCGTTGCAGCAGCCGTTGCAGTATGCGAAAGCGCTCGAAAACGACAAGAACGGCGACTCGCAAGAGGGGAAATAACAATCGATGAAACATGTGGCAAGCCGTGGCGGACGCACCAAAAGCGCGCTGTGGACGATACTCGGCATCCTCGCCGAACTCATGCTGACCGCCGCCGCCATCTGCGCGCTGTACATCGCATGGCAGATGTGGTGGACGGGCGTGCAGTCGGAGCATAACCAGATCGAAACCCGCCAATCCGTATCCTGGTCCGATCCAGGAAAGTCCGGCAACGTCACCGTGGCGAAGGCACAGCAGGGTGACCCGCCTGTACAGCCGCAAAGCGCCACGGAAGGCGAACTCATCGCCCAAATCTACATACCGCGATTCGGCAGCCAATGGCAGCGCAACCTGGTGGAAGGCACGGACCTGACACAGCTCAACAAGCACGGCCTCGGCCACTACACGGATTCGCAGATGCCCGGCCAGGTCGGCAACTTCGCATTCGCCGGCCACCGCAACGGCTACGGGCAGCCGCTCGGCGACGTCGACAAACTGCAGGAAGGCGACCCGATCATCGTCCGCACGCAGGATTACTGGTACGTGTACCACTACACCAGCTACAAAATCGTGCTGCCGACACAGACCGAAGTGGTGGCGGCCAACCCCGAAAACCCCGGCGCAACACCGACCAAACGCATGCTGACCATGACCACCTGCGAACCGAAATACTCCACGCCGACGCACCGCTGGATCAGCTACGCCGAATTCTCCTACTGGGCGAAGGTCTCCGACGGCATCCCACAGGAACTGGCCTCCCAAAACGCCAACGGCACAGTCAAATTCGTCAACAACGAACAGTCGTCGTTCCTGTCGTCGATCGATACGCTGAAACCGTGGATCTTCGGCGCGCTCGCCGCATACGTGATCATATTTATTTCCGCCGCCGTCGCCTGGCGATGGCCGTATCTCGCCGACGTGCGCGCAGGAAGACGAAAGAAGGCCGATTTCAGCATCTACGGCGGTTTGCTGCGCGTGCAGCCCGGCGTGCTGCCTATTCGGATCGTATTGCTGTTGCTGCTGGTGTTCGCGGCCTGCGCATCCTGCTTTGAATGGCTGTTCCCGTGGGCTGCGACGAATATCCCGGCATTGCAGGAGATGTCGAATTACACGGCCATCTAACGGGCTGTGCAGGGCGTTTGCTGGTGCCTTGTCGTCTGCTGGTGCCGCATCGCCGCACGATGGCTGCAGCGTGAGACGCGCGCGGTGTCATGAGACATTTCGCACGTACACTGCTGTTCAAACGTTGATAGGAGCATGATGACCGATTCCGCACGTATTCTGGTCGTGGACAACTACGATTCGTTCGTTTACACGATTGTCGGCTATGTGAAGACGCTTGGTGCCACAGTGACCGTGGTACGTAACGATGCGATCGACCCGTCCGCCCCGGGCGTGATCGACGACTACGACGGTGTGCTGATTTCCCCCGGTCCTGGCGCTCCATCGGAATCCGGCGCTAGTGAGGACATGATTCGCCTGTGCGCGGCGCAGAACAAGCCGATGTTCGGCGTGTGCCTCGGCATGCAGGCATTGGCCGAAGTGTTCGGTGCCACAGTGAGCCACGCGCCGACCATCATGCATGGCAAGACCAGTTTGGTGGAGCATATCGACGATGAGATCTTCGACGGCGTGGCCAATCCGATGACCGCCACGCGCTACCATTCCCTGGCTGTCGAACCGGATTCCGTGCCGGACGAGCTGGTGGTGACCGCGTGGACGCAGGACGATCATATCGTGCAGGGCATCAAGCATCGCGACAAGCCGATGTATGCGGTGCAGTTCCATCCGGAATCCGTCATGACCCAGGACGGGTATCGGCTGTTGGCGAACTGGCTTAAGGTGTGTGGGCAGGAGTCGGCAGTGGAGAAGTCGATTGGATTGCAGCCTAAGGTGAGCGAGTAGTTTTCTTTTTTGAGCTTGCTGAATTGCGATTTTTTGCGATGAATGAGTGAGTGATGAAGAGTGGTGAGTGACGGCGATGGCTGTTGCTTGCTTTTGTTTGCTTGCGGTGCCGCTTTGCTTCCCGCAGGTCCTGTTCACGACACACTCAAGGCCGTTCGGCCAAGCTTACGGTCGTGAACAGGACCTGCGGGAAGCAAAGCTCCTTTGGCTTTATGGAGCTGCCTTCGGCTGCTTTTGTTTTTTGAGGGAAAGAGAAAGGGGAGGGAGCGGCTTTGAGCCGCTCCCTCCCCTGATTTTGTTAGTTGCCTTGTTGGTTGTTGCTGTTGTTGCCGTTACTTGTGTCGGTGCTGGGGGTGTCGCTGGATGACTTCTTGGTGGTCAGCGTGATGGTCGATCCGCTGTCGGCCTGGCTGCCGCCATTCGGAGACATCGACACGACGGTCGCATCGTCGTCCTGTGGCCCGTTGACGCTTACCTGGAATCCGGCGGCCTCCAAAATGCTCTTTGCTTCGGCAAGTGTGGAGTTGGCAACGAACGGCACGCTCACCTGCTGCTTGCCGGTGGACACCCAGATGGTCACGGCCGTTCCCGCTTCGACGGTGCTGCCGGAACCCGGATCGATGCGGGTGACTGCACCGGACTGCACCGAATCGGAATACTCGCTTTCGATGGTGATCTGCGTCAGACCAGCCTGCTTGAGCTGCGCGATGACCGAATCCTTGGCCTGGCCTACTAGACCATCCGGAATCTTGGTCATACCGGACGAAATATACAGCGTGATGATGGTGCCCTTGGTCTGCTTCGAATGCGCGGCCGGATTGGTGTTCACCACCTTGTCTTTCTCGATGGAGGCACTGTCCACGGTCATGACATTGCCGATCTTGAAGCCTGCCGCCTCAAGAATGCCCTTCGCTTCCTCCTGCGTCTTGCCGGACACGTCAGGCACGCTGACCGCCTGCGGGCCGGTGGAGAACCATACGGAGACGGTGGAGCCCTTCGCCACCTTCTTGCCGCCCTTCGGGTTCTGTTTGGTGATGGTGCCCTTCGGTTGGCTGGACGTGGAATCGTCACGGGCGTCAAGCTTCAGACCAAGGGCCTTAAGCTGTTCTTCCACACGCGCCTGGGAAATGTTCGACGTGTCGGTGAAGTCCGGCACGGACACCAGATCCGCAGTGTTCTTATGCCCGTTCAACGCGAAGAAAATACCGATGACGGCCAGCAAAACAACGATGCTGCCGATTACGGAAGCGATGATGATCTGCTTCTTCTTGCGCTCCTGCGCGGCCTTGGCACGCTGTTCCGCACGGGTCTTCGTTTCGACTCCGCCATTCGGATTCGGCACGGCCTCGAACTGGCCGGTGACCGGGTTGAACGCCTGCGTCGGCGCATCCGTCGCCGGCGCCATGGGCACGGTGGCGGCATCCATTTCGGCCTGCTTGCGGGCCTTCATGTTGGTCAGGTCGGTCAACGGGTTGAACGCGGCAGCCATCGGCACACCGCCGTTCATGAACGTCAGCAGATCGTTCTTGAACTCGGAAGCGGTGGCGTACCGGTTCTGCCGATCCTTGGCCATCGCCTTCGCGCAGATCGAATCCCACATCTTCGGCAGGCCCGGCACGATCGTGCTTGGGGGAGTGGCGACTTCCGACACATGCTGGTAGGCGATCGCCACCGCCGAATCGCCGGTGAACGGCGGCCGGCCGGTGAGCATTTCGTACAGCACGCAGCCGGCGGAATACAGGTCGGAACGCATGTCGACGCTTTCGCCGCGCGCCTGCTCCGGAGACAGGTATTGCGCGGTGCCGACGACGCCCTGCGACTGCGTCATCGTGGCCGCGGAATCGTCGATCGCGCGGGCGATGCCGAAGTCCATGACCTTGACCACGCCCTGCTCGGAAATCATGATGTTGCCGGGCTTGAT
>ERZ827498.3538-NODE-3538-length-13156-cov-6.095413_pt1 | contig 13156 bp, 13 predicted proteins | sample MGYA00519865_ERZ827498 | MGnify/ENA primary metagenome ERZ827498 (study PRJEB31778, sample SAMEA3449328) | human gut metagenome | biome: human gut; feature: human-associated habitat; material: faeces | place: United Kingdom | collected 2010/2012 ...
CGCAGAAAACCGAGGCGGAGAACCTGGAGATCGTCCAGATGGTGCGCGCCCTGCGTATGACCCCGGCCCAGCTGTCCGCCATGCTGTCTGGCGGCATGGTGCCCGGCCGGGCGGTGGGTTCTGCCAATCCCGAACAGGAGGAAATGACCCATGAAGAATAAAAAGATTTTCAGAACCTTTGCCGCCCTTTGCACCTGCCTGATGCTGATGGGCGGCTTCTCTGTGACCGCCTTTGCCCAGGGCACTGACCCTGCGCCCACGGCCACACCGGCGGCGGACGCCACCAACGACAGCAACGTGGTGGTGGAGGAAACCGAGGACAGCCCCGCCCTGACCCCGGAGGGCAACGCCGCCCTGGTGGATGACTTTGGCGGCAACAAGCAGCTCATCACCGTCACCACCAAGGCGGGTAACTATTTTTACATCCTCATTGACCGCGCCAACGAGGACAAGGAGACCGCCGTCCACTTCTTGAACCAGGTGGACGAGGCCGACCTGGAGGCGCTGATGGAGGACGGCGAGACGGCGGAGGAAACGCCCGCCGTCTGCAACTGCACGGAAAAGTGCGCCGCCGGTGCGGTAAATACAGCCTGCCCGGTGTGTGCTGTGAATATGGCGGGGTGTACGGGCCAGGAGCCGGAACCCACCCCTGACCCGGAGGCGGAGGCCGAGCCGGAAACCGAACCGGCGGGGCTGAATCCGGCGTTCCTGCTGGTGGTGCTGGCCGCGCTGGGCGGCATCGGTGCGCTGGTCTACTTCAAATTCATCAAGCAGAAGCCCAAGACCAAGGGCAGCGACAACCTGGATGATTATGACTACGGCGAGGACGAGGAACTCCCGGAGGATGAGACCTGGGAGACTGAGCCGGAGGATGCCGACGGGGGCGGCGACGAGGAAAGCGAGGACAAGACGGATTGACCCGCTTCACCGACAGCCCTTTTGAACCCATGATGACGCGCAGGCCGGAGGGCGGGAAGGCAGCTTCCCGTCCTCCCTTTTTATCTCCCGGCCACCCCTGTTATGGCTGCGGAAACTACCGCCCCGGCCAGCCCTGCGTGGGCTTTTGCCACAAAGAGCTGACTGCCTGGCTGCGTGAAAGGAGAAAAGCAAAATGAATGATTTGATCCAATTTCTCATTGTGTTCGACCTGATCTGCTTCGGCGTCTACTTTGGCGGCGACATCGTTTGCACGGCGCTCGCCAAGGTGCGCAAAAAACCGGGCCAGAAAGGCCCTTATGAATTTGAGGTGGAGGACGAACCCGCTGAACCGCCTCTATCCATTGACGCCATCCGCCACCTATTCCGCGGCGAGGTCCACGATTTTGTCCGAAACAAACTTCTGCCCAGCGGACGGGAGACGCTTTCCGCCCTGACCGAGCCGGAGCAGACGGCGGCCCGGTTCCTGTTCTGCGCCCTGATCGGCTATCTCAAAGAGGAAGCCCCGATGGATGAGCAGAGCTTCCCGATGGTGATGGAGATGCTGAACTATGCGGAGGACGCGAAAGAGGACGGCGACAAGGACGTGATCGACATTCTGATGGAGGAAACCGTCGCCCGGACCCGCCAGCGCGAGGAATATTTCAGCGATTACCGCCGCTACCAGCTCATGCAGGTGGATAAGGCGCGTGTGCTGCTGGCCTGCCGGGTCATTATCAACGACCTGCTGGGCGAGCTGTACCGCTATGATTACAACGTCGGTTATGACTGCCTTCTGGACGATGGCAACAGCGTTTCCAGAAAGCTGAAAAAATCCAACGAAGAAATGGAGGTTGAGGAAGATGCGCCTTGTGATCGCTGAGAAGCCCTCGGTGGCAAAATCCCTGGCCACCGTGCTGGGCGCTGCCACCCGCAAAGACGGCTACCTGGAGGGCGGCGGCTGGCTGGTGAGCTGGTGCCTGGGGCACCTGGCCGGGCTGGCGGACGCCGCCACCTACAACCCCGACTACGTCAAGTGGCGCTACGATGACCTGCCCATTCTGCCGGAAACCTGGCGTTTTACCATCGCCAAGGACAAGCGGGATCAGTTTGACGTGCTGCGCACCCTGCTGCGGCGGGAGGACGTGACCGAGGTAGTCAACGCCTGCGATGCCGGGCGCGAGGGCGAGCTGATTTTCCGCACGGTCTACTGTCTGGCGGGTTGCCAGAAACCTATGAAACGGCTGTGGATTTCCTCAATGGAAGATGCCGCCATCCGGGAGGGCTTTGCCAACCTGCGCCCCGGCGCGGACTATGACGGGCTGCACCAGGCGGCCCTCTGCCGGGCCAAGGCCGACTGGCTGGTGGGTATCAACGCCACCCGACTGTTCTCGGTGCTGTACCACCGCACCCTCAATATCGGGCGGGTCATGTCCCCGACGCTGGCCCTCATCGTCCAGCGGGAGGCAGAGATCGACGCCTTCAAGCCGGTGCCGTTCTATTCTGTGGCTCTGGACCTGCCCGGTTTTACCGCTGCCAGCGCCCGCATGGACAAAAAAGCCGATGCCGAACAGCTGAAAACTGCCTGCCAGGGCGGTACGGTGACGGTCAAGCAGGTGGAGCGCAGGGACAAATCCGAGAAGCCGCCCGCCCTCTATGACCTCACCACTCTCCAGCGGGACGCCAACCGCCTGCTGGGGTTCACGGCGCAGCAGACACTGGACTACCTGCAAAACCTCTATGAAAAGAAGCTCTGCACCTATCCCCGGACGGACAGCCGCTATCTGACCTCCGACATGGCCGAGGGCCTGCCGGTGCTGGTGAATCTGGTTGCCAACGCCATGCCGTTCCGCAAGGGTATCGCCATCTCCTGCGATGCGGCGGCGGTCATCAACGACAAGAAAGTGACCGACCACCATGCGGTGATCCCCACCCGGAACATCCGGGAGGCGGATCTGACCGCGCTGCCGGTGGGCGAACGGGCGATTTTGGAGCTGGTGGCCCTGCGGCTGCTGTGCGCGGTGGCCCCGCCCTATAACTTTGCAGAAACCGCCGTTGTTGTGGACTGCGCTGGTGCGGAGTTTACCGCCAAAGGCCACACGGTGAAGCAGCCCGGCTGGCGGGCGCTGGATGCCGCCTACCGGGCCAGCATGAAAAGTGCGCCGGAACAGGACGGCAATTCCGAGGACAAGGCCCTGCCGGAACTAACCGAGGGCCAGGCGCTGCCGGTTGCCGGTGCCGCCGTCAAGGAGGGCAAGACCACCCCGCCCAAGCACTTCACTGAGGATACCTTACTCTCTGCGATGGAGACTGCCGGAAAAGACGATATGCCGGAGGACGCCGAGCGCAAGGGGCTGGGCACCCCCGCCACCCGCGCCGGAATTTTAGAGAAATTGGTGTCCACCGGCTTCCTGGAACGCAAAAAGAGCAAGAAAACCGTGCAGCTTTTGCCGTCCCACGACGCCATTTCCCTGATTACCGTCCTGCCGGAGCAGCTGCAATCCCCGCTGCTGACCGCTGAGTGGGAGTACCGGCTGGGCGAGATCGAGCGCGGCGAGCTGGCCCCGGAGGACTTCATGGCTGAGATCACCGCCATGCTGAAGGAGCTGGTGGGAACTTATCAGGTCATCAAGGGCAGCGAGTACCTGTTTGCCCCGCCCCGCGAGGTGGTGGGCAAATGCCCCCGCTGCGGCGGTGAAATTGCAGAAATGCAAAAAGGCTTCTTCTGTCAGGACCAATCTTGCAAATTTGCGATCTGGAAGAACAACAACTGGTGGGCAGCGAAGCGCAAACAACCCACCAAGGCCATTGTGGCGGCGCTGCTGAAAGATGGCCGCGCCCATGTGACCGGGCTGTACTCCGAGAAAAGCGGCAAGACCTACGACGCCACCGTGGTGCTGGAAGATACCGGCCAGTACGTCAACTTCAAGCTGGAATTTGACCGGCAGAAAGGCGGTGGCAAATGAAACTGAGTTTGTATGAACAGGAAACCATTATCCTCTACAACCAGGCTGAGGCCACCGCCGAGGTCTACACCCATGACCCGAAGCTGCTGGAGAAATTACGGCGGCTGGCGGAAAAGTACCCGGACCAGATCGTGAAAAAGGACCGCCAGACCTTCACGGTGCCCAAACGCTGCGTGTCGGTGCGGGAGCCGTACAGCGCCGAGCGCCGCAAGGCCGCCAGCGAACGGGCCAAGGCTGCCGGGTACAAACCGCCCGTCCCGAAAGCGGGCGGCAAGTAAGCATGGGCGAGAGCGTCTTTGAAGTCGTAAAACAGTCCGTCACCGCCAGAGGGGCGGCGGAGCTTTACGGTATCGCGGTGGGGCGCGGCGGCATGGCCTGCTGCCCCTTCCACGATGACCGCCACCCCAGCATGAAGGTGGACACCCGTTTCCACTGTTTTGGCTGCGGAGCAGACGGCGATGTGATCGACTTCACCGCCAGGCTCTACGACCTGTCCCCCAAGGAGGCCGCCGAAAAGCTGGCCCAGGATTTTGGCCTTTCCTATGACAGCAAGGCCCTGCCCCGGCGAAGCTATGTCCGGCAAAAATCTGAGGCGCAGGTGCGGAAAGAAAAACGGGAACACGGCTGGCGCGTCCTGACGGACTACTACCACTTGCTCCGAAAATGGGAGGCCGACTATTCCCCCAGGACGCCGGACGAGGACCCGCACCCGCGCTTTTTGGAGGCTGTTCAGAAAAAAGAGTACATGGGCTATCTGCTGGACACTTTTCTCGACAGCAGTACCGAGGAACAGGACCAGTGGATCGCAGAACACACCACTGAACTTTCGGCCATAGAAAGGAGAGTGAAAATCATGACTGACAAACCCACCAACCGGGAACGGCTGCAACAGATCACGGCAGGCATCGAGCAGGGCATTAAAGAGCTGTTCGAGAGCGAAAAGTATATGCGCTACCTGTCCGTGATGTCCCGGTTCCACCGCTACTCTGTCAACAACACCATGCTCATCTATATAACAGACTTGCCGGACGGGACATTTGAAATGGGAACACTGGTGCGCTTTGCCGGATATTCTTTCCTCACATCCATGCCGGTGTTGTCGTTCATGCTGCTGATTTCTTCACGCTTTGAAAATATGTGGATACCGCTCGGTGTAGGGGTCGCTGGATTTTTAAGCGGTATGGCGCTGGCCAGTTCCAATCTTGCTGTCTTGATGGTTCATCCTTTTGTGCTTATGCTGAAACCGGCAGTTGCCATGAGCGCCCAGCCCGATATGACTGTGAGCGCGGTATCTCTGATAGAGACTGTTTTGTTCCTTGCTATTGCACTGTGGCTGGCGAAAAGCAAACGCTATGAGTAAGGAGGGATTATAGAAATGAGTTTTTTGGAACTGCTCAAAATTGAGTTTATGAAGGTGAAACGCTCAAAGATCGTACCACTGATCTTTATCGCGCCGCTGTTGGTGGTTGCCTCCGGGGTTGCAAGCCTGAGCCGCTATTTCACCCCGGAATATACAAATGCTTGGCCTGCCATGTTCATTCAGAGCGCACTGGTTTATGCGTATTACCTGTTGCCGTTCAGTATGATTGTTGTCTGTGTGATGATTGCAGGCCGGGAAACCGGTAACAATGGCATCTTAAAAATGCTGGCGTTGCCGGTCAGCCGATACGCGCTTTCGATTGCCAAGTTCTGTGTGCTGGCATTTTACCTGTTCATGGAAATGGTGGTGTTTCTTGCAGTGTTTGTAATTGCGGGATTGATTGCGACACAGACGATGGGAGTAACAGAAACCTTGCCGATCCTGTATCTGCTGAAATGGTGCCTGGGGCTGTTTCTGACAATGCTGCCGTGTATTGCGGCTATGTGGGCAATCACGGTTCTGTTTGAAAAGCCGCTTCTTTCCGTTGGGTTGAATTTGCTGCTTGTAATTCCCGGTATCTTGGTTGCGAATACGCCGCTGTGGATTGTTTATCCGTACTGTTACAGTGGCTATCTCGTTTCCTGCTCTCTCCATGACTTTACAGCAGAAACCTCCGATGCCGCTTTTTCGCTGTTTCCGTTCCTGCCATGTGCGATCATCGTGTTCGGTCTGCTTTTCGCACTGGCTGTCACCCGCTTTGGGAAAAAAGAAATGAGGTAAATCTATGGAAAAGAAAAAACTTCAATCAATCAGTATCGCTGCACTCATTGTGAGCATCCTGCCGCTGGCGGCCCTTATCCCGTCATTTCTGCACCTTTCGCTGTCGGACGGAATCCGAACTGTTTGGGCCGGAGCAAATATCGTTTTTGTCCTGTTGGGGCTGATTCTTTCAGTAGTTTGTGTGCGGAACAGGGAAAGCCGCAGCGTTATCAATATTGTATCGACAGCGATCAGCGTGTTTTGGCTGTTGCTGATGGTAGGAATTGTCGCACTCGCCATGTTCCTTTCTTTCGTTCAGTGAGGAAACGACTATGCGTAAAAGTGGGAAAATTCTTGGATGCTGCCTGATTACGGTTTCTTTACTGGCCTGTACTGCCTGCTCTGGCTTCGATAGATTAAGTGATAATTTGAAGGACGGGGCTGAGCAACTCAGTGACGATGTGGTGATCGGGAAAAGCAACGCGCTTATAACGCCTTATCAGTCATTTGAGGGCAGCCGTACTTCGGATAACGATGCTTTCCAGGCTACTTATGATGCCTCTGTAACGGGGTTCGACGGGCAGGATATTTTGGTGGCCGATACGAACCTCCCAGAAAATGAGTGTCGGGAAGTTACAATCCAGTATAGCTTTGATGTGCAATCTGGAAACTGCCAGCTCATCTATATTTCCCCTGAACTGAAAGAAACGGTACTTGTCGAGAACGAGAACGGCAGCGTTACGGTTCAACTTCAAGAGGGTGCAAACTATATCGGTATCAGCGGAACTGACTATTCAGGCTCTATTCAGATCGCAATAGAATAAGGGTAAACAATGTTTCTGCCGGGCGACGGCAAAAGAAAAAAAGCCGTCGTTCAGCAGGCAATCGCCATGCCCTAAACACACTTACGGCGGCTTTGACAAAATCAAGGCCGCCGTTCCATATGCCCAAAGAGTGACGACCCTGTTTCGACGGTAACGGCGGCTTTAGGAGGGAGCCGCCGTGAAGCAAAGACTGCTTCGACATAATTCGGCAGGGATTTACCTGTCAAAAAAAGCCTGACCGTCAATCGGCCTCCATCTGCTTATGAACAGGCACTATCGTGGCTGGTTCATAAGCGTCATAAGTCCTCTTTTAGCAGCGCCAGCCGCCGTTCTTCGGATGCTGGCGCTTTTGCTTGTCGTTTTTTCGGGAATTTCCCCGAAAGGTGTCGCTCACCGCCTTCATTTCGGTTCACCCGTCAACCCGTGAATCGAAATGGAGGTACATAATGCAGAAGATCAATCTTCGGGAGCTGTATCCCGATGTGTATAAAACCGATGTCTTTGTGGATGTAGCCGAGGAAGTCCTGGCCGCGATCCGAGGCCAGGAGCAAGACGATGCCGCCTACGAACGCCGGAAGTTCCGGCACAAGGCCCATTACTCTCTGAACCGGGAGGATGGCATTGAAAACGATGCCCTCAACCGGCCACTCACCCCGGCGGAAGTCCTGGAGCAGAAGCTGCTGCGGGAGGAAGTGTATGCCGCGCTGATGCAGCTGACCGCCATCCAGGCCCGGCGTATCTACGCCCGGTTTTACCTGGGCATGACGGTGGCCGAGATCGCCCGGATCGAGGGTGCTGACCGCCGCCGCGTGTGGGAGAGCATCCGGCGCGGACTGAAGAAGCTGGCGCGGTTGCTGGATACGGCCCAATAACCTGACCGCCGCATAGCGGCAAAAAGAGAGCCGGTGGGGGTTTTTATTCCTCCACCGGCTTACTTATTCTCTAAATGTTCATCTGGGTCAACCCCAGCCGTCTGCACCATCTCTTTTAGCTCATCAGTCAACGCGCGGGTCGAGTTTAACAGCACTTTTCTGGCAGCCGGAGGGCACGAAAGGTAAAGCTGCCGCATATCGTTGGCGGCTTGCTCATCTTCAGGCAGATCGAGATTCATCAGGGAATCTAAAGATAAATTCAAGACTTTGCAAAAAGCGCGCAGAACCTCAAAAGAAGGATTCTTCACCCCTCTTTCGCAGCCCTGAACGTGCTTTAGAGAAACGTGGCTCAGATCTGCGAGTTCCTGCTGCGTCAATCCTTTTTCCTTACGCGCTTTTTGTATCCTTCGTCCCAGCTCTTTTATCAGTTCCATAGGCACTATCGTCTCCTTAATCATATTTTATCGTGCCCATTTCCTTGCAGGAAGAACCTCATAAAAGGTGTTTTTGAGTACGATAGTACCTATTTTATTGTGCTTGTAAGGAGCTTGCGCTGTCCGCAGCTTCTATGAAGCGGTAGGGCAAAATATTTTTTTCAAATAAATCGCAGTACAGACAGGACAAATCGCCTGTTTTTGTCATGGCTGTCAAGAAGGAGCTTTTCTTTCGCTGACCTTTGACAACTGAATACACGGCAGAACAGGTACATAACCCGCGCATGAGCGAGTGCAGGACGCCGCGAAGATGGAGCAGCCAGGAGGTGATGGACAAGCTGTTTCGGAGCGATCAACGTCCCTGTGACCCGGATGGTGGCACATCCGGCGCGATGAGGGCGCGGGGGCTTAAAGATACTTCCTCACGGCCCGCCAAAGACTTGGGGGGAACCCTGCGGCACACGATACGAACGATGCTGCGGAGTTATGACAGCCGCGCCAGCGGAGACCTGTTGTGTTCCCATCGTCAGGGGGCGTGGCAAATATGACGAGTAATCCGAACAGAATAACAGTAGCCGCACCAGGTTTTTATCCGAAGATTTCTTTCAGACTGGTGCGGCTGTTTAAGTATTAAGATATTAAGGAGGCGAGAGTGATGTTTGAAAAATTCCATCGAGGTGACATATATTCGGCTGATTTAAGCCCTGGTATCGGCTCCGAACAAAGTGGCTCTCGTCCTGTACTCATTCTTCAAAACAATGTGGGAAATTGTTTCAGTCCTACGATTATTATTGCAGCAATTACCAGTGTAAGCAAAAAAAACAGAAAGTTCCCCACGCATTACCACTTAAATGACAGATGCGGTTTGGTGAAACCATCTGTTGTTATGCTGGAACAGATCAGAACAATCGACAAGTCGAGGTTAAAAAACTATATTGGTCATCTAAACAAGGATGACATGGAAAACATAAACAAGACGCTCTTGTGCAGTCTGGGGATTACATAAAAGTGCCGAAAGGCCGTATCATTTTCAGGCTGTGCAAGTAGAGTTATAATTTCGTTAGGAATTGCGGAGGTGATTCTGAATGGAGAATATCCAGAATAAAAGCGCATTGATTCCTTCAGATGAAATCCGGTCAGAAGAACTTCTGGCGGAACAAAAATTTGAAGCGTTTATCACTTCGCTGGCACATATCATCGAGAAATATGGTATGAGAGTGCTGGGCGAGGTTGACGGAGCTGCGTGAGAATCGCAGCTTTACATAGGATATTTTCCAAAAGTAAATTTTGGAGGTATGAATTATGAACCGATATGGAAAACGCTGTGTTTTGTATCCGAGGGTCAGCACAGAGATGCAAGTGGACGGATACAGCCTGGAAGGTCAAAAAAATATGCTGACACGATTTGCGGATCGTGAGGAAATGATCGTTGTTGATACTTATGAAGATGCCGGTAAATCCGGTAAATCTATTGAGGGACGGCCTGCCTTTCAAAAAATGCTCAGAGATATTGAGGATGGCTTGGACATTGACTATATTTTAGTGTATAAGCTGTCACGGTTTGGCCGTAATGCAGCAGATATACTTAACTCTTTGGAGTTGGTTCAATCTTATGGTGTAAATCTGATTTGCATAGAAGAAGGGATTGATTCCTCTCAGACAAGCGGAAAACTTTTGATTTCTGTACTATCTGCTGTGGCTGAGATTGAGCGTGAGAATATTATCGAGCAGACGATGAACGGGCGGCGCGAAAAGGCACGGCAAGGTGGATGGAATGGTGGCTTTGCTCCCTACGGGTATACACTGGAAGATAACAAGCTGATGATTGAAGAAACAGAGGCTGTGGCAATACGGAAGATTTTTGAATTATATACTTCATCGGAAATCGGTTTGGGTGGTATTGCGAATCAGTTGAACTTACAAGGTATACGGAAAATTCCGAGGCAGAATGGCACATTAGAGGATTGGACAGGACATTTTATTAAACTGATATTGGATAACCCGGTTTATTGCGGTAAAATTGCCTATGGACGGAGAACGAAGGAAAAAGTCAAAGGCACAAAAAACGATTACCAGATGAAAAGAAATGACGATTACATTCTGACAGAGGGACAGCATAAAGGAATCGTTAGTGAGGAGGTATGGGAAAAGGCTCATGCCAAGCGTCTTAGAACCGGAGTAAAGCAACCGTCAAAAATTGGGCGGGATCGAGTTCATTTGTTATCAGGTCTGCTGAAATGCCCGGTTTGTGGAAGTCCCATGTATACGAATAAACACGCATGGACAAATAAAGATGGCACTTACAAAGAAATTTACTATTATGTATGTAGTCGGAATAGGATGGTCAGGGGTAAGCATTGTGAATATAAGGCAATGCTGAAAAAGACCGATATTGAACCGATGGTCATTGAGGCAATTCGTGAGATCGTAAGGAATGAGGAATATGCCCAGGCCATTAAAAAACGGATTGGCGTTCAGATTGACACGAAAGCAGTGGATAAAGAACTGGAGGGCTATCAGGCAAAGCTGAAGGAAGTTGATCTGAATAAAACAAGATTGGAACGGGAAATTGACAGTCTCCCTGCTGATGCAAAATACCGGGAACGAAAGCTCCATGATATGACCTTGCGGTTAGATTCCCTATATGATGTCATTGTTGAGCTGGAGGAAAAAATCGAAGATGCCAGACTTCGGCGAGATGCAATTAAGCAACAGGCAATTACTCTTGAGAATATTTACAAAATCATGGTGAATTTCGACTGCGTTTATAATATAATAAATGACGAAGAAAAGAGAAATGTGGTCACAGCCTTGATTAAGGAAATTGAAATTTACAGGAATGACGAGTCTGAATATCCGCTAAAGCGGATTGGTCTGAATTTTCCGGTGTTCAAGGATGGCGGGGAAGTTACGGAGCTTTTGTGGGACAAAGGGAATACCGTTGACAGGCGCGTCCTGCTGCACGACAAGCGCTGTTTGCAGATTGTCACATTCGTAATATCTGAAAAGCGTATCGCCTGCCTGCCAGATCGAATAGTTCCGGATCCCGGCGCGGCGGAACATCTCCAGCATCTCCGGCCAGATCTCGTCATACCGCCTGCGGTATTCTGCCATTTTTCCGGGCAGAACGGCGGCTTTCCAAGCATACCGCTCCATGTTTTCTCCTTTTCTCCGCTATGGGCAGAATATTTTTCCGGTCGACCACAGGCACGCGCCGCAGGTCGGCGCTTCTCCGAGAAAACAGTCAAAGAGATTTGTTTTCCGGTCTTCACAGCCCCAGCAATCCATAAGTCCTTCCCGGATGTTATGATCGACCAGCGCGGTCGGTGTTTCCTTTGCAGTTGCGCCGCAGCTCCAGATTGCGGCCGCGCGCAGAATGCAGAGCAATTCTGTGATTCAGGTTTGCCAGAACTTTGGTTCCTCTGTCGGTACGGCGATTTATACGCTGGTCATCAGTATGCTCGGTATCGCACAGGGCATGAAAATGGCATTCGTCATTGCGTTGGTATGCGCGGTACTTGGGCTTGTGTTTGTGCTGCCGCTGAAAGCATTGCCGCAGGAGCAGACTGCATAAGCTCCGTCTGCTTGTCCGGTGCAGAATGAGCAGAAAATATTGTGCCGCCTGCCGGAGCAGTTCCGGCAGGCGGTATTTTATCACGCGCCAGATACAGGAAAGAGCTGCCGGAAAGATGGGCAATTTCGCAGCGCAGGCAAGGAATACGGGAAAAAGCACCTGCGCGGACTGCTTCAGGGCGGTGCAGCTCCATGCAGAGCGGACTTTCCGGTGACTGTACCCTCCGGCAGCGAAATGCACAAATCTGCAAGGAAGAATTCTGCGCAAATAGAGATTGTGCTGCATGGATATTTTCAAAAAAGTCGCTATAATACAAATAAGAACGCTGCTCTCCATTCACCTGCCGAAAACGGAGGGGTATAATCAAACTGCGAATGGAACTTCGCAGAGATTACGAAGCAGGAGGAAAAACAATGAAAAAGAGTGTTTCAAAATGGATCGCATTGCTGCTTTCCGTCATTATGATCGTGATGTGCGCGGCGGGGTGCAGCAAGGCCCAGACACAGCAGCCCGCGTCGGATCATACCGCCGACGCGCCCGCGCAGGCAGCCGATACGCCGGCGCAGGCAGACGAACCGGAACAGACAGACGCGCCTGAGCAGGCTGAACCGGTCACCATCACGTTCTGGCATACCTACGGCGACAGCGAGGAAGCGCAGTTTCTGAACGTCGTTATGCCGCTTTGGGAATCGCTTTATCCCGAGATCAAGGTCGAGGCTGTCCGTCAGGACAGCAGCCAGTACCACCAGATGATCGTGACCTCCTTCGGCACCGGCATGAGCCCGGACGTGGCCCGTGTGGACATTGCCAATATTGCGGCCTATGCCAAGCAGGGCGGTCTGGCCGCGGTGAGCGATTACCCGGACTTCGCAGAGCTTTCCGCATCGTATCTGGATGCACCGCTTTCGACCAATCTCTATCAGGGCAAATATTACGGCCTGCCGCTGGATACCAACTGCAAGGCGGCCGTTGTCAACACCAACGTGCTCAAGGAGTTGGGACTGGATGAGATCCCCGCTACCATGGAGGAGTTCATTGAGGCCGCCAAGACCCGCGGCACCTACTCCCTGAATGTGTCCGGCGTCGGCGACTGGGATATGTACCCGTATTTCTGGCTGTTCGGCGGCGTGCTGACCGACGACGGCTTCACCACGGCCAGCGGTTATCTGGACAGCGACGCCAGCATCGCAGCCATGCAGAAGATCGTGGAGCTGCACGACGAGAAGGTCCTTACCATCCGCGACGTGGACGGCTCCGTGGACGCATGGGACGGCATCAACAGCGAATACGCCATGTTCTTTGAAGGCCCGTGGTATTTCGGCTCCTATGAGGACAGCCTTTCCAAGGGCATCACCGCAGCGACCGTTCCCACCTATGAAGGCCGCAGCGCGTCCGTGGTCGGCGGCGAGGATATCGCCGTGTTCGCCACCAGCGCGCACCCGGAGGCAGCCT
>ERZ827498.3546-NODE-3546-length-13128-cov-4.318902_pt1 | contig 13128 bp, 9 predicted proteins | sample MGYA00519865_ERZ827498 | MGnify/ENA primary metagenome ERZ827498 (study PRJEB31778, sample SAMEA3449328) | human gut metagenome | biome: human gut; feature: human-associated habitat; material: faeces | place: United Kingdom | collected 2010/2012 ...
CAAATCCCAGCGAACCTAGTGTCCGCTGCGAGCGACAAGCAGCGAAAGCGTGCCTGCGTTGCTTTATAAGTTCTAGTGCAGCGTCCGTTCTTCCCCCAGCCTACGCATTCTTCTTAATAAACTCAGCCACATCCACAGTAGTGGCATCAACCTCAGACTCCCAGCCTGCAAGCACTTCTGCGCCGTCAATCTTAATATCAGCTGCCTTACTAAGTGCAAGAATAACAACAATACCTGCATTTACAAGGTGAGTCACAACATTTGTATAATCCTCGCCTTCTGCCGGAACATACAGATATACATGCTTGCTGTCAAGAAGAAGCTCCTTCTCAACCTTCTTTAAGAAATCAACATTAATCTTGTCTGAAAGAACTGTCTCTACAACAACAGGCTTCTGGTTGTTAAGCTCCGCTCTGAAAGCTGCGTCAACTTCCTTAACATCATCAGCTGCCTCATTAACTTCACGGACAACGCCGCAGGCACTAGTCATATTAGTAACACGGTCTATGAGGATAAGCTCGCCCATAGTCTTGTGAAGATTGAATTCATCAACAACAATTACATCAGCAAGAGAAATCTTGCATACAGCGATTTCATTTTTCTTAAGGAGAGTTGCCGACTTCTCCTCACCTGTATTAACATCAATAGTATTGACAATCTCAGTAACAACGCCCGGAATAAGTCTTGTTCCAAGCTTTACAAAGAAGTTCTTATTATTAGTAAGAACATCATCGTCCATCCAGAGGATAGTAGCTGTAATCTCAGTTGCAAGCTTTAAGTCAGCACCTGCTGCAAGAACAGAACCTCTTGAAACATCAACCTCACGGTCTAACTGGATAGTTACAGGCTGTCCGATAGAAGCAGTCTGGGCTTCCTTGTCACCGACATGGATACTCTTTACATGAACATGCTCCTTAGTTGGAAGAGTGATAATCTCGTCACCAACAGATACGCTTCCTGCCTCAATCTGACCCTGGAAACCACGGAATTCATGATTTGGACGGCATACTCTCTGAACAGGCATGTAGAAGCCCTTTTCTTCCTCAGTATCATCAACATCAACCTGCTCAAGATAAGGAAGAAGTGCCTGACCCTTATACCAAGGAATATTTTCAGACTTAGTTGTTACATTGTCACCCTCAGTTGCCGAAACAGGGATAACAACTACATCTGCAAGTGAAAGCTCCTTAGTAAGCTCTGCTATCTGCGCATTAATCTCGTTGAAACGCTCCTCACTGTAACCAACAAGGTCCATCTTATTAACTGCAAATACAAAATGCTTAATTCCCATGAGTGCGCAGATTCTTGCGTGTCTCTTAGTCTGGATAAGCACGCCCTGCTTTGCATCTACAAGGATTACTGCAAGGTCTGCAAATGAAGCACCAACCGCCATGTTTCTTGTGTACTCCTCATGTCCCGGAGTATCAGCAACGATAAAGCTTCTGTTGTCAGTTGTAAAATATCTGTAAGCAACATCGATAGTAATTCCCTGCTCTCGCTCAGCCATAAGACCATCAAGAAGAAGTGAATAATCAATCTTGCCTTCGCGGCTTCCAACCTTGGAATCAAGCTCTAACGCCTTCTCCTGATCTGCATACAATAACTTTGAATCATATAAAATGTGTCCGATAAGTGTAGATTTTCCGTCATCAACACTACCGCATGTAATAAATTTAAGTAAACCTTTCATTCTAGAAGTACCCCTCTTTCTTTCTTCTTTCCATGCTTCCTGCTTCCTCATGATCGATTACACGGCTTGTTCTTTCTGACTCAACCGCACTTAAAGTCTCCTCGATAATCTCATCAAGAGTCTCTGCGTCTGACTCAACGCCGCCTGTAAGTGGATAACAGCCAAGAGTTCTGAATCTTACCTTCTTCATCTGTAGCTTTTCGCCTGGAAGAAGTCTCATTCTGTCATCATCAACCATGATAATATTGCCGTCACGGTATACAACAGGCCTTTCTGCTGCAAAATAAAGAGGTACAATATCAATCTTTTCTCTCTGAATGTACTGCCAGATATCCTTCTCAGTCCAGTTAGAGATAGGGAAAACTCTCATGCTCTCGCCCTTGTGAATCTTAGTGTTGTAAAGCTTCCACATTTCCGGGCGCTGGTTCTTAGGATCCCATGCCTGTGCTGTATTTCTGAAAGAGAAAATTCTCTCCTTAGCTCTTGATTTCTCCTCGTCTCTTCGTCCACCGCCAAATGCCGCTGTGAAGCCGTATTTGTTAAGTGCCTGTTTAAGAGCCTGAGTCTTCATAATATCAGTGTAAGCTGAACCGTGGTCAAATGGATTAATTCCCTGCTTAACACCCTCTTCGTTAGTGTAAGTAAGCATCTCGATTCCAAGCTTCTTTGCTGTCTCATCTCTGAACTTAATCATTTCCTTAAACTTCCATGTTGTGTCGATGTGAAGAAATGGAAATGGTGGCTTCTCCGGGTAGAATGCTTTCATTGCAAGATGAAGCATAACTGAGCTGTCCTTTCCTATAGAATACAGCATTACCGGCTTTTCGCATTCTGCTGCAACTTCCCTAATAATGTATATCGCCTCTGCTTCGAGTGCGTCCAAATGTGATAAATTACCCATGATATTCCTCCCTAATATTTATTAGATTCCTGTCTGTTGACCTCAAGCGTCTTAACTGTTCCGTCCGGTGCCGTCACCGTCCATGTATTGATACTTCCCTTCTGCCTGAATGAAAGTGTGCTTCCTTTGCCGCCTACATCGGCACCAAGGAAGAAATTAATCGCCTCAAAACGACATTCCTTAAGACAAGATGTACAGCCCCAGCAGTCCTTGACATGCTTTATAAATGCTTTTCCATCTGTATCTTTCTTGATAAGGTTGCCAGGACAGGCTTCAACGCACTTCCCGCAGCCAACGCATTTTAACTTATTTATCTGAATGCTCATAGCTGTCGCCTCCTCTCACAAGGTCTCTTATGATTATCTTAATCTCGCCATTCTCCTTGCGGGAGTTAACATATTTTAACCAGTCATCACTCTTAGCCGGATAATCCATGTTCTCTGCAAAGCTGTGCCAACGTGTTTCTTTTCTTGCCTTCAAATGTGCTATAACACTCCTGCACACCGTAAGTCTCTCTCTTATCTCATAGATTCTAAGCAAGTCGTCCGCATCCTGTGCCGCAAGATTATCAATGCTCTTCTCTAAGAACTTTATCTTCTCGTCCGCAAGCTCAAGTCTTGCTTCATTGTACTGATAATCAGTGCTTATGCCGCCTGCGTATTGGTCCATAATCTTCTGCATTGCTTCCTCAGTCTGCTCGATATCAACCAGTCCCTGCTTATTATTAAGAAATCGCTCATACTCGCTCTTCTTTGCAAATGCGTTCTCAGACAATTCTGAATCTGCCACCTCATTGACAACAAAGCCCTTTCCTGAGCCTTCAAGCCTTTCAGCTATCGCCTGTGCTGCAATCTCGCCCTCTGCCAGAGCTCCTGTCACATATTTCTGAGGACATCCGCCTGCAACATCACCCGCTGCAAAAAGCCCGTGAATTGTAGTCTCGCGGTTGTTATCAACCCAGTAACCACTCGCTGTATGACCTCCGACTATGTATGGCTCAGTTCCCTCTATCTCAACATTTTCTTCAGAAGGACCGCCCGCCGCCTCAAGCCACTTAAGTGTCTGGCTCGGTGCCATGTTAAGATATGCTTTGTAAAGGTCTTCCTCCTGCTCCCTGCTTATTCCCTTAGTTCCAAGATAGCAAGGGCCCCTGCCCTCGCGGTTTTCCGTAACTGTTCCATAAAGTCTCTGTGAAGTTGTAAGACCATATTTGTTCTCATACACTTCGCCGTTGGAATTAAGCTGCTTTGCCGGAACTCCCTGTGCGATAGTTCCTGTCGGAGCAATCGTATCTTTACATCTTAAAGCAATGAATCTCATCTCAAATGTGGTCATCTCTGCACCTGCATTGATTCCCATTGCATATCCGGCTCCTGTATTGAACGGTGGATACCACATTTTATGTCTTGAAAATCCAGGATTGTTAGGTCTGTAAAGGCCTGCCGCTCCGCCAGTAGCCACAAGAACTGCCTTCGCATTTATCTCATAGAACACTGCATCATTGACATCAAATCCGTATGCACCTTTAATCTTGTTATTCTCTACTATGAAATCTGTTATATTCAGGTGATTGATTACCGCTACATTGTCCTGCTTCTTAACTGCATCCGCCAGTATCGGCTTGATATTCTCACCATTTATCTTAATATTGCGATTTCCTCTCGCAACATAATCTCCATTCTCATCTTTAAGGATTACAAGTCCTAAGTCCTCCATTACTTTAGTGACATGATTGAGTCTTTCCGACATTGAAAGAAGCAAATCCTCTCTTACTATTCCATCTGCGTCCTTCTTACAATAATCAACATAATCCTGTGGAACTCTGCCTTTAGTGATATAAGCATTAATTGCATTAACGCCTGCCGCAAGACATCCGCTTCGTACAATGTTCGCCTTCTCAACAATCAGTACATCAAGGTCTTTCTTCTTTCCAAGCGTAATACCTGCAAAACACCCTGCCGTTCCGCCACCTATAATAAGTACATCTGTGTCAATAATTCTATTCTTCAACCTTCATGTACCTCCTCGCATATTTCTGCATAATCTTCTTGCAAAATCTATTTCCATATAAACATAGTATCTTGGTATGTAAATCATTATATTCTCAATTTCTTATTTGTCAATAGGGGTTTTGCAGATTATTGTTATTTGAATTGTGGGGGAGCTAGGTATTGGCTCGGTATTAGCTGAGTATGGGGCTGGATATTGGCCTAGTAAGGAGCTGGATATTGGCTGGGTGCCTACTAATCTCCCTCTTTTCTCAACTTTAATAGGTCTTTCTCGGTTGATTTCCTCTCTCCTGCTCTTTATCTTGCTTAATTTTGCCTACTAATCTTCCATTTTCCTCAACTTTAGTAGGTCTTTCACAACTATTTTCTTCCCATCCGCTCATCTTCTTGCTTGATTTCGCCTACTAATCTTCCACTTACGCTCTCTTTAGTAGGTCTTTCCCAGCTGTTATCCTCTCTCCTGTTCTTTATCTTGCTTGATTTCACCTACTAATCTGCTGCTTACGCTCTTTTTAGTAGGTCTTTCTCGGCTGTTATCCTCCCTACTGCTCTTTATCTTGCTTGATTTTGCCTACTAATCTTCCACTTCTATCAGCTTTAGTAGGTCATCCCCCAAAAAAGAACTTGATTTTATACGAAAAATATATACATAATAAAGCGGAGCAAATATAACACTTAAACAATTGTATACACCATGACAAAATGGTTATTATATATGTAGTGACTGATATGCGGCTGTCACCTACACAGCAGCAGATGACAGCCGTATATCCCCATTCTCAAGGAGGCTTTATGATAATAGATTTCCATACACATACATTTCCAGATGAACTTGCTGACAGAGCAGTTGGCACATTAGCCCACAGCGGAGGAATACACAATTATCTTGATGGCAGAGTACATTCTCTTACAGATTCAATGAAAAAAGCTGGAATTGATTACTCCGTACTGCTTCCCGTGGCAACCAAGCCTAATCAGTGCGACACAATCAATACACTTGCTTTAAAGACTAATGAAACAAGTGAGACAACCGGATTAATTTCATTTGGGGCAATACACCCGGCTTGTGAGAATTTCAGAGAAATATTGAACTGGCTTTCCAACAATGGTTTCAAAGGCATCAAGCTTCACCCGGTTTTCCAGAAAACCAATATAGATGATATGCAGTCATTAAGGCTTATCGAATATGCATCAGCACTCGGGCTTATAATACTTATACATGCAGGCTTCGATGTAAGCTTTCCGGGCTGCGATGAATCAAGCGTAGACAGGCTTACAACAATGATTCAGGAAGTAAAACCAGAAAAACTCGTCCTTGCACACATGGGTGGCTGGGGACAATGGAACGAAGTTTTCTCCATATTAAAGGAAGATTACATGAAAAATGTATATCTTGATACCTCATCATGCATCAAGAAGCTCAATCACAATGCGAGCCTTCCAATAGAAAAATTCAAGAAAATGGTCAACATTCACGGTGCAGACCACATATTATTTGGCTCTGACAGCCCATGGGACGACCAGAAAGACGCAGTAGATTTAATAAAAGAGTGTGGATTTTCAGAAAAAGATACCGATGCAATACTCGGTAAAAATGCGGTTACACTCCTTAATCTATAACACAAATCAAGCAGGCTGTCCCACATAACAGCCTGCTTACAATTTAACCACCAATAAAATCATCCCCACCACATGCACAACAAGCATAGCAGGAACCGTATACTTAAAATACCACTTTTTTGTCTTATGTCTGAACATCTGCATTGCAATAAAAGCTCCAAGCGAACCGCCGATTAGTGCTGTAATAAGAAGAGTCGCCTCCCTTATGCGCCATTTGTTGTGTATCGCTTTCCACTTATCAATTCCATACAAAGCAAATGTTACTACATTAATAATCAATAAATATATTCCTATAATCTTAAGCATTACTTTTCTTTAAATGCATAATCCCAAGTCTTAGCATTGCCTGACTTATTCTGCACAATCGACATCTGCCATTTTGCATCATCTTTATCCGTGCTGTCCTTAACAGTATAATATGGCGACTTTCCGCTATCCGACATATAGATTATGACGCTGTCTCCTTTCGCATCTGGTGTATCCATTGTACCATAGAATACGTAAGATGCATACGAATATTCCGTATCAATGCTCTTGCTGCTAATATACTGCGTATTCTCCTGCGGCTTATGCTCTTTAACATACATTTCGCGCTTCTCAATCACAACTTCCGGATACTTAGTCTTAAGAAATTCTTCCGCTTCCTGTGCCGTTTCCTGAGACACCTTTGCTGTGCGATTCTCCTGAACCTTAGACATTACTGGCTTGATAAGCAGTATTACTGCAATTACCACAACAACGAATACTGCAAATGCAATAGCAAGAGTCACCCTTTTCTTAACAACATTTTTATCATCCATAAATCTCGCCCTCCTTTTTCAATGTCTCTTATTAAAAATGTGCTTCTTTATTTACCACAATTATATAACACGAAACTTACATCCAGCTTACATTCACATATAATATACATTTTTACTTGCCAATCTCATGATAATCTGCTAAACTACACAGGCTGTGTTATGACACAGTAACAAATCGTGTGTTCGAGACCTTCCACACGCAAAACAAAACTAAAGGAGAATTGAATATGAAGAAAAAAGGAATGAGTGTGAAATTCATCACACAGGCCGCTGTAATTGCAGCAATCTACGTAGTACTTGTAGTAATCTTTAACTACATCAGTTTTGTACCAGTCCAGTTTCGAATCGCAGAGGCACTTACAATACTGCCTTACTTTACACCTGCAGCAATCCCTGGATTATTTGTTGGATGTATAATTGCTAATATTCTTGGTGGCGCAATTGTATGGGATGTAGTATTTGGAAGCATTGCAACACTTATCGGCGCAATCGGAACATACCTGTTAAGAAAGCATAAGTGGCTTGCACCAGTTCCACCAATTGTTGCTAACACAATCATTGTACCATTCGTACTTAAGTTTGCTTACGGCTCAGAGGGCATGTTTGCAATGTTCTTCGTTACAGTTGGTGCTGGCGAGATAATCGTATGCGGAATCATCGGCATGATACTTTTATATGCACTTACACCAGTAAGACATGTAATCTTCGGTGATGCGGAATAATTCACACAACACATAAAACACAAGGCAGAAGAACCACCTGAGAAATTCAGGTAAATCTTCTGCCTTTTTCAATATCCTTATTCACCCTTTCACCATATACTCACATTTCCCATCACAGCCGCAATCACAATCACCGCAGCCATAAGAAGCACAGACACAACCCTTCCGCGCACCTCAGAAAAACGGCTGCACAGTACATATGTAACTGCAAATGTAATGAGCATTGCAATCAGCCTTACAATCAGTCGGATTATCATAAATGTTCCAACAGTAATATAAAACCCGCAATCCCTCATAAATGTGAGACTCATAAGCGGTGCGTCCGTGTACGGCATGCCATAATAGCTTCGCAAATGTATCATATCAATTCCATACACAAGAACATACAGGACTATGCACAACACTAAAGATGCCACAATCCGCTTAACCTTAACAGTGTTCTTTCCGCTTGCAGCATTGACAATATATTTAGTTCCTGTGCTTGTCTCAATTCCGATATTCTCAGAAACAATAAGCACAACAGACACAAGCAGAGCCATAAGAAGAACAGTCTCTCTTGCCTTTCCGTACTTGCCAAATATCTCCTCATATCCCCTGTCTGACATCATGTAACCATCAATACCAGTCTCTTCCTTAAGATTCTCAAGATATTCCTGCTTCTGCTCAAATTCCCTCACCGCAGCATAACGCGACGCATATATAGACACAGTCGAATTAATCTGCGATAACTCGTCAATTCCAATCTCACCATTCTCATACTGTTCAGAAGCTTCCATACTTTTCTGGACAGCCTGCATATAATCAGCTCTGCGCTCATCAATCAGGGCGGATATCTGCGAATAATCAGCACCGCCCTTTTCAAGATATATCCTGTCACGCTCTCTGGAGTTGTCCGAGAAAGCCATCTTTCCATAACTGATAAAATACATAACAACCAGCAGAAGCACCACAATAACCGTAAATCCCCTGCTTGTCACAAGCAGCTTGTGAAGCTCCTTGAATACAACAGGCACATTTGCAAAAATATGCTGATATCCGGCATACAGCTTATCAGTAAGCCGTGTCAGCACATTTTTACCCTGACTCGGACGCATAAACACAGTTCCCACTACCGCAACTGCCACGGACACAACAAGAATCACCATAAGCGCCCAGAACATAATAGCCGACTCAGATATGACAAAGCTTCCCCTTCCGCGGTTCGCATATGTGCTGATGACCGCGTTGACCTTCATAAGACGCACAATATTAATCTGTTTAAATGCACTGTAGATGCTGTGAAGTCCTATCCTGTAATACATAAGCACTTCCAGCCCCACAACTACTCCAGTCAGAATAAGCGCATGATTTCGCTTCCTGTTGACAACGAATACAGTCCATAATGCCACGCTAAGAACCACTACCGCCAGCGCACTGTATACATAATTGTATAGCACGAACCCAATCTGGCTCATCGGCATAGCAAATCTTTCAAATGCCTGTATAGACTGAACCGGCGCATTGAGCGCACCTGCTCCGCCGTATAACAGCAGCGCTGCTGCAAATGTTGTAAAATACAGACCCGCTGTTATAACCACGCCAGAGCCTGCGATAATAAACAGTCTGTGCAACGCAAGCCGAAGCCTTCCGCTTCCTGCCGAATGTACAATCCCCCACATTCCATTATCACGCTCACCCGACAGACCGTATATTATGAAAACCATTATAATCAGCGCGAAATAAAATGTGTAATAATAATTCACAAAACTGCCTGCCGCCTTATTATTAACAAGATAAAGCGATACATCAGCTACCTTTTCAAAATCCTTACCTGTCTTAACAATATTATTATATGTAAAGCTGTTCTTGTCAGAAAATATAGAGAAAGTCATAAGCTGCTGTGCATTAGTCTGAATCTGCTTCATGTCTTCAGGATACTTCTTTATATATTCCAACTGGCTTTCTATATCCCTTAATACCGTCAGAAACAGAAGCTGTTCACTCTCAGACAGTGCCTTATATTTCCCCAAAACTTCGGTCTCCGCACCAGCCTGTACCTCGGATTCCGCCACAGTCCCCTGCTTATCAGCCTTCCTGTAACTTAATATCCTCTTTATATCCGAATCCACCGCATTTATCGCAACCTCAATATCATAATTGCCATAGTAATCAACACACCACTGCCGCTGCGCGGTTTCAAACCTTAATTCCTTAATCCCTGCGCCCTTTGTCTGCTGATACACATACAACGATACATTAATAATAAGTAATGCGATAAAGCCAATGACAACTTTCCTGTTAATCAGTCTCCTAAACTCGTTCATATTCCGCCCCTCACTGTGTAAGCCCACTTCAAAATCACTTAACAGGAACTATCTCCACACTGCTGCTAATATTGCTCTTATCAATATACGACAGCTTATTAGAGTAGCCTATGAACAGGTACTTGTCGTCGCCGTAGTACAGATTACTCATTTTCCTTCTGTCGAGTTCTATAGTATTGACAAGTGTTCCGTCTGGATTGAGTACAAATATTTTTTCATCAATAAAATTAGTAATCTGGGTTGCACTTCCTGCACCACCGTTACACATATATATGTACTTTCCATCATATGACAAGGCTGCCATTACTATTGAATCATCAGCCTTATACAACAGTTTGCCATCATTTTCATTAAGCTTTCTTGAATAAAGCCCCTTATCTATCACGAAATAGTACAGAATTCCATTGTCTGTATCAACATAATAATCAGATATATTCTTATCAGATACCAGTTCTGCGCTGCCTGTGGCATAATCATAACAATAAAGCTTGTAATTAACGTCTGCCGTTAATGTTTCTTTATCAATTGAATTATGATTTATCAGGAAAAACAGCTTATCACCGAAGCTTCTTGCCTCGTTAATAGCGTTATTTGCTCCCTCATATGAGAACACTTCACTTGTCTTTCCATTTGCAAGTTCTGCCTTTACAATCACTACTTTATCAGTATCTTTGCTCTCAACTGCCCCCATGTGTCCAATTCTGTCATATGCATATACACAATCATCATGGAATACTAAAGACACTGTTCCATCATCACTGGCAAACAGATCTGCAACATCCTCTCTGCTGCTTCCATCTTTCGCAATTCTTTCTAACTTAGCCATACCGCCTTCCACTTTAACAACATATAGACTTCCCTTATAGTAATGAAGCGGAGAATTGTCGTAACTGCTGTCTAATACTGCATTACAATCTGATGAATTATGCTTACATTCAGCTTTGGCACACACTGGAATAATCTTATGTGTACTGTCATCAAGATACATAAGCATTGTAGTCGAATCAGTATCACTCCAGTCCAGATAATAATATCCCGACTCCGCTTTAGCCACACGATGTCCGTCAGTTCTCCAGCTGCTCATCTCGTCTGACTCTGTTGCATTGCCGACATTAATTGTTTTGTCTGATTTCCCTCTTCTCATCCCCAGAACTACTGCCACCACGATTCCAACAACTACAACTGCTGCAATAATACCTATAATAACCTTTTTCTTACCCTTCATATGAGACACCACCCTTCTTCAATTCATAACTATAATTATAGCACTTTTAGTTATCTATTAAAAGACATATTGAACGAAATAACATAAATACTGCTTAAAATGCATCATTTTGATTAATTATCCTGTAATCTCACCACACAGACTATTACCCTAAGCGGTGGGTACTCTTACCGCTTTCCAAAGTTACCCGGTAAACCTACTATTTCATCAATTTTCACAATCTGGTAGGTCTTTTTTACATTGTAAGTTGGATTATGATGCTTCTTTCCATCTTAAATGCCTACTAAATCTGTCACATCTCACACTTTAGTAGGTCTTTTTCTGATATATCTGTAATATTAGTCGCATCTCGTCAGCTAAAAAGCCTACTATTCTCGCATAAATCACAACTTTAGTAGGCAATTTTCTTTAGCCACTTTAATTCCCATCAAAATTTCTTTTCAAAAGACCTACTATTTCATCTCATTTAGCAACATTAGTAGGCTTTTTACCAACTACTCAAGCAATTTCCTGTCAGAACACTTAACTTATACATTATTTGCCTCTCCACAAATAATAAATTCTTTCCTTTCATCAATAAATTTAGAGTATATTAATTAACTTCCGCCTTTTTAAACTCATAATTTCCCAGAATATCCTTTTTATCTATATATACAAGTTCTCCTCCCGTTTTTGCAAAAAACATATATCTGTCATCTCCAAAATATGCTGTTCCTGAATTCTTGTCGAGTGCAATTGTATTAACAACCGTTCCATCAGTTTTCAGAACGAATATTTTTCTTTCTATCTTCCTGCTGTAATCAGTCGCACTTCCAGCCCCACCATTAGACATGTATAGATAATTTCCATCATATGACATTGTGGCACGTACTATTGTTTCATCTACTTTATACAGCAATGTTGACTCTGTATCGTTAAGTTTTCTTGAATACAGACCTTTTCCAATTACAAAATAGAACAATATCCCATTATCTTCATCTACATAATAATCCGATATATTCTTATCTGAAATCATACTTGCCTCTCCTGTATTATAATCATAACAATACAGCAGAAATGATTCATTAATCTCATGTTTATCTCTGTCTAACGAATAAGTGAATATCTTAAAAAATAATTTATCCCCAAAACTTCTTGCTCCTGATATAGCAGCATTTTTGCCTTCATATGAAAATGCTTCTTCTGATTGTCCAGTCTTTAAATCTATCTTTTTAATAACTTCTTTTCCGACTTCATCACTTGCTGTATGTCCCAGATGATCATAAGCATATATGCAGTCACCATGAAAAACCATTGATATTGATGTAACACCATCATTAGCAAACAATTCTGCCACATCTTCCCTCTTGCTTCCATCTTTCTGTATTCTTACAACCTTCGCCATACCTGCATCAACTCTTACCATATATATGTATCCTTTATAATAATAGACAGGTGTCGAAAGATAATCCATTGAATAAAATGCATTACAATCAGAGCTGTCATGTGTACAATCAGGCTTTGCACATACAGCTATAGACTTCTTTGCAGTATCATCAAAATATCTCAAAGTAGTTCCATCAATATCATATGTGAGATAATAATAACCATCCTCTGATTTGGCAATTCCGTGAATATCCGGATTCCAATAGCTCTGTTCATCTGTTTCTTCGCTGCTCTTGCCTAAGTTTATTGACTTTTCCTTCTTTCCCCTCACCATTACCAAAGCAACGGATAATGCAGCCACACAGATTACAGCCACAATAATTATCATAAATAATTTCTTTTTTGACATAAAAAGCACCTCCCCCAATTTATGATCATAATTATAGTACTTTTAATTATATATTAAAAAACATATTGAACGAAATAACATAAA
>ERZ827498.3550-NODE-3550-length-13112-cov-2.471088_pt1 | contig 13112 bp, 13 predicted proteins | sample MGYA00519865_ERZ827498 | MGnify/ENA primary metagenome ERZ827498 (study PRJEB31778, sample SAMEA3449328) | human gut metagenome | biome: human gut; feature: human-associated habitat; material: faeces | place: United Kingdom | collected 2010/2012 ...
CGCACCGCGCGATCGTGTGCCTGTCGGCGCTGACCGGCAACTTTGACCGTGTCGGCGGCAACGTGCCGAACCCCGCCTCGTACATCCACAAGCCCGCAGGGTTCCCGACGCGCGAGCATCAGTTCCGCTCGGAGTGCTACCCGAAGGATGCCCCCGAACGCATCGGCGCGGAGAAGTTCCCGCTGTGGAACGCTCTCTATGACGAGTTCCAGGCGGTCGATCTCATCCGCCAGCTTGAAGAGGGCACGCCGTATCCGCTCAAGGGCATGGTCGCCTTTGGCCTGAACGCCAAGATGCTGCCGCAGTCGGAACGTCTGCTCAAGGCCATGGCAGATAACCTGGACTTCTATGTCGATACGGACATATTCATGACGATGTCGGCCAAGTACGCCGATCTCGTCCTGCCCGCGTGCTCGTCGCTCGAACGCGGGGAGATGAAGGCATATCAGGGTGGCTTCCTCACGTTCACGCAGCCGGTCATTGAGCCGCTGTATGATTCCAAATCCGATACCGACATCATGTACGGCATGATCAAGGCACTCAAGCTTGACGATGAGCTGCTGCAGCAGGGCTACGAGGCCTGCTGCGACTGGATCATCGACGGCTGCGGCCTCACGGTGGCGGATCTCAAGAAGAGCGATCTTCCCGTGAAGGTGCCCGCCGCCAAGTGGCCGGTGCAGGCGGGCAAGGTGCTTGCCAACGGCTTCAATACCCCGTCCGGCAAGTTTGAGTTCTACTCAAACGCCATCGCCCAGATCGTTCCGGGGCTCGACCCGCTGCCGAGCTATACCGATCCTCTCTCCGACGAGAACGACCCCGAAACGAAAGCAAAATACCCGTTCTACCTCTGCACCGGAGCACGGCGTCCGCACGCACTCCACTCCCGCACGCACGAAGTGCCCTGGTTGCGTTCGCTGCAGCCTGATCCGACCGTGGAGGTGCACAACGAGGATGCCAGGCGTCTCGGTCTCAAAGACGGCGACTGGGTCGCCATGTCCAGCCCATACGGCGAGATCCGTATGCGCGTCAAGGTGACCGCCCTCGCGAAGCCTGGTGTGCTGTTGGCCATCCATGGCTATACCGAGGCGAACGTCAACGAGCTCGTGGGTCAAAACCACGTTGACCCGTACACCGGGTTCCCCGGATTCAAGGGTCTGCGCTGCAACATCCGCAAAGTGGAGGGCAAGTGATATGAAACACATTTTTGTATTTGACGAGAACAAGTGCTCCGCCTGTTCGGCCTGCATGATGGGATGCCTCGACCAGAACGATACGGACATTGAAGCCGGGGATCTCTGCTTCCGCCAGACGTTCGACACGGAAGTCCCTCTTGCGGACGGCAGCACGTATTTTGCGTATCTCTCCACGGCCTGCATGCACTGTGTGGATGCGCCCTGCATCCCGGCGTGTCCTGTGGGCTGCATCAGCAAGGATCCGGAGACGGGCTTCACGGTGTACGACAACACGAACTGCATCGGCTGCAGGAGCTGCGCGATGGCGTGCCCGTTCGGCGCGCCGCGCTACCGCAAGTCGGACGGCAAAATGGAAAAGTGCGACGGGTGCAACGAGCGCGTAAAGGCCGGGCTGAAGCCCGCGTGCGTGCGCGCCTGCTCCTTCGGCGCGCTTGACTGTGTAACGGAGGAAGAATATATCGCCAGCGGCAGCAATAAAGCCTGCAACGTCCTGATTGATAAGCTCAATCTCCGCAAAAAGCACTGATACATTACTGTTCCCAGCTGTCCTCTCTCTTTCTTCTTCCCCCCCCCCGTACTCTCTCCCTGCGGGGAGAGAGTACACTATCCCCGTTCCGTGCGGCCTGATGCCGAACGGGATACGATCGGAGGAACTTAACATGCATGAAGAGCTTCTGCTCCTGAGCGAAGAAAATGTCCGGGAACTCCTCTCGGTGGAGGACGCCATTGCCGCAGCGGAAGAAACCTTTTACCGTATCGGCACGGGCGATATTACCGTCGGCAATATGTCGCTGATGTTCACGGACGAGACAAGAAAGAATAACTTCCATTCCATGCCCGCGGTGCTGCACTTCAAGCACGTCGCCGGCGTGAAATGGATCAGCACGTTTTCCGCGCCGCTGCCGGGGTATACGTTCTGCCACGGCACGAGCATCCTCCTGAGCGACACCAACACCGGCTCGCCGCCCTGGTCGGCGGGACGAGCATCACCGCCATGCGCACTGCGGGCGGCCATGGTGTTGTGCAGGCAAAACACCTTACGAACCCCGACCCCGAGACGCTCACCGTTATGGGATGCGGCCTGCAGGCGAGAGCCGGCATCCGCGGCTTTCTGACGCAGTTCCCGTCCATCCGGCAGGTGCGGCTCTATAACCGCAGCCGCGCGCCGATGGAGGAAGTGCAGCGGCAGTATGCCGGCCGTGCTGAGGTCGTGATCTGCGATACACCCGCGCAGGCTGTGGAAGGCAGCCGCCTGATCCTCATGGCCTCGGGCGCACGTGAGCCGCTGCTCAAGGTCGACATGGTCAAGCCCGGCACGACCGTCATCGGTATCGAGGGCTTCCGGGATATCGAGCCGACGCTATGCCAGACGGCGGACAAGTGGTATCTTGGTTACCGGCGTCCCGATCAGGACATTATCAACAGCACGCATCTGAACCCCACGGGATTCGTGAAGAACGACTATGTCTTCGGCGATATGACAGAGCTGCTCACCGGGAAGGTGCCCGGCCGCGAGTCGGAGGACGAGATCATCGTGTCCACGCACATGGGCATGGGCGCGCATGACGTGAACTGCGCGGAGATCGTGTACCGCCGCGCGCTCGAAAAGGGTATCGGACAGAGATTTGTCATGGAGGGATAAGCGATGCTGACCGTCATTCTGACCGGAGGACAGAGCCGGCGCATGGGGCGCGACAAGGCGCTCCTTCCGGTGGGGAACGAAACGATGAGCCTGAAGCTGGCAAAGTGCTATGCCTGCCTCGGCCCAGTGGCGTTTTCCGTGGATCGTCCCGGGCGGTTTGACTGCGGCGGCTATCTGGAGCTCCCGGACACTTATCCCGGAAAAGGGCCGCTCAATGGCCTGTATTCCGCGTTCACGCAGACAGACGAGATTGCCGCGTTTTTTACCGCCACCGATATGCCGAACGGCGATCCCGAGCTGGCCCGCACCCTGTATTACGGGCTGGGGGAATACGATGCGAGCATCATCCGGCGTGCTGACGGGCGGCTCGAGCCGATGTTCGGTGTGTTCCACCGGCGCTGTCTGCCGCAGGTAAAGGCGGCGCTTGAGAGCGAGTGCCGGTCGTTCCGTGCAGTATTTGAGCGGATGAACGTGCACTATTTCAGCGAAGACGATCTGAAGGAATGGGATCTGAACGTCATTCTTGCCAATCTGAACACGCCCGAGGCATATGAGAGCTTCCTTGCCCAGGAAGCACTCGGCGACCCCTCCGAGGAGAAAAGATAAGAAATACCCCCGGTTTGCACGAAAATTGCGTGCAGCCGGGGGATTTTTTGCGCTGTTCGGGATGTGCCCCTCTGATAAATGTGTTACCCCATAGCAACTTAATGCATATTCGAGCAACTTGACTGCGCCCGGTGCAGCCTCTATAATTAACATCGTAACAAACCAAAAAAGTTTCCGAGCCGTACAGCCTAAGGCGAAAGCTATGGCCTGCGGCCGTCCCCGCACAAGCGGGACAGAGCCCTGCCGGAAACGGCATGACTTTCCGGATTTGAGAAGGAGACGACGAACTTTTGGGGCATGCAGTACGTATGACCCTGTGGTATGCATACTGCTTTTTAAGGCCGTCTCGTTCGAGACGGCCTTTTTGAATTACATTATTCTCGCTGGAGGAAGAAATCATGCTGAATCGACCGAAATATGAAGAAGCCCGTGATCTGCTGCTCTCGCTTGTCCGTCCGGGGGAGACGGAGAACGTGCCGCTTGAGGAAAGCGCCGGACGGGTGCTTGCGCAGAAACTGTACGCTGCGGAGAACGTTCCGGCGTTTGACCGCTCGCCCTACGACGGCTATGCCCTTCGCGCCGCGGACGTGAAGGATGCCTCACGCAAAGTGCCCGTAACACTGCGTGTGCTCGAAGAGATTCCGGCCGGGAGCGCGCCCACGCAGCGCGTCACCGCCGGAACGGCCAGTCGTGTTATGACCGGCGCGCCGATCCCCGAAGGAGCAGACACGGTCATCATGTTTGAAAGGACGGAATTCACCGAAACGTCCGTCACGCTCTTTGCTCCCGTGCGCCTCGGCGACAACGTCGTCTGCGCCGGGGAGGATATCCGTGCCGGCGCGCTGCTTGTCCCGGCGGGAACACGTATTGACGCCGCGCTTGCCGGTTCGCTCGCGGCGCAGGGAGTGACCGAACCGCTCGTTTACAAAAAGCCCCGCATCGCCGTTCTCTCCACCGGTACCGAACTTGTGGAGGCGGATGAGACACCCGGCGTGGGAAAGATCCGTAACTCAAATGCCTATACGCTCATCGCCGCCATACGGTCTATCGGCTGCGATACCGAATATCTCGGCATTGCGCCGGACAGTACGGAGGGCATTGCCGCGGCAATCGCGAAGGGACTGAGCACATGCGATGCCGTCGTGTCCACCGGCGGCGTTTCAGCGGGCGACTATGATCTCACGCCCGATGCTATCGAAAGTCTCGGCGCGGAGATGCTTGTACGCGGTCTTGCCATGAAGCCGGGCATGGCATGCGCTCTGGCTGTGCGGGAGGGAAAGCTCATCCTCTCGCTCTCCGGCAACCCGGCCTCCTCGCTCACAACGTATTACGGCGTGGTCGTGCCGGTGCTCCGAAAAATGGCCGGACTTTCGGACTGCGTGCCGGAGGAAATCACCGTGACGCTCGCGGACGAATTTAAAAAGAAAAGCCCGGTAACGCGCTTCCTGCGCGGAAAACTCCGTATCCGCGGCGGTGAGGCGTTTATTGAGCTCAGCGGCGATCAGGGCAACGTGGTTCTCTCAAGTGCTGTCGGCTGCGACGTAATGGCGATCGTTCCCGGCGGGAGCGGCTCAATCAGCGCCGGAACAAAGCTGAAAGGATTCCTTCTCTGATATGATCGACAGCTATGAAAGAAACATTCATTACCTTCGCTTATCGGTAACGGATACGTGCAATCTGCGCTGCCGGTACTGCATGCCGGAGGATGGCGTGTGCCCAAAGCGTCATGACGAGATGCTCACGGAGGAGGAAATGGTGATCGCAGTGCGTGCAGCGGCCTCGCTCGGCATCGATAAGCTGCGCATCACCGGCGGCGAACCGCTGGTAAAAAAGAACATCCTCTCGCTGTGTGAGAAGTGCGCCGCTGTGCCCGGCATCCGTGAGGTTTGCGTTACGACAAACGGCACCCTTCTCCCAGAGCTTGCCAAACCGCTGCGCGCGGCGGGCGTGCAGCGGCTAAACATCAGTCTTGATACGCTCAACGCCGAAAAGTATGCTTATATCACGCGCCGCGGCACGCTCGAATCGGCGCTGCGCGGCATTGAATCTGCATATAATGCCGGATTTGAACATTTGAAGGTCAACGCGGTTCTCATCGGCGGCTTCAACGATGACGAGATCCCCGCGCTGGCAGAGCTTACGCGCTACTATCCCATGGACGTGCGCTTCATTGAGCTCATGCCAATGACAGAGAGCGAGGTGTTCGGCGCGAACGCCTACGTTTCCGGAGACGCGGCGTTAAAAGCGCTGCCGCAGCTCACGGAGACCGTGCAGGATGACGGTGTGGCAAAGCTCTACCGGCTCCCCGGCGCGCAGGGGAACATCGGCCTTATCCGTGCGGTGAGCCGCCATTTCTGCGCCGCCTGCAACCGCATCCGGCTCACATCGGACGGAAAGCTCAAACCGTGCCTGCACTCGGATCAGGAGTATCCCATCAAGGGACTCGACGAAGACGGCATGCGCCGCATGATGCGTGAGGTCATTCTCGCAAAGCCCGCGTGCCACGACCCGCTCTCAGCCGCGGAACGCAGCCACGCCGGGCGCAGCATGAACGAGATCGGAGGGTGAAATGACAAACATACCCATTATGGCGTTCGCCGGGTATTCCGGCTCGGGCAAGACGACGCTTCTGGAAAAGCTCATCCGGGAGATCAAGTCGCGCGGCGTCTGGCCATCATCAAGCACGATGGCCACCAGTTCGAAATCGACCACGAGGGAAAGGACTCCTGGCGGTTTACCCACGCGGGCGCGGACATTACTGTGGTGACCTCTGCGGATAAGACGGCGTGCGTTTCACTCGGCGAGTGTCCGCTCTCCAATCTGCTCAGCGGCATACACGATGTCGATCTTGTTTTGATCGAAGGCTTTAAAAACGAAAAGCTGCCGCAGATCGGTGTGGCTCGCCGGGAAAACGGCAAAGGCTTTACCGCGCCGCTCGAGCATTTCCTTGCCATTATCACGGACATGGACGTGGAAAGCCCCGTGCCGTGCTTCGGCTACGAGGATATTCCGGCCATCGCCGATTTTATATTGGAGAAAACGATCATGGAAAAAGCGAAGGATTTTACGCATTTTAACGACGAAGGCCGCGCCAAAATGGTTAATGTCGGCGAAAAGCCGGAGAGCCGCCGCACCGCGATCGCCGCGGCGCGTGTGCTCGTGAACCGGACGACATTCGATCTCATCCGCTCCGGCGGCATGAAAAAGGGAGACGTGCTCACTGTGGCGCAGATTGCTGGCGTTATGGGCGCCAAGCGTACGCCAGATATCATCCCGATGTGCCACCCGATCCTGCTCGACGGCATCGACCTCTCTCTTCGGCTCGATGCGAGCCGGTGCAGCGTGGAGATCGAGGCCACGGTCTCCTGCGACGGGCGCACCGGCGTGGAGATGGAGGCACTCACAGCGGCATCCACGGCGGCGCTGACCGTATACGATATGTGCAAGGCCGTACAAAAGGATATGGTGATCTCCGATATCCGTCTGCTGCGCAAGAGCGGCGGCGTCCACGGAGATTTTGAAAGAAAGGAAGAGTAACTATGGGTTATACCGCAGCAGTCATTACCGTAAGCGACAAGGGCGCGCGCGGCGAGCGTGTTGATACGAGCGGGCCGCGCCTTGTCTCCGTGCTGAAAGAGCACGGCTACGACGTGCGCTATACCGCCATCGTTCCCGACGAGCGGGAACAGATCAAAGCCGAACTTGTCAAATGCGCCGATGAGCTGAGGCTTTCTCTCGTGCTCACGACCGGCGGCACGGGTTTCTCCTCTCGCGACATCACGCCCGAGGCTACCCTGGAGATCGTGGAGCGGCGCACGCCGGGCATTCCGGAGGCCATGCGCGCCGAGAGCCTCAAGATTACGCCGAGAGGCTGTCTATCCCGCGCCGAAGCCGGTATCCGTGGTCGGACGCTCATCGTCAATCTCCCCGGCAGCGAGAAGGCGGCCAAGGAAAATCTTGAGGCCGTGCTCGAACCCATCGCCCACGGCGTGCAGATGCTGCTTGGCAGCGGCTCGGCCGACTGCGGCGTGCCAATTGGGCACGAGCGCCATCATCACCACGGGAAAAAGAGCCCCTCGATGGACGAGTGGCTGCGCGAGGCGAAAAAAGACCCGTCGGCCAAAAGGATCGGCATGTACCTGACGCACAACGGTGTTGTGCGCGCCACAGCGAGAGCGCTTGCACGCGAGGGCGATACATCCGCAGCGCTGGTCTCCGGCATGGCGTTCTCGTATGACCGAGAAAAGGTCGAAGCCGCCATTGCCGATACGTACAAGCTGGAGGGCGTCTACTATGTACGCGTGTGGCTCAACGAGGGCGAGCTCTCCGTGGGCGACGACATCATGTACATCCTTATCGGCGGCGACATCCGCCCGCATACGGTCGATGCGCTGCAATATCTTGTCGGACGAATCAAATCCGAGTGCGTCACGGAAAACGAAACGTTTTAAAGTCAGGGATTTTCGTCCCTGAAAGGCACGATTCTACTTTCAGGGGGTGTTCTTTTCGCCGCGGTTCTGCTATAAAGAAACCGATCAACACAAAGGAGAACGGTTTTATGGATCTCATCAGGATCGGACAATACATTGCGGGCAAAAGAAAGGCGCTCGGCCTCACGCAGAAGCAGCTCGCCGAAAAGCTCGGCGTGAGCGATAAATCGGTCTCCAAGTGGGAGCGCGGGGTATGTCTGCCGGACGTGTCGCTCTATACGGAGCTGTGCGCGGCGCTGGGCATCGGCATCAACGAATTCCTTTCGGGCGATGATATCGCGGAAAACGATCTGCCGCGCCGGGCAGAGGAGAATATCCTTCAGACGGCGGCGGACGGAAAGCGGCGGCAAAAGCGGCTCAAATGCATGGTCGCTGCGCTGCTCATCGTTTCCGCTGCGGCGCTCTCCATCATCGGAGCGTACCTGATCCGGACGAACCGGCCGGAGAACGTAATCCGCCCCGTGGAAAAAGAAAGCACGGAGATGCAGACGCTCAAGCTCCTTGCCGGTCTGGACGGAGCCTATATGTACCGCTATACAGCCTCGGACGATTTTCTCTCCCTGCGTATCTATCTGACGGAGTATCATTTCGGGAAACAGGTCAGCAAAGAGAACTGGGAGCTCAGCTACCGGGACATCGGTTCGCCGAAGGAGGGGACGATCCTCATCGTCCCGGATTTTGAAAATTTTCAGGTGAAGCTCATCCTCGCCGACGGTGGGTCAAAACTTTCGACGAGCTTTCCCATACTGGAGGGCGAGGAAAATCGAAAGTATTTCGCCAGAGCTGGGGCGTCTATTGAGGACGAAACGCCCATAACGTTTGAGGCGGAGCAGCCGCTCCTTGCCCTGATGTACAGCGAAAATGACCTTCAGGTCAGAGCCGTTCAGGAGTTCGCAGCCGGAAGCGTGTCGCCGGTAAACGACTATGCCTACTATATTTCTCTCGAATTTTGCAAAGCAGAGCAATAAAAAAATCCTTCGGGGCAGACGCTCCGAAGGATTTTTTGTTACGCCAGGATCATTTCCCCGAAAAACTCCGGCCGGTGGAAATCGGGCGCTGCCGTTTCCACAGCGTTCCACGCGAGAAAGTGCGGATGCACGGTTTTGTCGCCGCATTTATAGCAGTTGGCACGGAAGGAAACGCCCGAGCGCAGGGAAAACTCCGGATAGAGGATGCGCAGGAACGAGAGCGGGATGCGGTATTCCGCCGTCCAGCCGTCCGGCGTCCGGGTACAGACGGGACGGAACGTTTCCTGTTCGGACTTGTGGCAGAGCCGGACGCGCTCGCGCCGGTTCGGGCCGAAGCCCAGCTCCATGCAGGCGTTGGGGTTGATCTCAAAGTTTACATAACGTCCGTCATCCGTAAGAGAGAAGAAAAATTCCATGCAGCTGTCCTCATGGACGGGGCTGAGCGGGGCGCTGCACTCCGCTCGGATGTCCGATTCCCATGCGTGCTGGAAAACATAGAGCGCGGTATCGTCGTAGCAGAGCTTCTGCTCCATGCGGACGCCGCAGTCCGGCTCCCACAGCACGCAGTCCGCGCGCAGCGGCTCAATCGCGTCCCAGCCGGGCGCGCCGGATGCTTTTGCTATCGTATAGCTTTTCATAGCGCCTGTCCGCCGAGATATACGGCGCTCCGGTTCAGTGCGGCGTCGCACACAACAAAGTCGGCGAGCTTTCCGACGGCGATGGAGCCGATCTCCGCGTCCTGACCGATCTCGCGCGCCGGGATGATCGTTGCGCTCAGGATCGCCTGTTCCGCCGGGATACCGAAGGATACGGCGCGCTGCATGCATTCATAAAGGTTGGCGGCGGACCCGGCGATCGTTCCGTCGGCGAGCTTTGCAACGCCGCCCTTGAGGAAAACGTCCTGCCCGCCGAGCGTATACTGTCCGTCCGGCATGCCGCAGCAGCGCAGCGCGTCGGAAATGAGGCAAATCCTGCCCGGGAAGAGCCTGAAGGCCATGCGCACGGCGCTGGGGTGGACGTGCTGGCCGTCGCAGATCAGCTCCGCGACCACGTTTTCACGTTCGCTGCCCGCGCCGATGGGGCCGGGCTTGCGGTGGTGGATGCCGGGCATGGCGTTATACAGGTGCGTCAGGTGCGACGCGCCCGCGTCAAAGACCGCGCTGGCTTCTTCGTAGGTGCAGTCGCTGTGCGCGATGGAGACTGTGCAGAGCTTGGACGCTTTTTCGGCAAATTCCACCGCACCCGGCAGCTCCGCCGCCACATCCGCGATGCGGAGAAGACCCTCAGAAGCGTCATAAAGCCGTTTGAACGCGGCAAAATCCGGTGCTCTCAGGTACGCGCCGTTCTGCGCGCCCTTTTTCTTTTCGGAGAAGAACGGCCCCTCCATCTGGATGCCCATGAGACGGGCACAGCCCTCCGGTTGCTCGTTTCTGAGCCGGACTGCCGTTTTGTACGCCGTTTCCAGCACGTCGTAGGGCAGTGTCGTGGACGCGGGCGCGAAGCTGGTCACGCCGTTTTGCGTGAGATAGCGTGCCATTTTGACAAGGCCGTCATAGTCGCCGTCCGAGAAATCCGCACCGGAATTGCCGTGATTGTGGACGTCGACAAGCCCCGGAATGACATACTGGTTGTTCAGGTCGATGCCGCCCTCTGCGGGGACCGTGGTCAAAATTTCGGTAAATCTTCCGCTTTCCACGCGGAAAGAACCGTGTTGAAACTGACTATTTACGAAAACGTTGGCATTCTTGAAGAGCATGACACTTACACCCCCGGCAAGCTCGCGGCAGCCATTGACTGACCGACGCGGCGGAATTCCTCATCCGGCAGCATGACGCGGAGCTTCTGAGAAAGCTCGGGATATTCTTCGTTCAGAACGCGCTGGCATTCCGCGACGATCAGATCGCCGCCCACGCCGGACGCCACACGCCCCAGAACGATCAGGTTCCGGATGTCATACAGCATTTCGTACAGGCACAGAGTATGCCCCAAATACACGCCGATGGATTTGAAAATATCCTGCGCATACGAAACGCCCTGCTCTGCCAGCTTCTGCACCTCCTTGAGCTTTTCCGCAGGAGTCAGGCTTTCCGCCAGTGCGATGCCAGCCGCCGGAGCCAGCTTTATAACGGCATCCTGCGAAAAGTATTTGCAGCCGACACCACTGTCTCCCGACCACTCATCGCGCATGGCGTGTTCATTCAGATCGACCGGCGCAAACGCCAGCTCGCTGAACCAGCCGAGCAGATTGCTGTCAGCGTTCACATAGCCAACCGCTTCGCTTGTCCCCATAGCAAGTCCCATGACGGCTCCTTCATGCAGACTCATTGCACCTGCAAGCGCGGACACGTCGCCGTCGTTGGCAACGACGATGGGCACGTCTCCGATCTCCTTCGCGGCACGTTCGAAGACGGTCTTGACCTCTTCACGGCGGCTGCGCGGGACCTTGAGGAAGATGGAGGAAACCATCGGCGCGTTGCCGATGAACACGCCTGCGGAGGAAACACCGATGGCGTCCACGCGCGGCATTTTGGACGCCGCCGTTTTGAACGCGGCCACAATGCCGTCATACTGGTACTGCGGGTCCTCACTCGTTTTGGGATGCCAGACGACCTCCTCAGAGTAGACGGTCTCGCCGTCTACGACGGCGGAAACCTTCCGGTCAGAGCCGCCCGCGTCAAAGCCGATGCGGCAGCCGTTCGTATGGCCGCCGACCTTTCTGGTCTGCTCGTGCGCCTGCGGAAAGCCCGCCTCGTCCGCGAGGACGATCTCAAACGGGCGCTCGTACACGTCCTGCATGAAACCGACGTCGAACTCGCGCTTCCCGCCCGCGCGGTACTCGTCCTGCATACGCTTTGCAATCGCGTCGTCGCCGCAGAGGTACACGCGCCAGCCGCCGACGCTCCACAGGAGCATCTTGACGCAGCGCTCGGCATAGCGGTAGTTCGCCTCGGCGAATTCCGGGCTGCGCAGCTTTGTCTCGTATACGGTCACAAGACCGTTTTCACGCTCGACCGCGATTTTGAACGGGCGCTCCGCGCCTTTTTCATATGCGCTGGCCCAGACGCCGAAGGGAATAAACGCGCGGTCCAGCGCGGGCAGATTCCTGATCTGGTATTCAATGCCTAAATACTGCATAGCTGTCCTTACTGCGGCATTCTGGCTGCCGCTGCCTCGTCGCAGATGAGGGTCACATCGGGATGGAACTGCAGGATGGAGCCGGGAACCTCCGGCGTGACCGGCCCGAAGAAGACCTTATAGAGAATGTCGGCCTTGTCCGCGCCCGTGATGACCATGACGATCTTCTTCGCGGCCATGACTGTGCCGACGCCCATGGTGATGGCGGCTGTCGGAACCTCGTCGACGGAGTTGAAGAAGCGCTTGTTCGCTTCGCGGGTCATGTCCGTCAATTTCACTTCATGCGTCATGACCGGGAAATGGTCACACGGCTCGTTGAAGCCGATGTGGCCGTCGTGGCCGATGCCGAGCAGCTGGATATCCACGCCGCCCCAGTCCTCGATCTTCCGCTCATACGCCTCGCACATGGCAGGGATATCAGCGGCAAGGCCGTCTGGAACGATGGTGTTCTCAGGCTTGATGGAGATATGGTCAAACAGATTTTCCTGCATAAACCGGCGGTAGCTCTGCGGATGGTCGGGGGCAAGGCCCTTGTACTCGTCCAGATTGGCCGAGCGCACACGGCTGAAATCGATCAGACCGGCCTGTTCGCAGGCGATCAGCTCGCGGTACAGCGGCAGCGGGGTCGAGCCGGTCGCAAGGCCGATGACGCAGGCAGGCTTGGCATGGATGACGGCTTCAAATTCGTCGGCAGCGGCCTTGCCCATTTCTTCCGGGGTCTTTACTTTGATGATATTCAGGTGCAGCATAATTTATCTCTCCTTATTTGCTTCTTCAGCAACGATTTTCTGCATTTCGTTCCATTTTTTCTCCATGTCCGCGACCAGCCTGAACTGTGTGCGGGCACGGTCGAGGTTCTGGCCGTCGCGGTGAACGGCAAAATAGTGGTCGCCGTCGAGATAGTCCGTCAGGAAACGGACGCCGCATTCCATCGTCATGGTCTTCGCGCCAAGCGGAAGCAGCTCCAGCTCCTTCTGCATCAAGCCGGGGCAGGAGCGGACATAGCCGCGTGTGAAGACGTGGAAGCGCTCGAGGCTCATTTCCATTCTGGACAGATCGCGCTCGTCCTCCGCGGCGG
>ERZ827498.3555-NODE-3555-length-13098-cov-4.519896_pt1 | contig 13098 bp, 9 predicted proteins | sample MGYA00519865_ERZ827498 | MGnify/ENA primary metagenome ERZ827498 (study PRJEB31778, sample SAMEA3449328) | human gut metagenome | biome: human gut; feature: human-associated habitat; material: faeces | place: United Kingdom | collected 2010/2012 ...
TTGATAATCAAATATAACAGTTATTAAATTTCCTAAAATATGTGAAATATCAACTTTTCTTTTTCTTCCTCCGTTGCCATTTTGAAAAACTGCTCCACGCAGTACCATGTCTCACAGTTCCATTTCAGATCTTTCTGGGTTGTGTTGTTTTTGATTCCATTTTCAATCAGTTCGACTGCCCGGCGGATGTTGTTTGCCTGGTTATAAATAACCTGTTCCTGCAGATCGGTGTAACCCACATCGGTATGGGAATGATGTACAATGTAGACTTCTCTGATTTTGTGTGTCATGATAATTTCTCCTTTTCCTGTTCTATGTTGTTCAAAATTTTTATCTCTCTTTACCCCACAGATGCTACCAGCATTTTAATCATTTCGCCCTCTTCCGGTACAATCCGGTATGTTCCGACCGCTGCCGGAACGATGGCGGTTTCTGCGTAATGTACCGTGAACGCTGCAAAGCTACCATCCATGCTCTCGATACGGGCACTTCGTCCCTCCACGAGATTCATCACATGAACCGTGTCATCCATCGAGACGGTGTGCGGCCCGGAAAGTGTATAGCGGATTGTGTCGATAAATTCGCGGCTGTGCAGTCCGGTGCGCTCTACTTCACAGTTTTCTGTTTTTTCCATCGTTCTGGTCTGGCCGACGATATTGTCGTACACCCATTTGGTATCACGGTTCCACTGAATATTTTTCATACCGTGGTCGAGGTGGATCGGACGCGGCAGTCCATCCATGCCAAGGCGGCCCCAATCCCATAGTTTGAAGGTAAAGATATACGGTGTCGCACTGATCTCCAGCACCATCGTGTTTTTTCCGGAGCAGTGCACCGTTCCCGCCGGAATCAGCACATGATCGTGTTTTTTGACCGGGATTTTGTTGACATATTTTTCCACTGGGAAACGTTCTTCTCCTTTTTCTGCTGCACGGAGTTCCCGCTCCATCTCTTTTTTATCCACGCCTTCTTTGAGACCGAGGTAGACATACGTTTCCTCGTCTTCATCGGCATCCAGAAGATAGTAGCTCTCATCCTGCGTATATGGCATGCCGAATTTTTCATAAATATATTCGGTCAGCGGATGCACCTGCAGGGAAAGATTCTGACCACCCATCGTGTCCAGCAGATCAAAACGGATCGGAAATTCTGCACCAAACCGGCCATGGACGCGCTCGCCGAGCAGCTCGTGCGGTGCATACAGAACGAGATCCTGGGCCGGAACTTTTAACGTCTTTCCTCCGATTTCCAGATTCAGGCTGTTTTCCTCCGGAACTCCGTCAAAGCTCCACGCGAAGTTTTCCTTCGATGCATCAAGACCAAAGTTTTCCTTCATCCACTGACCGCCCCATACGCCGGGATCAAAATACGGCTCCATACGAAATGGCTGTCCGGCAAGCTGCTGCAGTGCGCCTCGGAAGGCATTTCCCGTTGTAAGAACCGGTGCATTTTCTGTCTCTGTATCCAGAAGATACGTGAATTTTTCATACCGCTCTTTTTTATAGCGGTCCGCCAGACGCCATTCAATGAAAAATCCCCGTTTATATTTCGTCAGGATCGGATCATTATAATTGGTACTGTGCCAGTTTGGCATGCCGCTCCGGTAGCGGAGCTGAATTTCCCAGCGGGTCAGATCACAATAAACAAGAACATCTGCCTCGGTCAGAAGCTCTGTCGCTGTACCAATGATCACGATCAGACCACCGTTTGTATCTTTTTCTTCCACACATTCTGACACATATTCTGTCTCAATTGTTTTTTTCATGGTTTTCAGCTTTTCGCTTTCAAACCAGGTATCTATGGTTTTATGACACATGATACCGAAAACACGGTCATCGGTGATGTAATCGTTAAATTCTCTTAACAACGTTTCTTCGTCTTTGGCGCAGTCTTCGATATCAAAAATCCGGTCCGGCTGCAGCGCATTTGCCAGTTCCATCATTTCTTCTTTTCGTACACCCGGATACAGATCAAAGGAAAGAATACATGTTTTCTTTTCTTTCTGTTTTTCCTGAACCGCCCGTTTTAATTCTTCGATGATCTCCTTTTTTTCATCCCAGATTTCATTTTCGTATCCTGTGATTTTCATTTTGGGATGTAACTCGTAGTTTCCATATTTCCTTTTTAAATTCATTTGGATTCTTTTCCTTTTCTTAATTTCTCTTCCATCCATTGAGTTGTTTCCTGCGCCGATCAGCCCCATCATCTTTATTTCAACGCTTTCGCATCTGGCGGATTTTGCAATTTTCTTTCACTGCCTGATTCACTTACACATTTCCAGCCCGTTGTCTGTCCGGTTTTATCTTTTTTATGTGTCATGTTTTTACAATTCCACTGTATATTTATAACGATTTCCCGGATAATAGCAGATCGAATATTCAAAAACCTCGCCGCCCTTCCGAAATGTCTGCCGCGTCCGGATAAAAATAGGCATCTGCGCATCAATTTTCAGTGCTTTCTGCACCTCTTCCGATGGAAGTGCCGCCTCAAGCGTATCCCGGCCGGATTCAATATAGATTCCATGTTCCTCCCGCAGATACTGATACAGCGATTCCATGTATGGCTCCGGCTCTGTTGGCAGTTCGCAGATTTTTTTCAGATACGTAATGGTATAGACCATGGGTTTTCCCACAGCATTCCTCACACGTTTCAGGCAATAACATGGCTCCGTCAATGGAATCTGCAGACTTCTTGCTACCGTTTCCCCGGGACTGATCAGTTCCATCTTGCAGTATGTTGTCTGCATTTCGATATGATGCTTTTTCATTTCTTCCGTGAAACTGATGACACCTTCCATCTGCTCTTCGACTTTCTCGTAGACAACATCTGTTCCGATGCCGCGCCGTGCACGGGCGTAACCGCTCTGTACCAGATTCGTCATCGCCTGGCGTACTGTCACACGCGAAAGCTCGTACTTTTCCATCAGCTCTTTTTCTGTTGGCAGAAAATCTCCTTTTTTGTACGTGCCGCATTCGATCTGCTGTTTCAGAATCTGTTCCAGCTGCGCATACAGCGGCGGTGCTCCCGGATTTCTATCCATTTTTGCAGTTTCTCCTTCTTCTTTTCTCTCCATAGCATTGTATTTTTGTTTCTGAAAATATTTTTGCTCTATTGTGTTTTTTCAGAAAACTGTGACAACAGGCCTTCCACGGCACGGCCGGATGTTTCCGTTTCTATCTGAATCCGAATCTTTCTTTTCTCGCACTCTCTTTCCAGTTCTTTTCCAAACCAGGAAAAACTTTTTGCAATCTGTCCGCCCAGAAGCAGCAGATCCGGCTGATATTCCTCCAGCACAGGAAGAAGGCCAGCCGCCACATCTGCTCCAAATCTTCTCCAGACTTCTTCTGCCTCCATGTTTCCCGCTTTTACCAGACCATACAATTCTTTTCCACTCCACACTTTTCCTGTCACAGCCAGGCTAATCTGCTCCAGCCCGCGCACAGAAAGATAATCGTCCAAAATGGAATCTCCAAACGGCTGTTGATAAATCCATCCATTTTCCGGCACACCTTTTCCTGTTTTCACCGTTTTCCCGTTTTCTACAAAAGCCGACCCGGCGCCGGTTCCGATGCAGACGCACAGAATTTTATCCGCATCACGACAGTTTCCGTACCAGCTTTCTCCCAGTGCAAATGCTTCAATGTCATGTAAAAACAAAAATCGTGCTGATCCAAGTTCCGGCACGCGCGCCTTGATTTCTCTTTCCAGTGGAATCCCGTAAATGGCATCGTACTTATTCAGTCCCTGCATCCGGCTGATTCCATTTTCATAATCAAACGGACCCGGAATCGCCATCCCAACTCCGACAACACTTCCGTCTGCTTCTCTCATCAGTTCCCGGCAGATCTTTGCAAAATTGTCCAGAATCTTCTCTGTGCTCTTCTGCGCCTGTGCTGGAAATTTCCGGATTCTCATTCTTACTCCATTTCCGTCCGACACACTTCCTTTGATTTCCGTTCCGCCAACATCCAGAAGGATATATTTTTTCTGCTCCATCCCGCTTCCGTCCCTTTTCATCTTTTCCCCTGTATTTTTTCTGTTTATATGCCAATAGAATCTCATTTCTTTGTATTGGCTCTCCCTGCCATCTTGTTATAATGTTATAACCTATTCATTTTTCTGTTGCAAGCGCCTGTCTGCAATTTTGTCTGCTTTTGCAAAACTTTGTGAAAACGCGATAATACGTTTTATGCACTTGGCGCAGAACGCAAAAAATCCCCTGTTTCCGGGGTTTTTTATACACTCCGGACAGAGGATTTTTCTTATTTTCTACTTATTTCAATACATTTTCCAATTCAACAAAAAGGGTATTCATCTCCTGCACCACACTCTGCAGACTCTTTTCCCCGACATAGTTTCCAATCGCAAACAATGCTTTATATAAAAAATTAACCGCCCCCTGCAATTCTTTGTTTTGCTCTTTTGTTTCTTTCCGAAGCTGCTGCAGTTTTTCTGCCATCGGAAACAATTCCGCAAGAATCTGCTCTTTTCGTGCCCGGTCCGACGGTTCATCTGTCTCCATTTCTTCGAGATCATAGTTATCTGTTCTGCCGCATTTTCCTTTGCACACTGCGCAATCCGGATTCAAACGATTCTTTTCTGCCTCCACGCGTACAATCCAGGATTTCCCATCTTCTTCCCTCAGCTCTTTTTCCGGATTTGCCGCACAAATTCCGCCAAGCAGAATCTCATGCGTGACTTTGTCCGGGCGGTGACCATTGCTGTCACCGCTGGAAAACTCCTGCGATTCACCTTTTGCTGCTTCTCCTCTTCCATCGACCGACCGGGCCAGACCAATCAGCGCACCAAGAAGCTCCTTTTGTATCTTCGTCATACTCATTTTTCTAATACCTCTTACCGAGCTTTTCATTTTTTTCGTCTTACATATTCCACAAAGCAGAATGTACCAATTGTAAAAATACTTTTAAGGGCACACGCTAATTACTATATCTGATTTTCTACAAAATTTCCCCCTCCGTAGAAATCACCACGGTTTTCACCGGAATCTTCTTTCCACTCTCTTTCAGTGCCATCTTCACGGCACGCTCCATTCCTGCGCAGCACGGAACCTCCATGCGTGCAACCGTAATACTCTTAATATCATTCCGCATGAAAATCCGCGCAAGTTTCTCGGAATAATCGACATCGTCAAGTTTTGTACAGCCTACGAGAACGACATGATTTCGAATGAAATCCTGGTGGAAGTTTCCATAAGCATACGCTGTACAATCTGCCGCAATGAGAAGGTCTGCTCCTGCAAACATCGAAGCCCGCTCCTGCACAAGCTTGATCTGCACCGGCCACTGGCGGAGCCGGGACGGAACTGCTGCAGAATTTTCCTGCGCATCTGCACGGTCAATCGCCCAGCTGTTTTCACCTGCTTTTCCTGCTCCGGTATTCTCCTGTCCGGCCGCCTCTTTTGCCTTCCGCTGGTTCTCTTTTACCGCCTCCTCATCGTACGGCAGCGCCTCCCGCTCCACAAACGAAATCGCATCTGCCGGACAAACCGGCAGGCAGTCGCCGAATCCGTCGCAGTAGTCATCCCGGATCAGCTTTGCCTTCCCGTCAACCATCGCAATCGCACTTTCATGACAGGCATGCGCACAAAGCCCGCATCCTGTACATCTGTCTTCCTCTATCTGAACAATTTTTCGAATCATCGCTGAATCTCCTTTTTTCTCTTTGTTTCTCAATACCTGTTTGTTTCTCAACCATGATATCATACTTTATCCCTGTTTTGACAGTTGTTTTTTTTAGTAGTTTTTTCCTACAATACCAACTCTTCATCCAGTGCCAGCGAATAAATAATTTTCTCTTTCACTTTCTTCCCTGTCGTCCGCTCCAGTGCCTGCTGGTAATAGGCGAGCTGTTTTTCATACCGCTTTTTCAGCTCCCCGGCTTCTTTCACACGGTCCGTTTTGTAGTCCACAAGAACAATCTCATCCCCCTCCGGGAACCATGCGTCAATGATTCCCTGCACGAGAATGGTTTCATCTTCCGGATAGGACGGATCTGCCTCACTTGCCGGAACGGACATCACAAACGGCTGCTCCCGTTTCAGGGTTTCATTCAAAAAGGCATTCCGCATCCGCATTCCAACCGGACTTTTTGCGAAAGCGAGGATCGATTTGAAATAAATGCATTCCGCTGCTTCTTTCGTCATCTTTCCTTCTGCAATCAATTCCTCCGTCTGTGCCATCAGCTCTGTGATGCTGTACGCTCTGCGGTAATCGAGACATTCCAGCAGGCGGTGGTACGCCGTTCCGCGGTCAGAGCCCGTCAGAGCCGCAACATGATCCTTTTTCAGAAAGCCCGGCACAATTGGTACGAGTTCTTCCTGCGCGAACAGCTCTTTTCCGATCTCGGATTCCTCCATCCCGGCCTTCTTCAGCTGTGAAACGGTAACCTTTACCGGAATCTGTTTTTCCTTCTCATACGGATACTGGTAGGCAAACCGCTCCTCCACAAGTTCCTTCAGCGCCGCTTCTCTCGGCGGCTGCTTCGGAATTTCCATGATCTTCTGCTCATTCACCGCGCGCTCCATCTGATGCAGCACTTCTCCCTCAACAAGTCCTGCCGGTGATACAAGGCGGATCGTTACCGGAATTTTCTCCGCATACAGCGGATTGTCCGCATTCCCTGCCAGACCAAATTGTTCATACAGCCCGTCGAAACACCGGTTTCTCGAAAATGCCGGCAAAATCCAGTCGAGATACCCGGATGCACTGCTCAATGTCTGATACGACAGCAGCTCCTCCTGCCGCCCCGCATGCGCCGCGCACTGCTTCACGCGGCTCTCCAGCTTCGACGCCATGCCCGTCATAATCAGCTTCTCCTTCGGTCGCGTCATGGCAACGTAAAGCACCCGCAGCTCCTCCGCCAGATTTTCCAGCTTCATGCTCTGCCGGATGATCTGCCGCGGCAGTGTCGCCTGACGGACGCGGTGCTCCGGATCGATCGCATCCGCGCCGATGCCCATGCGGGAATGGAGTACAAGCGCCGCACGGCTGTCCATCTGGTTAAACGATTTGCCCATGCCCGAGAGGAACACAACCGGGAATTCCAGTCCTTTACTCTTGTGAATACTCATGATACGCACCGTATCTGCGCTCTCCCCGTAAATATTCACCTCGCCGAAATCGACTTCATACTTCTGAAGCTGCTCGATATAACGGATAAAGTTGAACAGTCCACGGTAACTCGTCGCCTCAAATTCCACCGCCTTTTCCACGAGCATTTCCAGATTGGCCCGCCGCTGCACACCACCCGGCATCGCAGATGCATAGCCGCCGTAGCCCGTTTCATCGAGAATCTGTGTAATCAGTTCATGAATCGGCGTGTAAGGCACACGGCTCCGCAGCATTTCCAGCTGCTCCAGAAAACTTCCAAGCTTCTTCCGAAGCGCCTCATCTTCCCCTTCTGCCGCATATTTTCCACATGCCTCGTAAATTTTTACGTCTTTATCCACACAACGCACCGCCGCCAGTTCCGCATCCGTGCATCCGCAGATCGGCGAGCGTAAGATTGCGGTAAATGGAATCTCCTGGCAGGGATTGTCACACAGATGCAGATAATTCAGCACGGTCACAATTTCCTGTGTGGAAAAGTATCCCGTTTTCGATGTGCTGTACGCCGGAATTCCCGCCGCCTGAAGGACACGGGAGAAGGTCTCTGACCAGCCGCTGACTGCCCGAAGCAGGATCACGATATCACGGTACTGGATTTTCCGGTATTCTCCGGTCTCTTTGTCCACCACTTCTTCCTTTCCAACCATCTCGCGGATGCGCGCCGCAACGGCAGCCGCCTCCGTTTCCATTTTTGTCTCGCGCGACTTGTCATCTTCCAGCTCAGGCGCCTGGTCGTCCAGCAGCAGAAGCTCCGTTTCGTATGCCGTCTGCCACAGATCCGTATTTCCCTCTTCTTTCTTCGGGAACGCCGCACCCGCATGGAGGCTCGCCGCCTCATCATACGCAATGCCGCCAAGCTCCGGACTCATGAGCTTACGGAACACATAGTTCGCCCCTGCAAGCACCTCCGGCCGGCTTCGGAAGTTTTTGTCGAGATCGATTCTCTGCTGGCTTTCCCCGTCCTTCGCATACGTATGATATTTTTCCAGAAACAGCTCCGGCCGCGCCAGGCGGAATCCGTAGATGCTCTGCTTGATATCGCCCACCATAAAGCGGTTATCCCCCCGGCTGATACAGGAAATAAGCGCCTCCTGAACGGGGTTGGTATCCTGATATTCATCCACAAAGATGTAATCGTAGCGCCCGCAATAGCGCTCTGCAGTCTCTTTATCCTGAAGAAGGCGATAGGCATGGGAGATCATATCGTCGTAGTCCAGCATGTGCGCTTCGCGCTTCATCTGGGCATACCGTTTCTCAAACCGGATAAGCACGCGGTGCAGGGAGCCGGCCAGGCTGCGCATATAAGCGCTTTCCTGGCGCAGCAGGGGCAGCGCCTTAGAGGGAAGCACTTCCTTTAGCTCTTTTAATATTTCCCGTTCCTTTGCCTTGAGCGCGCGCAACAGTTCTTTGCCCTCCCCTGCCGGGCTCTTGCGCTCCAGCGCGGAAATCTGAAAAGCAGATACCGCCGCGCCAAAGGCATCAAAATTCTGGTGGAGCAGGCGGGTCAGCTCCTGGGCCTGCTCCAGCTCGCGCTGGTTATTTTGCTCCTGCTTCTCGCAAAATTCATAGGTGAGCTCCAAATCCTGGCCGCGCTGCAACAGAGCGCAGAGGCGCTTCATCCCAATTTCACACCGCTCCCGCAGAATATCCAGCATCCCCTGTTCATCGAAGTTCTCTGCAGCCCCTTCCAGCCAGCCCAGCCGCTCGGCCCGGCTTGTGCAGAATTCATAGATGCGCAGCAGCATCTGCTTTAACTTATCATCCGTCCGGCCGGAATAGCGGTCCCGCAGCGAAAGAAAATCCGCATCCTCCTCTTCGTAAAACTGGGAAAAAACCTGTTCCAGCGCCTGATCTTTTAGTACATCGCCCTCCTCTTGCCCTCCCACGCGCAGGTTCTGGGGAAGGCCCAGGGCGAGAAAGTTTTCCCGTATTACGCGCGCCGCAAAGCTGTGGATGGTGCAAATATCCGCTACCTGCACATATTCCGCCTGGGCTTCCAGCCAGTATCGGCCGGACTCCTGCGCCCGCCGGGAAAGCTCTTTTCGGATGCGCTCCCGCATCTCCGCCGCCGCAAGGCTGGTATATGTCACAACCAGCATGCGCCGAATATCCGCTCCCTCTTCCACCAAAGAGACAATGCGCTTTGCAAGCACGCTGGTCTTTCCGCTGCCCGCCGCGGCGGAAACCAGCAGATTTCCCCCTCTTTGGTAAACTGCCTGGCTTTGCCGCTCAGTCAGCCTCATTTCCGCCATCGTCTCCTCCTATTTCCAGAAAAAACCGTTCTTTTTCTATCCGCTCCTTTGGGCGCACTTCATTGCCCCTATACTGCCTGTCAAACCCGCAAATGGCATGGTAATCGCAGTGGCGGCAGGGAATGTCCTCCCCCTCCCCAATCGGGTTTAGGGAAAGCTCCCCCTCGCTCATCTGTGCGGCAGCCCGGAGGATCATCTTTTTCGCATAGCCAAACAGCGCCGCCATCTGGCCAGGGCTGAAGGCATTCTCTCCCTGGGGGGTGAGCCCGTCCTTTGGCACCTTGATGCTCATGCTCTTGTTTTCCCCCTGAAAGCGCGCCGCCGCTTCGCCCTCGGCCAGAATAAAGCCGCTCATCTGAAATTTGGAAAGGCGGCTCTTTTCCTCTGCATCTTCGCCGATATAGGGCAGCTTGATTTCAAAATAGAACCCGCCTGCCGGCTGCACCTGCTTTCCCCGCGCCCTGTAATAGCTTTCCACCGCCATCAGATAGACGATGAGCTGCAAGCTCAAGCCATAGTAGACATCCGTCAGGCTGAATTTTTTGATGCCGGTTTTATAATCCACCACGCGCACATAGGTCTTCCCATCGGAGGCGGCTTCATCTACCCGGTCGATGCGGCCGCGCAGCGTCAATCTTCCATATGGCGTGGGCAGAGAAAAAATATCCCCGCCAAAGCCCGCTTCGCTGGCTGCCACGCGCACATCCGTCCCTTCCAGCTGGCTGCGCACCGCCCGCGCCGCCATGGCCGCTTCTTCCCGCAGCCGCTTTTCGCTGAATAAAAAGCGCTTTTCGTCAAAAATCCCCCTGTTGTGCTGCTTGCGATATTTCTGCGCCGCGCCTTCCACCGCCTCTTGAAGCTGTTCATCGCTGGCCTGCGCCCAGGAGAGCTTTTGCCGGGAAAGCTGCTCGGCGATTCCATCCATCAGATCGTGCACATAGGTTCCCGCGCTGCCGGCATCCTCTTCGAATTCCCGCACTTTCTCAGGCCGGATTCCATATTCCATAAAGTGCCGATAGGAGCACTGGAAATATCGCTCTATGCGCGAAACATTGGCCGAAGGCGGGCCATACAGCCCGCGCGCCACCACCTTTCCCAGCTGGGCGGGCGCATTGTCGTACTCTATGCAGGGCAGCAGGGCAGCAAGCTTCTGCTGTTCCTGGCCAATATAGGCGGAAAGCAGCTCGCTGTGATCCTGCTCGCCATCCGCAAGCGCCCGCAGCTCTGAAGCCAGGTTATCATAGGAAGCATTTGCCGAACGCAGCGGGTTTTGCTCTGCCGCCGCTTCCTCCAGTGCCGGAAACAGGCGGTGCAGCCTGTCCACCAGGTGCGAAGCAGGGCCGTCTTTGCGGTTATATGTCACGATCAGCCGCTCCCCAGAGGCAAATGCCCGGCGCAGATAGGCCTTCTGGTCATCAAAGGCCATCTTATCTGGAAAAGCGGGCTGTGCCTTGCGCAGCTCTGCAATTTCATAATCGTTGATGATGCCGGTTCCATCCGGCGTCGCGGGCAGGGCGCCCTCGTTTGCCCCAAGCACCACTACCAGGCGCTTGCGCTCAAAGATGCTGTGGGTGATATCCCCAAGCGTCACTTCATCCGTAGCCGGCGGAATGACGGAAATTTTCGCCGCTTCAAAGCCCGCTGCCAGAATCTGCCGCAGCTCCCCCGGCTCCATTTCCCCTTCCAGTGCCTGCGCCTGGGAAATGAGGCGCACCACCGCATCATAGACCTGGCGCACATACCGTGCCTCTGCCAGAAAACCCAGAGCATCCAGCTCGTCCGCCTGTTTTTCCAGCTTTTCCTGCACGCCCACTTTCTGCAAATATTCCAGCAGCAAAGCCGCAAGGTTCTGCTCTCCCATCTCCTTTTCCAGGGCGATGAGCGGCGCAAACACCCGCTGGCGCAGCGCTTCTAGCTGTTCTTCTGCCTTTAAAAATCCCTTTTTAAAGGCATGGCCCCTAAGGCCATATTCCTTCGCATGGCGCACAAGCGCCGTTTCCTCCTGCTCCTGGCACAAGAACCCGCATTTTAGATGCCCAAGCACATCCGCCAGCCGCCATCTCGCGCCAGAGAGGATATCCAGCGCAGTAAGCACAAACTCCGCGGCGCTGCTCTCCATTAAAGCGCGCTTGCTCTCGAGGAAAAACGGAATCTCCGCCCGGGAAAATACATCCTGCACCAACATCGCATAATCTGAAATTCTGCCCGCCAGGACCGCAACATCCCGCATGCGCCCGCCCTGTTCGCAGGTATATTCCAAAATGCGCTGTGCAGCATATTCCACTTCCTTCCGTTTATCCGCCGCCGCCGCAATTTCCACAAACGCCGGGCGGGCGGCATGCTGCGCAGGGGGATAATGATATAAATTCCGCTGCAAGAAGCCGATTTCTCCTGCCTCATCGGCCGAAAATTCCCCAAGTTGCGGGCGCAGCCCCTCCTTTTTCGCCTGCATTTCCAGCTTTTTAACAGATTGCCACTGTTTTTGCAGAACGGCATCGTCTTTCGCTTCCATGAGCAGGCGAAAGGAGGCGGCATGCTTGGCCAGCTCTACCATCGTCTGCACCCGCAGCCTGGGCAGGATATCGAATCCAAACACGACAACATCCCTCTCCCTGATATATGCGGCCTCCCCAAGGCGCTGCTGCGCCAGTTTTTCCTGATCCCTTCCATCCAGCAGGCTGCCGCCGCAAAGCTCCAGCATTTGCTCATAAATATCCGCCAAATCCATCAGCTTTTCCGCTGTGACAGGATGCTGCTCTCTGGCCAGTTCCCGCAGCTCAGGAGCGAAAATCTGCTCACCTTTGAGCGCCGAAATCAGCTCTCCCACGCGCTCATGCAGCTGCTCATCCTCCACGCGCAGAGCGCGCAACTGCCCAGCCTGCTTCATGGCCCGCTTTGCCAGCATGGCAACCCCTGCGCTATCCAGCGCAGGCAAAACGCGCCCGCCGCAAAGCTCCAGGATTTTGGTCGTCAGCTTTTCAAAGCTCATCACTTCCAGCTCCAAAAAGCCAGCCACCCCGCATTCGCAGAATCCCCGTTTCCACAAGAAAACTGGCCTGTGCAGGCACAAGAATGAGCATGGGTTTCTTTCTTTCAAGCGCCTGTCCCGCCAGGCGGTAAAGCTCAGCCTGCAGAGCATAATAGTTGTCTGAATAAATGATCTCCATCGCTTCCTCCGGTAGTCTCATTATACAATAAATCCCTCTGAAAGGCACGCCCCGTTTTGAGCTCCGCTCTCTCAAGCTGCCCGGCAAACTGCATGGAAAAGAAAAAAACACCCATCCGGCGCACGCGCCCCCAAGGTGCTTTTTCTATATCTCAATCATGTATCTTCTGTTTTTAGTTGGCTGCCGCTGCAGCCATCCGGAATTTAGCCCTTGATGAGATAATCAAGAAGCATGCTCATATCTTCCGGCTCGGAAACAACCAGCTCGACTTCGTCGATGGATGCATCCTTGAACATCTGCGTCAGCGCAATATACTGGCAAAGCTTGCTCTTCAGGTTCAGCCTATCGCCTTCAGAGGTGACCAGCTCTACGCTGCCCTTGCATTTGTTCAGAACCTCGAAAAATTTCTGCGGCTCACTGATGTTTTTAATTTTCATAGCGTTCTTACCTCCCTCTTATATTAGGCATTCTCCTGCCCACATTAGATAATTCGCCCTCTCAGGGAAAAATCCTGCTGTATTTTTCTGATTTTTTATAAAAAATTGCGAATCT
>ERZ827498.3566-NODE-3566-length-13052-cov-4.484112_pt1 | contig 13052 bp, 6 predicted proteins | sample MGYA00519865_ERZ827498 | MGnify/ENA primary metagenome ERZ827498 (study PRJEB31778, sample SAMEA3449328) | human gut metagenome | biome: human gut; feature: human-associated habitat; material: faeces | place: United Kingdom | collected 2010/2012 ...
ACGGAGATACGGATCTGCGACGAGTATAACCGGCTGATCTGCCGACATCCGAGATCTTATCGTGATTTTCCTCTTTACATTACAGATGACAGTCATATGCCACCAGAACACCTGTATTACAAAGAAGTGAATGCACATGACGGAGCTTATTACAGACGGTGGGCATCTGTCTATGGAGAATCTATGGTAACTCTTATTGACAGGATACTCCGCAGTTCCAAACACGAGGAACAGGCATACAACAGCTGTGCCGGTGTACTCCATTCCTGTAAGGATGTTCCTCACCGACTGGTTCGGGAGGCTGCTGAGAAATGCGTAGAAGCTAATGCCTGCAAGTATTCTTATTTCAAGAAAGTGCTTGGCATGGTCCAGAATAATCATTCCAGCAGCGGTATAAACGGAAAACTTCCTTCCCATACAAACATCCGTGGAAAGGAGGCATACAAATGAGTTCATCCCATGACATTACATTAACACCCCAGGAACAAGCTCTGATCATGCGTCTGAAGAGTTTCCGCGTTCCGGAAATGGCCCATATCCTGGAAGAACAGATGAAAGATCCCAATGCAGATCTGAACACGTTTATGGAACGCATGACAGCAATGGTTGATGCAGAGTGGCAGGCACGGGCAGATAAACGCTTTAATCGTCTGATGAAAGAAGCACATCTGCGATACCCGGCGGCAGATCTTGATGAAACCATTTACCGTCCAGAACGTCAGCTTGATACCCAGACAATAGAACGTCTGAGTACCTGCCATTGGATAGAAGAAGGAAAAAATCTCATTGTAACAGGTTCTTCTGCCAGTGGAAAAACGTATCTGATCAATGCTTTTTGCATAACTGCAATGAAGCAGTCCAAGAGTGTAAAGTATATAAAAGCGAACACACTTATGAGTGAAATGGAACAGGCACGCATCAAATCCACAAATCTGGATTACCTGAATAAACTGACCAAGCTGGATCTGCTTGTGATCGATGATTTCGGCCTTATGGATCTCGATCTTGATAAATGCCGGGATCTTTTTGAAGTCCTTGACACCAGGGATGGAAGAAAATCAACTGTAGTCATCTCACAGTTTCCAGTCAGTACATGGTTTGATATGTTTGCTGATAATACCTACGCTGATGCGTGCCTTACACGAATCACAGATAAACATCATACATATCGTCTGGAGATGAACGGTATAAATATGCGTGAAACAGAATGATATCATCTAGCGGTACTTCGTACCGTTAAAAATGGAATAGCAGTTCCGCAGTAGCGGAACTGGCATTCCGTTTAAGCATAATTTGCAATCTATTTGCTTTTATGTATGAGTACATCAGGCAGCATTTTTTTTCTTATTTATTTACTGCTTAATTTTCTCACGCATGAATCATTTACAGCTTCATTTCGATATACTCTGTTAAAATTGAATATTTTATTTTTCTTATTTCCCTTACCTCTGGTTAAACATATGATACAAACATGGTTTTTTCACCATAATTCAGATTTTATCAAAACAAAAGGTAATTATTTTTTTGACAACAATCATTTTTTATATGTAACCAATACAGGGTTTATCTTTCCCAATTTATTTACTTACCAAAAAGTTTTAACCGGATTATGGCTAAGTTTTATATTATTAATCATAATTTCTCAGATTTATCGCTTTTGTACTTTTAAACGCAAAATCAGACAATGTTTATTACCAATCCACAACTACGATAACGAATTACATTTTATTAAAACAGCTTTGGATATAAAAAAGGATGTAACTTTATATTATTGTGATATGGAGATTTCACCTTTTACATATGGAATAAAATCACCTAATATTGTACTTACTTCACTGGTCACGAATGAATCCAGGAATATGATTTTACAACATGAGTTACAACATATAAAATCGAATGATCTTATATTTCGAATATTTTCATTATTTGTAGTCTTGTTACATTGTTATAATCCAATATCATATTTACTTTTAAAGGACTTAAAGGAGGTTCAGGAAATGAATTGTGATGAAAAACTAACTACCAAATTCACGCACGAAGAACGCATAAAGTATGGACATATTTTAATTTCAATTTCTTCTAAAGCCAAAGCCTTAACCGCACCTGCAATTTATCTTTCCCAAAATAATAAAACTTTTTTAACTAAACGTATCAAAAAAATAGTTTCTACAAAATTCAACAGGACCTCACATATAATCATGGCAACGTTGGTTCTTTGTATTTTTAGTTCCATTCCGGTGTTCGCTTATTCTCCCGAAACTATTGACTGGAGAGACAGTTCAGTGCAAATTCAGGATAGTATAAAAAATTCAACATGGATAGAATTGGAAGTTGACTCTTCCATAGACTCGGAAAAGCCATTAACTTTTCCAAACGATGAAAAGCTTTTTTCAAGCTATAAACAATATGTCCTTTTTAATGACGGATCCATACTTCCATTATCAGATACCTTAGTTCAACCATTTGCCAAATGTAAGCATGCTTTTAAAAATGGTACTCTTAAGAGCCATATTCCCAAAGGAAAAGGATGTATTGTGGAAACTTATAGTGTAAAAGTATGCACAAAGTGCAGTTCAATTCAGAATAAGGCAATGATAAGTTCTATGCATTATGTAAAGTGCCCACATAAATAATATATAATAAGCCTCAAAATCGTATAGCTGATATCAGTCTGTTGCGATTTTGAGGCTTATTGATTATTAAAATTATTTTATACTAGCTTATTATCATTGCTAATTTCAAACATTCTCTCTTTTTCATCACATCTTCAAATGAATCGTTCTTATTTAACAACCACTTTTACTTTTTTGCGGATCTTTCCAGATTTCACTGTGATATAGGCTGTTCCCTTTTTCTTTCCGGTGATCACACCCTTGGAATTTACCGTCACGATCTTCTTATTCGAAGAACTGTAGGTAACTTTCTCCTGGGAAGTGATCGGGCTGATGACCGGTTTCAGCGCAAGTTTTTTATTCCTTGCAACGGTCACTCTTGATTTCAGTCCGGTGATCTTTGTTGTTCTTACCGTTGTTTTCTGCACAGTAATGGAAATGACCTGTTTCTTGTCGCTGGCCAGTGTAATTGTCACTTTGGCTTTTCCGGCTTTCAAGCCTTTCATCGTTCCCTTGCTGTTTACAGAAACGATTTTCTTATTGCTGGAAGTCCAGCTTTTAACGGAATCACCCTTTGCAAGTCTAGAAACCTTTATTTTGGAAGTAGACTGTTTTACTTTCAGCTTAATGCGGGTAGCCGTTACCTTGATCGTAGGTGTCAGTTTTTTGCCGACGGTCCTCTTTTCCTCGCGGCCCTTGTTGCTGGTACGCATCTGTACAGCCGGTGAAAATACCGTGGCTGCAGAGATCGTTTTCCATGGTCCGAACACCTCCGGTACTTCTGTAGGTGTTGGTGTCGGAACGTTTTCTTTCCGCTGTATGGTAAGAAGATAGTCTGTTTTTCCGCTTCCGGCAGCTGTTACCGTGATCTTCACCTGTGCTTCGCTTGCATCTGTTTCCCAGTATACATTTACACGTTTCGTTTTTCCGTTTGCCACAACCGGCATGGATACTTTCTCAACACCTTTTACTTTCTGTACCGTTACCGTGGCATCCCCATCTGAAGGTTCCACATAAAGGCGGAGGAACTTTTCCTTATTTTCCTCTTTGTCTGCAAGATACGAAACGGTATAGCTGGTTTTGGTGCTGTCAAATACCGGTGATAATGTAAGATATTTTGAAGTATCTGTAAAAGTATTGCTGGTACTTACCACCAGGTTTGCCAGGGAGGAATTTCCAAGCCCGCTGGTAAGGTGGAAGATATAATCCCTGCTCTTTCCGTTCAGTGTTGTTTTAACCGTAACATCTGCCTGTCCGGATCTTACATCTGCCACATAAGTTCCATTGGAAGCTTTTCCGTTGACAGTCAGGGTACATCCGGCAGGTGCTTTAAATGTCAGGGTCACTTTTGTAGCATTTTCAGCAACCCTTAAGGTATGCTCTTTTTCCGAACGCTGGAATGCTTTTTCCCAGCTGACCCGGCCAGTATCTGCTTCTGCTGATACACTGTCAAGGTAAGCTCCATTTGTTTCCAGTGCCATCAGATAACAGGAGTCATTCTTATAATAAAGTGTCCCATCCCTGTCTACGCAGATCGGACTGATGCAGTACTCCTGCTGTGCGAGTACCGGACGGAAGAGTTCTTTCGGTTTTCCGGAAGTCTGGCCCGGCTCATCTGTCAGCATATAGATACCGCCAGGTTTTGCATTGTAGGTAAAATACAGATAAACACGTCCATCCGCTTTGCCATCTCCATTAAAGTCCTGGTTTTCATAAGCGGTCGAAAGAAGCGGTGCTGCCTGCGGATATCCCGGGATAGAAACTTTATATGCAAGGGAAAGACCGGAAGCAGATTCTGTCAGGACATCAAAATGGTGTCCCCCATCCGCATTGTACTGTCCGCCGTTTCCGCAGACACCTACATAGATTCTTCCTTTATAGACGACCGGTGTGGATGTTGCCGCACCGCCCAGGTTATAGCTTGCCACTGCACCGAAAGTACCATCTGCATTCATGGCAACCCGGTAGAGATAGCCGCCTTTGGTCGTAAAATAAACATATCCGTTGTTATAAACAATGGTGGATCGGATATCGCCGATCATGTCCGTGCGCTTGTCGATCAGCTGTCCGGTGTGCGTATTAACTGAATACAGGATAGAAGTATAGGCATCACCGGCCCCGTCATCAGAACCAAACACCAGATAATTTTCGGACGCATAAGCACCTGTCCAGTAAAAACCGCCCTTATGGTTATATTTCCAGGTACAGTATTTTATCTCATCACCTTTTGACGGGTCTTCATCTGTAACAGAAAGGCAGAAGTAAGAACCAGGGGTTGTATCCGAAGTCCAGGTTCCGGTATAAATATATCCATCCTTATAGGTGATCGGGGAAAGTGTCTGGCCTCCCAGGCTCTCACTGATCCAGAGGGATTTTAAAGAAGTGGCACTCAGTGCCTGGATCTGTCCGCCGCCGATCTGTGCAAAAAGCATTCCTTCCGCATAAGCAAGCGGGATCATGGCATACTGCATATTTCCGTGCATCTGTTCACTGGTCTGCACGATATCCCCGGTATTTTTATCTATTTTATAGATGAACTGTCCGGATGCCACGTAAAGATAGCCGCCCAGGATCAGTGGAGGGGTAAGTGCTGCATCCCATCCCTTTGCATCCAGATGCAGGGACCATTTCTGCACCGTTGTATCCTTGCTTGCCGGCGTGGAGGTATTGGTGATCCCGTTGTTTGTTTCACTGTTCCGGTAACTGCTCCAGTCATTATCCGTGATCTCTGGCTGCGTTGCCGTCTGCTGTTCCAGTTTTACCTGGATCTCTGTTTCCTCACCTACCGTAAACTTCTCTCTTCTGGAGATATATCCATGTCGTGACACATTCCAGGTATACTCATCCCCGTAATAAAGAGAATCATACACAGAAGCATCTTTGGAAGGTTCCACACGCTCCCCTTTAGAATCATATACACTGACCACTGCATCCGATGGATCTGTTACAAAAGCGATCGAGGACTTTGCTTTTTTATGTACGGTGATCGTATAGGTGCCTGTGGATGTATAAGTGATATCCTGATAAGCCGGATCCTGATAAGTCCCGTCTTCGTTCATCTGGAAAGTGATCCTGGTCTCAGAACCGTCAAGTGGGATCTCAATGGCATTGCTGCCGGATACTGCCTGTCCGTTTACGGTAAGGCCATACCACTTGTCATTAAAGGCTTTTGCAGAAACTTTTACAGATTCTGTATTCTCACCCACTGTCACATCATAATCCCTGGTGATACCGGCACTGTCAAATTCTGAGATCAGGTTTTTGGCCATATCCGTGTCCGAGGGAAGGTAACAGCCGATCATGGAAAGATCCAGCCTCCGGAGCACTACGATCTTGTAAGTCTGGCTGTCTGTGGCTGTACCGGCTGTTACTGTGTAAACAGCCCTTTTTCCATTATCTTTTGTAAAAACATTTGAAAAATTATAACGTTTTCCATCGGTATATCCGGTTGCAATGATCTCACTCTCAACCGTCTTTCCATCAAGATCGCAGGCAGATAACCGGATCGTTGATCCCTCCGGCGCATCGGCCCCCAGATCTGCCGTTACATAAAATCCGGTAGAATTATAACTGGATCCGATCTCAACGGTATAGGTTTTCCCGCCATAAGTTTCATCCAAATCTTCCCTGCGGCTGATCTCCAGAGGATCCTTAACGCCATAGCCGGAATACACACTGAGATCCTTGAGATATTCTTTCGTACTGTTCTCCCCGGCAGATGGAGCATCCTCAAAGGTAAGTTCTGCAGAATCTTCATCGTCAGAGCCGTCCATGACCAGTTCCTCCTGATCCTCGCCGTTAAATTCCCCCTCTGAGGATTCCGCATCTTTTGGTTCCTCTGTTTCCGGTTCTTCGGTGATCTCCACGTCACTGTCTCCCGGCTCTTCTGTGATCTCTGTCCCTTCCTGGACATCCGGCTGTGCTTCCGTCTCTGCTGCCCCGGAAGAAAAATCACTTTCCATGGATATGTCGGCTCCATAGACCGGAGCTGTCCCTGCCAGCATGCTCACCGACAGAAGGACTGCCAGCCATTTTCCTAATCTTCCTTTCATCTGATGTTTACCTCCCTTTTGGATTTTTTACTGCTGAAGCAGTGGATTCCTGCTTTTTATTTTTCTGAAACTGCGTCTCGCTCCTGTCCATAAGAGCAGGTACAAAACTCCTGCCAGTGCAAATAAGGATAGAATCCTGGTAAAGAGTTTCATGTGCGTCCAGGTGTCTGTTACTTTACTTCCTACCAGTTCCGGGATACTTTTTCCTTCGTTTTTGGAGGAAGCGGATGCTGTCCCGGATGTAGTCTCTTTTTCTTTGCTTTCAGTCAGTTCTTCTGTGGATGACTCTTCTGTTTTCTCTTTTGTTTTGTCTTTTACGGCATCCGCTTTTTTGCTGCTTTTCTTTTCACCTGATGTACCGGAACCGGAGCCTTTTTTCTTCGTACCGGCATAAGCCGTCAGTTTCTTTTCCTTGTTTTCGTCTGTGCTATCCAATCCGTTCTTTCCGGATGCCGTACCTTTTCCGCCAACCGTTTTCAGATTTGTAAGGGATCCTTCCCCATTATTGCCTTTGCCCGGGACTCCGGCTTCACTTTTATTTCCACCATATCCGGGTCTCTGGGCGATCGAACCGGAATTTCCATTGCCCCCATTTCCCGCTGTCCCGTTATTCTTCTTTCTGACATCAGGGATCCGGATCACCAGCGGACTGCTAACATTGCCTGCAAGGTCTTTTACCACGATCACCACATCTTTTTCACCTTCTGACAGGCCTGTAATGGTCAGGGTATCGCTTCCTTTCAGTACTTCTCTTCCCTCTTTTGAGGTATCCGGGGTCTGTACTTTCGCACCGGCCTCTATAACACGGTAATAGCATTGTCCCCTTTCACTGGTCTTATATACTACTGAGGCCTGGTCCACGGATATCCTGCTGGCACTGATCTTTTTCAGTTCCGGCGGGGTCTGGTCCGTAATCCCAAGTGTCAGGTAATAATCCCTCCGGGTGCCGTCCTGTGCGGTTACCTGCACCCGGACCATAGCTTCCTTTTCCTGGTCTCCGAAATGGATTTTCCAGTAAACATGCCCCTTTCCATCGTTGCTTTCTTTGATGGTCTCATCTTTTTCCACGGTAGAATGCTTCACTCCGCTCAGCGCATAGATCTTGACCGTGGCATGTTCTTCTTCCGCTGTCAGCCAGATGTTCAGGCTCTGACGTTCCCCGTCATAAACCGCCTTGTATCTGTCATGGTCCTTGTTTAATGCGGGATCTAGTTTTAAGATCCCTTTTCCCCAGGTATCGGAGCTGGATATATATAATTCTTTCAGATCCGCATTGCTGCTTTTAACTTCCGGAGTGATGGTCGGTTCCGGTGTAACAGAAGGCTCCGGCGTAACGGAAGGCTCTGGAGCTGCCGTCGGTTCCGGCGCAGCGGTTGGTTCCGGAGTGGCAGTTGGCTCTGGTGCAGCAGTCGGTTCCGGCACAGCGGTTGGTTCCGGTATCTGGGTCGGCTCCGGTTCTGCAGTCGGCTCCGGAACGGCGGTAGGTTCTGCGGGTACCGATGGTTCTGCCAGCGTTTCCCCTTCCGAACTCTCTGTGCTGTCTGCTGCATAAACTTCCCTGACAAAGATTACATCTGTTTCTGGTGCAGCCCCTCCTGCCAGAAGTCCTGCAGAAAGGGTCCCGATAATAAATTTGTTAATGATCGGTCTCTTTAAATTGTTTTTTTTCATTACCAGTCCCCCCATACTTCGCCGTTATCCCCGACACCCAGATCTGCTCCGGAATACAGGGTAAAGCGAAGCCTTACTTCGTCACCGTCTGCCGGGAAATAGCCCGACATTCCAATGTTCATATATTCACCGTTTACAAAATACATCCAGCCGGAATTCATGGTAAAATCAAATTCTCCCAGCCAGTTGGCATCATGCCCGGACAGCTGGCAGTTTACTTCTGTCAGATGCGCCATCAGGTCATCCGGGATCGAAGCTCCGGAAGTGATGCCGCCGCGTCCGATAGCTTTCAGGTAAAAACCTCCTGTTGCACTTCCATCATTTCTCCAGTCAAACCCGCTGTTCTGCAGAAGCCTTAAGACCACGGAGGAAAGCTGTTCGCCCTGATAAAAGTCGATGGATGTCGCCGGCAGGATTGTCCCAAGTCCGACAGTCCCCGCCTCAATGCTGACCGTGATGGAGCCGGCAGGTTCTTCCTGGCTCTCATCCCCTTTATAGATGGTAAACGTTGGAAGCGTGGTACTCCATCCCTCATCATCCGTTGCCTTGATATCCACAGTGTTGCTGCCCTCATTCAGATCCAGACGGTAAGCCAGGATTCCCGGCGAAGGCTCCCCTTTTGAAGAAAGTCTTTCACCGTTTCCATATACTTCCAGTGCCGTAGAGGATAAGCTGTTCCCGTACCAGTCTACCGCCTGTACATAAAATGTACGGTACGCGGCATTTACCGTTTCCCCGTCAGTCAGGTCTGTGGCGATCGTTGGATAATGGTCTTCCTCCGGTTCCTGTGTCGGTTCCGGCTCCGGAGATGGCGTCGGCGTTGCACTGAGCGGTACCTGCGCCCCATCCTGGTTCCGGTCATCGTCCTGGTCCGGTGTTTCTTTCCGGCTGTCATCATCCTGGTCACCATTTTTGTCATAATGGATGGTATTGTCTTTGGAGCTGTCATTATCCTCGCCTGTGGAGCCGTCTTCCGGATCGGTATCCCCTTTTTGTGTATCTTCCTTCTGGCTGTCCGGTTCCGGTGTCTGGGAAGCTTCCGGCTCTGATGTCGGCTCCGGGGTGACAGTCGCCTGTGCCTCTTCCTTTTTCTTTTCCGGTTCTTCCTCCGGTTCATCTTCCAGGATCTGTGCCTGTTCTTCAAAGGAAGATTCTTCACCCGTGGAAGCATCTTCCTGGCTTCCGGCATAAGCATATCCCTTTCCAAGATAGCCCTTTAAGGAGCTTTCACTGTTCACCCCCTGTACCGGATTTTCACTTTTCTCCGGTTCATAGTTTTTCATTCCCAGAAATAATACTCCAGCAAAAAGCAGGAGACAGACAATAGCTGTCAGAAAGGAAAGCCGGTTATTCTTTTTTCTCTTTTTCATGGTCATTTCCTCCTTAATACAGCCTTTCTATATATTTCATGATCCAGTTTCCATACCAGCTTCTGGCTTTTTTCAGTTCTTTTTTCATCTTCTGCACGCACAGAGCGGTATCCTTTCGTTCTTCTTTTGATACAGCATGGGGACTGAACGCAGCCTTTTCCCCGATAACGCTTGTTTTCCGGTAACACTTCATGGCATCTTCCGAATAAAGCTCAGGGCCATGATAATAAAGAAGCCGCGCATATCCGGCCATGGCGCGAACCGCCTGGCGGTCATCTTCACTTTCAAACAGTTTTCTCCGTCTTCTGTTTGCGTGGATGCGGAGCACACAGACCGTAAAGATAAATATCAGGCAGAAGAGGTCAAATACCGCAAGCAGGAGGATCAGAAGCTTTTCGATTCCGAACAGTGCCAGTTTTAAGCTCCAGTGTGTCTGGATGTTCTCCTGTGCAGGCGGTTCGTCCTGTGCTTCCGGGATGGCGGCTGCTTTGGCTCCTTTTGCCTCCAGGCCTGCCGTGAGGTCTGCTTCCTCCATGACATTATAGTATTCCGGTGTCATTTCTACCGGTACCCATCCAAGGCCGTCCATATAGATCTCGGTCCAGGCATGTCCATTCTTTCCCGGGACTTCTATCGTATCCCCCGGGTTTTTATCTTTGATATCTTCCGGTGTGATCAGATATCCTTCCACATAACGGGACGGGATCCCGTAATAACGGAACATCAGTGCCGCTGCCGTGGCATAATGGACACTGTGGCCGATCCTGGTGTTTGTCAGGAAGTCCTCTGCAAAATCCCCCTGTCCGGTATAGGGATCGGCTGCCGTGCTGTAAGTCAGGTTCTTTTCCAGATAGGAACGGATCCTGCTGATCGCTGTATAGTAATCGGTATGCCCCTGTTCCCGGTTTCCACCGTCCCCCAGTTCTTTGCGGAACAGGGTTTCCAGTGCACCGGACAGCTTCGTATCCTGGCTGTACACAAATGCGTTGTAATAACTCTCATCATCACGGTAGGAATCCCCTTCATCCCTGGCAAGTGCCTGATAGACCCTTGCCCCCAGCACCGTAAAATCTTTTACCAGGTTCCCATTTGCCTGATAGTGATAGTTTCTCGCTCCAAAGAGTCCTTTTGCTTTTAACATACTGTCAGCAAACGGTGTCTCTTTCCTGTATCCGACAGGCAGTTCTGTGATCTCATAAGGGGTATAGAGATAACGGCTGTCTGCCTTTTCATTTTTTATGTCCACTTCGGATACTTTGTCAGAAAGGGCATCATCATCTGCAAGTGCCCTTGCACGGCTTAGCTGGGTCTCCCCATAAAATCCATCCTGGTGGAGCCAGTAAAAGAGCGTCCTCTGTTTATAGGCATCCTCCGTATCCAGGCTTTCCCAGGAAGAACCGTCATACACGCTTCCCACAAATCCTCTCAGGTAGAGAGAATCCGGATTTTCCATGGTAACGGAAAGTGCCGTATCGTCTGAGGCACTCCAAGCACCGCATTCTTTCAGCTTTCCATCCGGAAGGGTATTGATCTTTCCTTTTTTGTACCGCAGGCTGCTGATCCCGTCCAGGGCCTCTTTTTTAGCTTCTGTGACAAGTGTCGAGGAACCATAGTCTTCGGACGGCATAAACTGTTCCAGAAGGATCCCGGCTGCCAGCATTACCGCACATGCCAGGATGCTTCCTGTCAAAAATGCCCGGCTGCTCTCTGCCCGGTGGCGTTTCCTTCCAGAACGGGAAAGGATAAGATTCAGTTCCAAAAGGATCCCCATGTAAAAAATAACTCCTGTGCCTGCATCCGGTTCCATACCAAGGATTCCCGAAAGGACAGGAAGTACCAGAGCCCAGGCAAGCACCAGTAGATAAAACTTCAATTTCAGGATAAGGAATCCGCAGACTGCCGCTGCCATTCCAAGATAAATAAGGAATACCATGCGGGCGGCATCCCCTCCCTGTATCCCGGCAGTCTCAAACCTTTTGAGGTAAATTCCTGCCCGGCTTCCCAGGATGTCTGCCATATCATTCCAGTATAATGCCATGCCGTCTAAGAGCTGTCCATGGAACAGGAAGATCCCTGCGATGGAAACCATTCCCAGTCCCAGCCGTCCATAAAGCCCATATTTTCCCATTCTTTCTGTTGCAGTACAGAACACTGCCATAAGAAGCACGCTTCCCAAAATCGGTGCCATGCGTTCCTGCTCAGTAAGGACACTCATAAAAAGCAGGAGCCCTCCGCCTGCACTCAGCCAGATCAGTGCAGTTTCCAGCAGGATACCGGACAGTTGTTTTCCATATGCTGTTTTTGACTGTCTTTTGGATTCTGTGATCCGTATTTCCATAATACCTGTTCTCCTCCACTGTCTCTGCCGCCTGTGCCGCATCCTACGATAGTCACTTCTCCCTTTGCTGCCAGGAGTTCTGCTTCTTTGTCCTGCGGGTCGCCGGTTATATATACATAGTTTGCAAAATTCTGTATTCCCGGGTCTTTCAGATATTCCCGTACTGTGACCGGTGTTTTTGCATCACTTCCATAACGCAGGAAGCGGTACAGGATGTTTTCGCGGTCCTCTTCTGTACGGATCTTCTCCAGCCGGAACTTCCCAGTGCTGTGGTCATAGACTCCGGCCTGGCAGGAGATCTTCTTTTCCATAAAGCTCTGAAGGACTGCGGAAAAGACTTCTGCCACCGTTTCCGCACGCTGCGGATCCCGGTCTGCCTGAAATGCTTCTGCCAGGATCAGTACCGTATCATCCACCGGGAAGCTTTTTTCCCGGATCATAATGTCATCCAGCTTTCCGGACAACTTCCAGTGGATCTGCCGGATACTGTCACCGGAACGATATTCCCGGATGTCATAAGTTTCTCCCGGATCATCCCCCGGGCGGCTTCCGGAATAGCGGAAACTTTCCATGTCGAATCCTTCCCTTGTAAAAAGGGAAAGCTCACCTTTTTGTCTTTCCGGCATTACAACGGTATAAGCGCATGTATCAGCCTTCCTTTTTAAAGAAAAGACACGAAAAAAATCCTGGCATTTCCAATCAGAAAAACAAAATCTGATACAGCCGCACCAGCTGCTTCCGGTCTCAAACCCGATGACCTGTTTTTCCTTTCCTCCCAGGGAAAAGGAAAGAGGGATCTCTCCTTTTTCACCGGTAAAAAGATTTTCCCATCTGAGCACTCCTGCTCCGCCAAATACCGGCCATGCAGACTGATTTTCCAAATACATTTTTCCATGGAAACACTCCATTCTCTCTGATGCCTTTGGGAGATGCAGTTTGATAACGGCTTTTTTTCCGGACAAAACCACACTCCCTGCAGAAAAGATCAAAATAAGAATGGTGAGCAAAA
>ERZ827498.3571-NODE-3571-length-13030-cov-5.363083_pt1 | contig 13030 bp, 10 predicted proteins | sample MGYA00519865_ERZ827498 | MGnify/ENA primary metagenome ERZ827498 (study PRJEB31778, sample SAMEA3449328) | human gut metagenome | biome: human gut; feature: human-associated habitat; material: faeces | place: United Kingdom | collected 2010/2012 ...
ATTTGTCTGTTGTGGGCCCTCGTCCGGAGCGCCCGGAGATCGCCGCACAGTACTGTGAGGAAATGCCGGAGTTTGCGCTGCGCTTGCAGGCTAAGGCTGGTCTGACTGGCTATGCACAGGTGTACGGCAAGTACAACACCACCCCCTATGATAAGCTGCAGATGGATCTGATGTATATTGCCCATCCCAGCCTGATCGAGGATTTGAAAATCATGCTGGCGACCGTGAAGATCCTGTTTATGCCTGAAAGTACCGAGGGAGTTTCTGAGGGTCAAACCACTGCTATGAGTGGAGAAAACAACTAAATATCGATGATTTTGTACATTTTAATCTGCTAAAAATTGGAAGAAATTCCAGAGTGGAGTCAGGCATAAATGCAGCTCTTACAGTAGCGTTAAGCTGGAAAGCGGGTGAATTGCCCTGCATGGGGGCAATATAGCACTCATGATAGTGCAAAATGCCGAGACCATGGGCGTGAGAGAGAGCAAAACGAGGTCAATTCGAGGCTTTTACGCTCCGAAAAAGCACTTTTATGGATGCGACGGTAGCTCGTGGGTTTATGCCAGATGGAACTGTGATGATATTACCGACACTATGGTGACTTTTACATAGCGGTTTCGGGGTGTCCGGTGAGATTGCGATGATAACATCATCTGCGATTTTATCCCGGTCTTGGAGATAACAAGTCGGATGTGAGCGTGATGGTGATAACCACATGGTCGCAGAGATGCTCATTCGTGTGGGGTAATCCGGCATAAGCAGGGGCGCTACAATAGCGTAGATGAGTGGAACCTGGAATAAAGGCAGGGGCTACCGTAACGAGTGTTGGTGTCATCAGGACTAAAGACGGCGGTTACCGTAGCGTGAATTTGCCGCAGAAACGCTTATTGTGGCGGTACAAGACATAGCGGCAGTGTGACTCACACTGCTGAGGACGATTAGTAGAGCTTTATAAGGAATAAACGGCTCAGACTCTTGGAGAATGAGTCTGGGCTGTAATCTTTGATATGCGGAGAGAGGAATGTAGATGAAAAAGGTATTATTTGTTGCGACCGTTGTAAAGACGCACATTATGGAGTTTCACATTCCATATCTCAAAATGTTCAAAGAAATGGGCTGGGAGACTGCGGTCGCAGCACGGAACGATTATGAGAATCCGGCTGATTGTGTAATCCCTTATTGTGATACCTACTATAATATTCCTTTTGAGCGCAACCCGCTGAAACCGGGCAATTTGAAGGCATATAAAGAATTGAAGCATATAATTGACGAAGGCGAGTACGATATCATCCATTGTCATACTCCTGTTGGTGCTATGTTAACCCGTTTGGCGGCAAAACAGGCACGCAAAAAGGGAACGAAGGTGTTCTATACCGCACACGGCTTCCATTTCTATAAAGGTGCACCAGCAATCAACTGGATTCTGTATTATCCGGTTGAGAAGTGGCTTTCCCGATATACTGATGTTCTTATCACAATCAATAAGGAAGACTATGAGCGAGCAAAGACGTTCAAAGCTGGCAAGGTGTGCTATGTACCAGGTGTTGGAATTGATTTGAAGAAGTTCAATGCAGGGTATGTGAATAAGGAACAGAAACGTAAAGAAATTGGTGTATCTGCGGACGATTTTGTGCTGCTTTCTGTAGGCGAGCTGATTCCTCGTAAGAATCATGAAGTTGTCATCCGGGCACTGTCAGTATTGAAGCAGCTGGACAAGTTGAATCATATCGAATATGTGATTTGTGGTCGAGGTTCGTATGAGGCTGATTTGAGAAAGCTGGCAGAAGGACTGGATGTGGCGGATCATGTTCATTTTCTGGGTTATCGCAATGATATTTCTGAAATCTGCAACTGCGCAGACCTGTTTGTATTCATGTCCCATCAGGAAGGGCTTCCGGTGGCACTGATGGAGGCCATGGCCTGTGGACTACCGGCTGTCTGCTCGAACATCAGAGGCAACACGGATCTGATTGAAGACGGCGTTACGGGTTTGCTTGCCAATAACACACCGGAGGAAGTCGCACAGTCTATTAGCAAAATGAAGAGTGATACAGCTCTCCGTAACCGTGTGGCATCGGCTGCATTACAAAAAATCAAACAATTCGATTTGAGTAGTGTGGAAGATGAAATGTCAAAAATTTACGGGGGGGTAAGAAATCTTGTCCTGCAGGGAGTATACAAGGGACAGAGAATTCGTAAAGAACTTGGTATTCCGCTGAATGCAAAAGTGATCCTTTCTGTTGGTGAAGTCAATAAGAACAAGAACCACAAAGTTGGTATTGAAGCTCTTGCCAAATTGAGAGACAAGAACACCTACTATGTAATTTGTGGACGTGGCCCTCTGATGGAGGCACATAAAGAATTGGCACAGAGTTTGGGTGTGGGTGACAGAGTGATTCTCACCGGGTATAGAACGGATGTCGCCGATTTCTATAAGATGGCTGACGTGTTCTTGTTCCCTTCGTTTAGAGAAGGTCTTCCCGTTGCGGTGATGGAGGCAATGGCAAGTGGACTTCCGGTAGTTGCTACCAGGATTCGTGGTAGTAGTGATTTGGTACAGCAAGGAGATTTGTTTGAGCCGACTGATGTGGATGGAATTGCAAAAGCGATTGAAACACTGCAGCAGAGCAATGTGAAACATGAGACGGCTGTATTTGATATCCATAAGGTAATGGAATCAATGAAAACGATTTATGGTGTATGAGGAGAATTGATACGTGGAGAATCGGATGAAGTTTGAAGGGCAAATTGAGTGCATTTCAATATTACGAGTTGTCGGAGCCTTAGGCATTGCGTTATACCATATTGGCACATTCAACGATCATATCGCTACATTACAGGCCGGCGTGAGCTTGTTCTTTTGTATTAGCGCCTTTCTTATGATGTATACAACCCAGAAGGGGGCATCCAGCCATTATATCTTGAAGAGATTGATTCGGATTGTTCCTCTCTACTGGATTATGACGGCGTTTACTTTTGCAGCAATGCAGGTTGTTCCGTCGATTTCAACGGGGGGGGGTACGCCTGAGTTCATCAAATCGCTATTCTTCATACCGTATGTTCGCCACGCCCTGAAATCTGCAGATGTAGTAAGACCGATGGTAGGTCCCGCATGGACGCTTTTTTATGATGTTTACTTTACGTTCATTTTTGACTTATGCATGAAGATTAGCCATAAATTCAGAGGAATACTGGCTGCTGTGGCTTGCACGATGCTGTTAATGATTCAGTATAGGTTTAGTCCGGAGCATCCCTTTCTGTTTATTTTGGCACAACCGTGGTGGATTTCATTCGTAGTAGGCATAGGCGTATTTTATGCGCTTCGATCCGTTTGGAACAAGAACGTTACCACGAGACGACAAATCCTGTTAGGTGTATTGGCTGCGATTGCATTGGTACTTATGTTTCTAAGTGATTTGAATATTTACAGGAATGCGGTTCTGTCTGGAGTGGCATTATTTTCCTTGGTACTGGCTTTTAAGAAACAGGCAATGCCCAAAGCAATCAATCATCTTGGTAAAATAAGCTTTTCTTTCTATATGATTCACTATTATGTGATTTTGATTGTTGGAAAAGTAATTGACTTAAAAGTCCTTTCTGTAAAAAGTATGTTTGCAATTGCTATTATCATGCTATCAAGCGTTGTGTTGGCGAGCATTGCAAATTATCTCATTGAGAACAAATTTTCCAATTTCTTAAAGAAGAAACTTAGTAGGGTGTAAAGAGGAGAAAAACAGTGAGCAAAATGATTTCATTTATTATACCAGTTTACAAGGTTGAAAAATATATAAATGAATGCGTAGATAGCATTCTTAACCAGCTCACTGATGCTTGTGAAGTCATTTTGGTGGATGACGGTTCGCCGGATCGTTCTGGTGTTATTTGTGATGGTTATGCAGATAGGGATTCGAGAGTAAAGGTTGTTCATCAGAAAAACGGTGGACTTGCGGCTGCAAGAAATACGGGGCTTGACTGCGCTCGAGGAGAGTATATTGCATTCGTTGATTCTGATGATTATTTGGACGGACAGTGTGTCTCCAAAATTTTAAACTGGATAACTCTTGGCGGTGCGGATATCTGTTTTATGAGAGCCAAGAAGGTGTTTCCGGATGGCAAGCAGCAGCTGCTTGATGATGAGATGAATGCTGCAGAGCTCAAAGGAAGCAAGGAGTCCGCAATAAAGTACCTGTCGGAACGTTCCAAATATCCGGGAAGCCCTTGTACAAAACTTTTTCGTCGCGCACTGCTGGAGAGAAATCACCTCAGATTCCCGGATGATAGAAGAGTATCCGAGGATTTGGGCTTTGTCCTGCAATGTATCTTGAATGCAGACTCCTACGATGCACTGCCAATAGATTATTACTACTATCGACAGGCGCGGGAAGGCTCAATTACTAATAATGTGACTTACAAATCATTCTTAGGGCTGAGAGCGTTTGTGGAGGAGTCGGTCAATATCCTGACGGAAAATAAAACGCCAAAGGGAAATATTGAGCGATATGCGATGAGTTTTGTGGCATATGAATTTTCAATTATGATTTGGCAGTATAGCCGAATTGGAGAAGAATTCAAGAGTGAAGCTGCTAAGACGTTAAATGAGTATAGCTGGGTTTTAAGCTACGGAAGAACAAAGAAAACACATCTAGTTCGTTGGACGATGCAGATATTGGGAGTTAATACGACTATGAGAATTCTGGATATTTATATGAGACTACGCAGTAGTAATCGGGGGGGGGTAAAGTGCAGTAGCTTTACAATAACCCTGCAGCCTTTTGCAAATAGCTATTTGCCTGCTTGCGGAGGTTGCTGCTGATGTCTCCTATTCTGAGTTTTATTATTCCAGTGTATAACGTGGAAGCCTATTTGAAAAAATGCATCAACAGCATTCTTGAGCAAAGCGGAGCAGACTGCGAGGTGATTCTCGTGGATGATGGATCAACCGATGGTTCCGGCCTGATTTGTGATGATTTCTCTGAGAAGAACACCAATGTCAGGGTGCTCCATCAGAAAAACAGCGGGCATTCAGTAGCACGAAATGCCGGGCTTAAAATGGCTGTGGGTGAATATGTGTCCTTTATTGATTCGGATGATTATATCGGGCAAGGCTGCGTAAAAGAGATTCTTAACTGGATCAAGACCACTGATGCAGACATTTGCTTTATGGAAGGATACAAGCTCTTCTCGGATGGGACGACAGAGAGCCTTGGAGATGAGATCGACAGATCACAGATTTTAGGCAGAAGCCAGGAAGAAGTATTTCAGCATTTGGCAACACGCCCCAAATATCCGGGCAGTGCATGTACAAAGCTGTTCCGGCGTGAGTTCCTGATGGAGAATGATCTGAAGTTTCCGATTGATTTGACTCATGCTGAGGATTTGACGCTCTGCTTGAACTGCCTTTTGAAGGCAGAAAGGTTTGATGCACTTCCATGTCCGTTTTATTACTACCGTCAGAATCGCGAAGGTTCAATGACAAGTAAAATCAGCGGTTCTTCCTTCCATGGATTGAGCAAATTTGTGTCAAACTTTGCAGACAGTCTTACGGATAAACAACGAAACCCTCACACGAGGATAACAGGGTATGCGATGGCATTTGTAGCCTACGAGTATTCGATTCTATTGTGGGAATACAGCAGACTGAATACCGCTGAAAAGAATGCCGCTAAGGAGTTCTTACAGGATTACAAGTGGGTTTTGAGCTATGGAGCATCGAAAAAAACAAAACTGATTCAGAAGGTCGTTCGCATAGTGGGGGTAGACCTGACTGCGAAACTTCTTGATGTTTATATGAGAAACAGATAAAATCCGGCAGTTGCTGTGTGCTGATTGGTGACTGTAGAGATAGAGAGGGAGAATAAACAATGAAGGTTGCCATTATTACATTGCATCGCGTGTATAATTACGGCTCTGCCTTGCAGGCGTATGCCACACAGACTGTATTCGAGAGAGCTGGATATGAAGCGGAAGTTATTGACTATATAACTGCGCAAAGAACAAAGAAACAAATTATGAAAACTGCTGCAGCTGGAAGTAATAAAGGAATGTCCAGCACTGCATATAGATTCTTTAAGGTGTTTTCCGTTTTGCTGAAGGAAATGACATTCGGAAAATTCGTGGAAAAGAACCTGCACCTGACAAAACAATATATTACGGCAGAGGATTTAGAGAAAAATCCTCCACAGGCAGATATATATGTAACAGGCAGCGATCAGACATGGAACAGCCAATATAATGGAGGCGTAGACCGAGGGTTCTTTTTGACCTTTGCTCCGAAAGATAAGGCTAAGGTTTCCTTTGTGGCCAGCTTCGGAAAATCGCATCTCAACGATAAGGAAGTGGCTGAGACGAAGCCTCTCATTGCGGAGTACAAAAAGTTATCCGTCCGGGAGGACTCTGCACTTGATGTCCTGCATCAGCTTGGCAGAGATGATGGCGTTCAGCTCATTGACCCGACTTTGCAGCTCACAAAAGACGAATGGCTCCGGCTGGCATCTCCCAGACTGGTAAAGCAACCGTATCTCATTCTGATGCTCCTCTACAATGAAGATAACCATGCAACGGAATATGCCCGTAAGATTGCGGATAAAAAGGGGCTGAAGCTGATCAAAATCTCGTGGGAAATGAAGAAACCGCCCATGGTCGATCAGCTGTTCACCCATCGTTCTCCGGCGGATTTCCTGTCGCTGTTTGCAAACGCAGATTTTGTCGTGACCAATTCTTTTCACGGCTTGGCGTTTTCCATTAATCTGGAACGGGATTTTGTGGTCGTTCCGAGAAATGAATTTAATTCCAGAATCGAGAGTCTTCTCACGCTTACCAATCTTCAGGAGCGGTTGGTCTCAACAGAAAATGCTGCGCTGGCAGAGTCGGAGAAACCTATTGATTACGGAAATGTCAACACTCGGTTGGCGGAAGAACGTCAAAAGGCAAAAGAGTACATTGAAAGTTTGAGGCAATTATAAATGTTGAACTATCTTGCTACACAAGACGAGAGCAAATGTTGCGGTTGCGGTGCCTGCGTAGAGATATGCCCCACAAAAGCGCTTTCCATGAAACCAAATAAAGAGGGATTCCAATATCCCGCCCTTGATGCGAATCGGTGTGTCGATTGCAAATTGTGCGAGAAAGTCTGCCCAGAGATGAATCCGCCGCAAAAAGCTGAACCGCTGGATATATACGCATTGCAGAGTAAAAATGCGGAAGAACTATTTGAAAGTTCTTCTGGTGGAGCATTCCGGTTGGTCGCAGACAGTGTTATCCAACAAGGTGGAGCAGTCGTTGGCTGTGTCTGGAATGAAAAAATGGAACCGGTGTTGACGATTGCGGATTCTTTGGATGGACTTAGACCCATGCAGGGAAGCAAGTATCTGTCCAGTAGCACAGAGCATACTTATAGCCAGACAAAGAAACTTCTGGATGCAGGAAGAATGGTTCTATTTACCGGTACACCGTGCCAGTGCGCTGGTCTGCTCAATTTTCTGCGAAAGCCTTATGATAATCTGCTCACTATGGACTTCTTATGCCATGGTGTACCGTCACAGATGGCTTTTGATGCGTATCGGGAGCGTTGCGAGAAACAACGTAACGGTAAGATGAGCCAGTACAAGTGTCGTGATAAGAGTGCACATGGTTGGGCTATTTCAGAATCGTACTGTGTAAACGGCAAAAAGTATACAGCGCATGGTATGACGAGTCCATATCTGTTTGGCTTTATCAGTGGCTATTTCAACCGGTATAGTTGTTATACTTGTAAGTTCAGGGGACTGGAGAGGTTCACAGATTATACGATCAGCGACTTCTGGGGATACCAGCAGAAACTTCATAATCATGATGGTATTTCTGCATTTCAGGTCAACACGCAGAAGGGCAAAGAGTTTATGACTCGGTTTGAACAAAACGCCCGATATCACATCGCAAAACGGGAGGATGTGGCGGTTGAAAATCCGGCCATTCTCCACTCACATGAAGAGAACGTGCCGGAACTGCGGAAAACGATTTATCAGCAGATCCAGACAGATGGCTGGGCAGTTGTCGAAAAGAAATACCTGAGGTGCAGGCATTTTTACCTAAAAAAGCTGTGGTATGCGCTGCCAGATGGGGTGACGCGGAAGATCAAGAAAATGGCGAAAGGATAACAATGATGAAAGTACTCTATTTATCCTCTTTGTGTTCTATAAAGGAATACGAGAGGATGTTTAAGACGTATGGTTCAACATCAAGCCATGCTTCTCAGAAATTCAATCGTATGCTGGTCGATGGTTTGATTGCAAATGGCTGCGAGGTTGATGCACTGACGCAGCGCATTATCGTAAAAGGCGGAGAAAACGACCTGACAAGACCTGACGAAGAGGAAAATGGTATCCGCTATAAATATTTGCCACGATACGCCAGCAAAAAGAAAAACCGTCTGATGACGATTTGGAACGCATGGCAGGAGATTCGGAAGTGGAAGCAGAGAAACCCTGATGGAGTCGTTATATGTGACATAATTTTAGGGGAACTGTCCATTGCTACATGGCTTTCCTCTTTTGGCTCATCTGTGAAGAACTATGGAATCGTCACGGATGTGCCCGGAATCAGAGCAGGTGATCAGCGAAAGGGAATCAAGGCGATTCCTCAAAAAATCAAGAACCATATGATATCTGTTTATGATGGATATATCTTCTTGACAGAAAAGATGAATGAGCGCCTGAACAAAAAGAACAAGCCTTATGTGGTTGTCGAAGGCATGGTCGATCAGGCGGTTCTTGAGATTCCAAACACGGTTGAAAACAAATATCCGGAAGCTGTATGTATGATGGCTGGTCTTCTGGAAGATATCTTTGGCGTATCAGCTCTGCTAAAAGCCTTTATGAAAACAGATAAGGCAAATGCAAGATTACTTTTTTACGGCAAGGGAAGTGCAGTCTCTGAAATCAATGCGTGTGCAGAAAAAGATCCACGGATAAAGTACTGCGGCGAATTGACCAATCAGCAAATTGTCGCGGAAGAAAAGAAAGCAACACTGCTGATCAATCCGAGACCTGCAGAAGGAGAGTGGACGGCATATTCCTTCCCGTCAAAAAATATGGAGTATATGGCATCCGGAACGCCACTTGTTGCGTATGACTTGCCGTGCATCCCCAGAGAATACCTTCCTTATTTTTATCAGATTACAGATGAAAATCAGATGGGACAGCTCTTGCAGGAGCTTTTGTGCAAGGAACCCGAAGAGTTGCACGGCTTTGGTTTGAAAGCGCAAAAGTGGGTCACGGAGTACAAGAACGCTAAGGTGCAGGCTCATAAAGTGGTGGGAATGCTTCAATAAGAAAAAATGGAGGATGAAGATGTTTGATATCCCAGTGGTTCTTATAATATTTCGCCGATGCGATACGATGCCAAGAATCATACAGCGACTGGCGGAAGTAAAGCCTAGAAAAGTATACATACTTGCTGATGAAGGCAGAAATGAAAAAGAGATAGAACAGGCTCACGAATGCAGAAAAACAGTGGAAGCTCTCATCAACTGGGATTGCGAGGTGGTAAAAAACTACGCTGAAGAAAACCGTGGTGTTTACCGCAATATTGGTGAAGGCGCAAAGTGGGTGTTCGAGAGAGAGGAAAAAGCTATCTTTCTGGAAGATGACAATCTTCCGGAAACTTCTTTCTTTAGGTACGCCGGCGAGATGCTGGAAAAATATGAAACAGCACCGGAAGTTCTCTGGATATGTGGAACCAACTACGTAACCGATATGAATGGCAAGGAAAGCTATGCTTTTACGCAACACTTGCTGCCTTGTGGATGGGCATCATGGAGCGGTAAATTTTTGAAGTACTATGATGGAGAGTTAAGTACATTCCGTGATGAGGCGCATAAAAGAAAGTTTTATAGCAGCTATTCAAACAGATGGCTGGCACACTGGCAATACCAGTCGGTTCGCAACGAAGTTGAAAGACATGAAAGAACGGGACGATTCATTTCTTGGGACTATCAAATGCTGTGGTCGGTTAGATCGAATGGCTTATATGGAGTAGTTCCGTTACGAAATCAGATAACGAATATCGGGGTTGATGAGTTTTCGATTCATGGCGGAAATTCAAAAAATAATATCATGACGGATCGCTTTTGCGAGATTCCTTCCAAGCAGTTGGATTTCCCTCTTGTACACCCAAATGAAATTGCAATCAATAAGTCGGTTGAACATCAATTGGCCGATATTATTTGTCCCCCGCATTCGACTGTTTTGAAATCCTTGCTTAGTTCAAAAATGAAAAGACTGATGAAACAAGATACAGCAAAGTCGTGGAAACAAATATTAAAAGAAATGAGGAGGTGATTGTTTGAATTTGATTATTATTCTAACAATCATCTTTTGTAGCGGCTATTTTCTCTCTATTACAACACTTGGAAGCACAATGACCATCATGGCAATGGCAGTCTGTTCTCTTGTGATTATTCTCGAAGGAGTTCTCCAAAGGAAAAGAAAGCTGCAGGGAGGATTGTTAATAGGTAGGAAAACTTTCTACTTGACTGCATATCTAATAGCAATTGTGCTATTTTCTTCTGGAGTGTCCAGCATTGTGGGAAAGCAAGTGATTTTGTACTTTTGTGCGATGCTTATTGTTAGTGTATGCGATTGGAATGACTTTAAGAAAGAATATATTAGGGTAATGGCTGTAATATCATGCTTTGCATTGATTGGATATGCGCTACAATACACGCCGGTTATTAATATGCTGCCCACAATGGTAAACTATAATGGAACAGTTTATGTCAATGGTATTCTATTCTCCTTTATTAAATATACATATTCGGGGTTGACAGAAAGATTGCACGGACTGTTTTGGGAGCCGGGATTGTTTGCGACATATCTGGCGATTGCAATTGCTTTCTTGAAAAAGGAGAATACAAAAAATTATTGGATTACGCTGGGGCTATTTACCGTTTGTTTGATTATGACAAAATCGGGTGCGGGCATTGCAATGATGCCACTGATCTTGATTATTAAACTGACTGATAGAAAAGATGAGGAACTGTCGTTAAGAAGGAATGTACTGCTTTGCGGAGTTCTTATTCTGATCTTTATTATTGGACAGATAGGTTCAGATGTAATTGATCAATGGCTGAACGATTATTTGCTTGTAAAATTAAATGATACATCTAATGTCAGCAATTTTATGAGAACTAATGCCGTTCTTGTTGACTTGCAAATTGCATGGAATCATTTTCCGTTTGGTGTTGGAATTGCTCAGTATGCTTTTGAAGTGGCTAAGTTCAATTCCACGTTGCAATCGTCAGGAACATCAACTATAACGACATACTTAGCTGAATATGGGGTGCTTGGAATTCCTGTTGTTTTGATATGGATTAAAGCTTTATTCCAAATAGCAGGTAGTCGTAAATTTGTTACAAGACTTGCGACTCTTCTTATGTTTTTAACAATCCTGACTAAAGAGCCACACGGTAACTTGCTCTTTATGAATTGCATTCTGTTGTACTCAACTGTTGGTTATCGGTCTGAAAATGACTTGATAAATATAAATACGGAGGAAATTTAAAATGTCTGCATTTGATAACGCAACCCTTATGATCACTGGTGGTACTGGTTCTTTTGGCTCTACCGTTCTGAAGCACTTCTTGGACTCTGACCTGAAGGAGATCCGTATCTTCTCCCGCGATGAGAAGAAGCAGGATGATATGCGTCACGAGCTTCAGGCCAAGCACCCGGAGAACGCCAAAAAGGTGAAGTTCTACATCGGTGATGTCCGCAATCCTCAGTCTATCCGTGACGCTATGCCCGGTGTTGATTACATCTTCCATGCTGCTGCTCTGAAGCAGGTTCCTTCCTGCGAGTTCTTCCCCATGCAGGCCGTCCAGACCAACATCATCGGTACTGATAATATGTTGCACGCCGCCATTGATGCCGGTGTCAAGCGTGTCGTCTGCCTGTCCACCGATAAAGCAGCCTACCCCATCAACGCTATGGGCATCTCCAAGGCCATGATGGAGCACGTCATCTACGCCAATGCCCGTGTGGCTGCTGAGCGTGGCGGCACCACCATCTGCTGCACCCGTTACGGCAACGTCATGTGCAGCCGTGGCTCTGTCATCCCTCTGTTCATCGACCAGATCAAGGCTGGCAATCCCATCACCATCACCGATCCCAACATGACCCGCTTCCTGATGAATCTGGACGAGGCTGTGGATCTGGTTATGTTCGCCTTCCAGCACGCCAATCCCGGCGACCTGTTCATCCAAAAGGCGGATGCCTCTACCATCGGCGATCTGGCTAAGGCTGTCCAGCAACTCTTCGGCGATACCGGCACCAACATCATTGGAACTCGTCACGGCGAGAAGCTGTTCGAGACCCTGATGACCCGTGAGGAACGTCTGCGCAGTGAGGATATGGGTCATTATTTCCGTGTTGCTGCTGATAACCGTGACCTGAACTACGACAAGTTCGTGGTCAAGGGCGAAGTACATACCATGGCAGATGAATCTTACACCAGCCACAACACCGAGCGTCTGGATGTGGAAGGCACAGTCAAGAAGATTCTCACCACCGAGTATGTTCAGAATGCACTGAAGGGCATCCCGAATGTCTAAAGAAAAGTTGCTGCTGGTTGGAGCCGGTGGCTTTGGCCGCATGGTGGCTGAACAAGCGATGATAGAATATGACTGTGCCTTTGTAGACGATGGGCAACCTGTGGGCACTGACATCTGTGGCATTCCGGTGGTTGGCGGTCTTGCTAATCTGCCGGAGCTGCGGAAGGAGTATGGATTGCTGGTGGTGGGAATCGGCAATAATCGGTTCCGAGCACAGGTGTATGAGAAAGCAAAAGCACTTGGCTATGCGTTCCCCAACATCATTGCTCCCAGTGCCTACATCAGTCCATACGCTAAGTTGGGATGCGGTTGTGTGATATTGCAAAATGCCTGTGTCCAGAACGGTGCGTCCGTTGGCGACGGTGTTCTGCTGAATGCCGGAACGGAAGTCCACTGTGATGCAGCGGTAGGGGACTACGCCCTAATTTACACCAACAGCGTTGT
>ERZ827498.3576-NODE-3576-length-13022-cov-2.784993_pt1 | contig 13022 bp, 10 predicted proteins | sample MGYA00519865_ERZ827498 | MGnify/ENA primary metagenome ERZ827498 (study PRJEB31778, sample SAMEA3449328) | human gut metagenome | biome: human gut; feature: human-associated habitat; material: faeces | place: United Kingdom | collected 2010/2012 ...
CCGCCTTGGCGGCAACACCCGTATGGGGGTATTTGCCACCCGTTCCCCCTACCGCCCCAACCCCATAGGGCTGTCCTCGGTAAAGCTGGTATCCATGGAAAACCGTCCCGGCCTCGGCCATGTGCTCACAGTGGAGGGAGCGGATCTTATGGACGGCACCCCCATATACGATATAAAGCCATATCTTTCATTTACCGACAGCCACCCGGAGGCAAAGGACGGCTTTGCCGGAGAAAAACTTGAAAAGAACCTTCAGGTGGCCTTTCCAGAGGAACTGCTTATTGCCCTTCCCGCTGACAAGCGGGAGGCGCTGCTTTCCGCCCTTTCCCAGGACCCGCGGCCCGTATACCAGCAGGACGGGGAGCAGTACGGCTTTGAGTTTTCCGGCTTTGACGTGCGCTTCAGCGTAGACGGCGATACCCTGACGGTATTCGACGTCGCCCCCGCCGGTTCACAGAAGCTTAAATAAAAATCCGAAAACCGTTAATAGAACCGCCACAAGAGTATAACTTTGGGCCAAACTTCCGCCACACCTCCCTGGTATTATATAATCACTTCAAGGAAAGGAGGCGCAATAACAGCCCAATGACAGCAACACGCAACAATACCTACCCGGTAAATTCACCGAAGCCGGGCGTCCCCCCTCCGATAAGTCCCATAGGTTGCCACTCAGAGGGGAGGCGATAGCAGTACACAGAAAACCATAGGCTTTATACAAAGCTTTCTTCCCGGTATTTCCGATAAAACTCCATATACATATTCACAGGGCCGCCTGAGCAAGCAGGCGGCTCTTTTTGTATAATGTAAACACGATGTCAATTATCTCTCTATTAGCTTGCGGTAAAAGCCGCCATGAGGTAAAATATGCTTACCAGTAATATGGAGATTTTTTTAAAGGAGATTTTTAATATGGAAGATCTGGATAAGGATATAGTGGTATTCAACGACGAAGAAGGCAACGAGATAGAGCTTGAGGTAGTTGATTACTTCGACTATGAGAACGAGGAGTACGCCGTAATGATAGACCCTGCGGCAGTTGATGACGATGAACGGGATCTGTTCGTCTTCCGTATTCAGGTAAACGGCGAATACGAGGAATTCCTCCCTGCCGATGAAGACAAGATGGATATCCTCTCCAAGATAGTTGATGCCCGCCTGGACTGCGATGCGGAGAGCTGCGAGGGCTGCTCCGGCTGCAGGATAGACGACTGATACTTAGGCAAACTTGGCTTTACGGGGGGCGGCTGCCGCTCTTTTGCGTAACTCCTGCGCGGCACCCGCCCCCGCTTTTGATTTTACTCAATTTTTTATTTCATTTCAGGAGGTTTTCTTGTTATGTTTACTGCAAGCGAATTTCGCCGTATAGCCCGGGATAAGCTCAGGGGCCACTGGGGCAGATCTGTTTTGGTAACCTTTATATTCAGCCTCATATGCGGCATAAGCAGCATATACAACCTTGCAAAAAATATGGGCCATATGGACTTTGATATGCTCTTCGCCGGCAATTATAACGATTTCCTTGCCGGGTTCGCGGCGGCGGATACAGAGACAAGTCTCTTTGGGTCACTTATAGCCCTTGTGCTGAGCATAGTCGTGCTGCTGTTCTCAGGGGCGCTGGAAATGGGCCTTAACAAGTATTATATAGACCTTGTGGCTGAGAACCGTCAGGGTGAAGTATCCGTCATATTCTCCCGGTTCGATATATTCCTTAAGGCGATGGGTCTCAACCTCTTTATGGCGCTGTTTATATGGCTCTGGTCGCTGCTGTTTATCGTGCCCGGCATTATAGCCGCCTACCGCTACCGCCTTGCCCCCTATCTTATGGCGGAAAATCCCAACCTGGGCATTCGCGAGGCGGTAAACATGAGCAAGGAGCTTATGGCGGGCCACAAGTGGCGGCTGTTCTGCCTTAACCTGTCCTTCATAGGCTGGGGCATACTCAGCGCCCTGACCTGCGGCATAGGAGACCTTTGGCTCAACCCCTATATCTACGCCGCCAACGCCGCCTTCTACGTTGACCGCACCGGACGCAATATCCCCATGGCAGGGGAGCCCAATCCTGACCCGGCGGTATAAGGGGAAGCCAAGCACCATAAAATACTTCAGGAATAAGCCTGTCAAGGCTCAATATCCGGAGGAAAAATGGACATTACCATTCAGATGCGCAGCCTTGAACTGCTCATCAAAATGCTTAAAAGGGACATGGATGGCATACCCGCCTACGGCTACACGCGTCAGATGGGGAGCCTTCCCCTTCTGTCCGCAAGGGAATCCCTGCCTCGCTGCACCCCTGAGGAGGCGGGCCTTTCCAGCACGGTAGTGGAGCGGTTCTTCAGGAACCTTTCCGATAATACCGCCGAGCTGGGCATACATTCCGCAATGCTGCTGCGCCACGGCAAGGTCTTCGCCGAGGGGTATTACGCCCCGTATCGGCCTGAAATCCCCCATATGCTGTACTCTGCCAGCAAGAGCGTCACCTCTACCGCCATAGGCATGGCTGTGGACGAGGGGCTCATGGATATAGACGAGCGCCTGGAGGACATATTCCCCGGCTATGCCGGCAAGCCCGCAAACAAGTGGTCGAAAATGCTGACGGTACGGCACCTCCTCACCATGAGCACAGGGGTCCGCTTCAACGAGGTGGGCAGCGCTCTGGACGAGGACTGGGTAAAGATGTTCATGGAATCCGTACCCAAGTTCGAGCCTGGCACCCAGTTTGAATACAATTCGCTCAATACCTATATGCTCTCAGCCGTACTGAGAAAAAAGACGGGCATGAGCCTTACCGAATTCCTCACCCCCAGGCTGTATGAGCCGCTGGACATACGCAGCCACCACTGGGAGACATGCCCCAAGGGCATGGAAAAGGGAGGCTGGGGGCTGAACCTCTGCATAGAAGACCTTGCCAAGATAGCCCAGCTGTATTTAAACAGGGGGGTATGGAATGGACGGCGGCTCCTCTCCGAAGAGTGGATAGACGCCGCTACCTCGCCCCAGATACCCACTCCAAACGGCGAAATGAGGCACGGCTACGGCTACCAGATATGGATGAGCGGCGGCGGGGCTTACCAGTTCAACGGCGCTTTCGGTCAGTATGCGGTAATATTCCCACAGTACGATGCTGTGGCTATAATATACTCCGGCAGCACACAGCTCTTCGCCAAGACGTCCCTAATGCAGCTGCTTGATTCCTGCTTCTGGGCCTGCTCCGACAGGGAGCTCGCGCCTTACCCTCCAGGCTATGACAGCCTGAAGGCGTATCTCGCCAAGCTGGTGTTTTCTCCCGAGCCTGAAAGGAAGGGGCTCGGAACGGACAAAATCGCCTTCAATAAGATACGCAGCTTGCTTGACGGCAGGGAGTTCCGCCTTTTCGACAACTACGGCTCCCTTTTCCCGCAGCCGCTGCAAAACGTTCACGGCTGCTACAGCAAGGGTGCGGACATAATACGCTTCAGCTCAACGGAAAAGGGCCTGGCGGTCACATTTTACGAGCAGTGCGAACGCAATACGGTATACATAGATATGGACGGAGGTTTTACGGATTCCGTCTTTATAATGAAGGAGGAGCAGCATCTGGTCTCCACCCGGGGAATATGGTCCGCAGGTGAAAACGAAGCCTGCATTACGCTGTTCACCAGCTTCCTCGAAACGCCGGATACCCGTATAATTGAGCTTCGCATACTCAACGAAAGCATAGAGGCGGTGTTCGACGAGACGCCCACAGCCGAAGGAGCCACCAAAATGCTCCTGGAGCTGGTTGGCCTTGTGGACGACAACTCCATGAAGCGGCTGCTTCCCGCCATGAAGCATGTCCCGGGCATGAGCGAAAGCACCATAACCGATATAGTCAAAAAATACGCAGCGCCCCGCTCCTTCGGGCGGGAGATACACCTGCATTAATGCATATTGTAGCAAAGCAAAAACCTAAGCATACGGAGGTGAACATTTCAAATGAAAAAACAGCCTGTACTCGTATTGCTTGCCGCTGGCATGGGCAGCCGCTACGGCGGGCTAAAGCAGATCGACCCCATCGATGCCGCGGGTAACCTGATAATCGACTTTTCAATCTACGACGCAATACGCGCCGGCTTCCACGACCTTGTGTTCATAATCAAGCATGAGATTGAGCAGGACTTCATGGATGCCATCGGCAGCAGAATATCCCGGCGCGCCAACGTCAAGTGCGCGTTTCAGGAGATGAATAAGCTGCCCCATGGCCTGAAGGCTCCAGAGGGCCGCACAAAGCCCCTGGGCACCACCCATGCCCTGCTCTGTGCAAGAGACGAGATCGGCGGCAGACCCTTCGCCGTCATAAATTCCGACGACTACTATGGCCCTGCCGCTTATAAACAGCTTTACGAATTCCTCGCCGGAGACACGCCCTCAGACGAGCAGCTGATGATAGGCTATAAGCTGGAAAATACCCTCACCGAAAACGGCAGCGTAGCCCGTGGCATATGCGAGGTGGACGGTGAAGGCTTCCTCACCCACATAGTGGAGCGGCGCAGGATATTCAAGCGGGAGCACGGCGGCGCTTTTACAGAGGACGACGGCAAAACCTTCATCGAGCTTCCGGAGGGCACCCCCGTCTCCATGAACTGCTGGGGCTTCAAGCCGGATATCCTTCCCATGCTGGAGGATGTATTCAAAGCCAATTTCGAAGCGGGCATAAAGGAGAACCCCGCCAAATATGAGGATCTGCTGCCCAACGCTGTGCAGACCCTTATGTCTGAGGGCAGGGTGCGGGTAAAGGTCGAGGAAAGCCCCGACCGATGGTTCGGCGTGACATACAAGGAGGATAAGTCCGCGGTTATGGAGAGCATAGCGAAGATCAAGGCCCGGGGCGTATACTCCGAAAAGCTCTGGGACTAATTCATCAAAGGAGAAACAGTTTATCAATGTGTGGAATAGTAGGCTATATAGGCCCCAAGCAGGCCGCGCCCCTCATACTGGAGGCCCTCAGGAAGCTTGAATACCGCGGCTATGACTCCTCAGGCATAGCCGTTGCAGACGGCAATAAGCTTGGCGTCGTGAAGGCCAAGGGCAGGCTGAGCGTGCTGGAGGAAATGACGGACGGCGGCAGAGCCCTGCCCGGCTGCCTCGGCATAGGCCATACCCGCTGGGCAACCCACGGGGAGCCCAACGACGTAAACGCCCACCCCCATCTCAGCCAGCACGGCGATGTGGCTCTGGTTCACAACGGCATAGTGGAGAACTACATCGAGCTCCGTGATTTTCTTACCGAGCAGGGCTATTCCTTCATGTCCGAGACTGATACGGAGATAGCCGCAAACCTTGTGGAGCACCTTTACAGGAGCAACCGCGAGGACGGCCCCGAGGTCGCCATACGGGAGGCCCTTAGCCTCATCTCCGGCGCGTTCGCCCTGGGCATAATCTTTGCCGATCATCCGGATACCCTTTACGCCGTACGCAAGGACAGCCCGCTTATAGTCGGCGTGGGCAAAGGCGAAAACTTCATCGCCTCAGACGTGCCTGCAATACTCAAGCACACCCGCCAGGTGATACGCCTTGACGAATATGACATGGCTGTGCTTACCGCAGGCAGCGTGAAGATATACAACCGCTACGGCGAGGAGCTGCACAAAAACATAGAGCATATCCAATGGGACGCTGACGCCGCCGAAAAGGGCGGCTACCCCCACTTCATGCTCAAGGAGATAATGGAGCAGCCCGACGTGATACGCAACACCGTCCGCCCCCGTATAAAGGAGGGCGCCATAGACCTCGGCCTTTCCCATATATCGGCGGAGGACATACGGGCCTGCGACAGGATATTCATAGTGGCCTGCGGCTCCGCAAGCTACGTAGGCCAGGTGGCGAAGCACTACATCGAGCGTTACACCCGCATACCCGTCACGGTGGAGCTGGCATCGGAGTTTCGCTATTCCAATCCCATAGTGACTGACAGGACCATAGCCATAGTCATAAGCCAGTCCGGCGAGACCATAGATACCCTCTTTGCCCTGCGCGAAGCAAAGTCCCGGGGCGCCCACGTACTGTCCATAGTAAACGTAGTGGGCAGCACCATCGCCAACGAGAGCGAGGATGTCATATATACCTGGGCCGGCCCCGAGATAGCCGTGGCCACCACCAAGGCTTACAGCGCACAGCTTTCCGTATGCTATCTGCTTGCCCTGTACATGGGACATTGCCGCCATATGGTAAGCGACAGCGAGCTTAAAAGCTGTCTGGACGCCATAGAGGAGCTGCCCGGCCTGATGCGCGGCCTTCTCGAAAAGTCGGACCATATCAAGTATCTTGCGTCGCTCCATTTCAGCTGCCGCAACATATACTTCATAGGCCGCAACATAGACCACGCTCTGGCTCTGGAAGGCTCCCTCAAGCTCAAGGAAATATCCTACATATTCTCCGAGGCGTATCCTGCGGGCGAGCTGAAGCACGGCACTATCTCCCTGATAGAGCCCGGCTCCCTGGTAGTGGCCCTCTGCACCTACAGTCCCCTGACCGAAAAGATGATAAGCAACATGCGCGAGGTAAAGGCCCGGGGCGCAGTAGTGCTGGCGCTTGCCACTGAGGGCACTCCCGGCGTAGAGGAAACCGCCGATCAGGTCATGTGGATACCCAAGACCGATCCCTTTGTTCTGCCCTCGCTGGCCATACTGCCCCTACAGCTCTTCGCCTATTACGTGGCTCTGCTCAAGGGCTGCGATATCGACAAGCCGAGGAACCTTGCCAAATCGGTAACGGTGGAATAAAGACGGATATCAAAAAAAGTGGCTGAACGCCACTTTTTTTATGTCCGTTATCAGAATATCCTCCACGCGCAGATGAAGTTGCGCCTGGACCAGTCGCCCATGCAGCTCCTGTGTATTACCCTGCTGTTGCCGCTGGAGGCGTCTATCATCGTCCCGTCGCCCATGGCTATTCCCACGTGGCCGCGGAATACGATTATATCGCCCCTTTGCAGGCTGGAAAGTGAGCTGACTTTTGTATAGCCCGATACGCTGCGCCAGCCGGAGGAGGTGAGGTACTTCTGGTTCACGCCCGCCTGCCTCAGACACCAGTATACAAAGCCTGAGCAGTCGAACTTATCCGGCCCCTTGCCGCCCTTTGAGTACCGGCAGCCTATCTTGCTCTGGGCCGCGGAAATGAACCTGTCCACGCTGCCCATGGTGCCGGTAAGCGCGCCGGTGCCGCCTCCGGAGGAGCTGCTTCCCGACGATGAGCCGCCCGAGGAGGGCTTGTAGTTGCTGGGCGCCTTCTTGGCCTTGCTGGAGAACAGCGCGGCCATGGTGCCCTTGCCCACCTTGCCGTCGGAGCTGAGCTTGTTGCGCTTCTGGAAGGCCGCGACTGCGGATTCCGTTGAGGTTCCGAAGTATCCCGTGGCGCTGCTCTTGAGGTAACCAAGCTCCTTTAGCCGTTTCTGAATTTTTGTTACGTTGCTGCTGGTCTCGCCCAATGATATCACGCTGGCCTTGGCGTTCCTGCTCATCAGCAGTTCCTTAGTTGAGGGGCCTATGTAGCCGTCCACCGTAAGGCCGTTCTGCCGCTGGAAGCTCTTGACCGCGTTCACGGTGTCCCTCCCAAAGGTACCGTCCGGCGTGCTGGAAAGGTATCCCAGCTTGTTCAGCCGCTTCTGATAGCGAAGCACATCATCGCTCTTTTCGCCGTACTTCAGGCTCTTTGGCACCGCGTCCTCGCTGTATAGCATTTCGCGGGTCTGGGTCCCCACCTTGCCGTCCACGCTGAGGCGGTTGTTCTTCTGGAACTCTATGACCGCCTTCTCGGTCTCCTCGCCGAAATAGCCCGTGACCTTATCGAGATAGTCAAGCTCCCGCAGTCTCGACTGTATATCCTCAACATCGGAACCGCTTATGCCCAGATCCGCCATGTATGTGAGCGCCTCGTCGGAGAACAGCTTCTCGTAGGTCGCCCTGTCCACCACGCCCGTCACCGTAACGCCGTGCTGGCGCTGGAATATTTCCACCGCCTCCTTCGTGTTGGGGCCGTAGTAGTTGGTAGGCTCGTCGTTGTCCATATAGCCAAGATCCATAAGCCTCTGCTGTATCTCGGCTATGTTCTCATCCTCAAAGCCCTGCTGGAAATACAGCGGCTTTGGGGTCGGCCCCGCCGCAAGCTCCTTTGCCTCCCTGTCAGCCTGAACATTCTCATAGTCGCCTGTAAGGTCTACTATGCCGGCGGAGGAGGTTATTACGCCCTGCATACTCTGCTGAGGCCGGTTGGCGGATATTACGGATATGCCCGCTATGAGCAGCACGAGGCAGCCCAAAAATGCGCACAGCGACGTTATGGTGCGCTTATCCCGGCGCTTTACGCCCAGCGCGAGCCGCCCTATGGCCCCGCCTATGCCGCCGCGCCTGCCGAAGCGCCGCAGGGAAAGCCCCAGCCGCCTGAATGCATTTTGCAGTATGGTCTTTATGTTTGATAAGCCTCGGCTTTTTTTCATCTGCCAGCGTCTCCCGGATATCCAAAATATAAAATACTGTCTGAAATATTATAGCACAAATATTATAACGCAAAATCAAACAAATCGTAAACCCGCAAGGGAGCGTGTCCTTCTGCATTTTCAGGGTAATTTTGGATTTTGCGTCTATCAAAATGCCCCGCTCGGGGTTATAATGATAAAAAAGCGCGATCGGGGGAATATCTAAAGCATGATAATCGTCGGCATATGCGGCGCCAGCGGCAGCGGCAAGAGCACCCTTGCGAAGGAAATAGAGGACTCCCTTACCTGCACCTCGGCAATAATCGGCCTGGACTGCTATTACAGGGACCATTCCGACCTGCCCTTTGAGGAGCGGGTACATATAAACTACGACGAGCCGGATATATTTGACTTTGACCAGCTTTATGCCGACATACAGCGTCTGCAAGGCGGTCTTCCCATAACCAGAAAGGGCTACGACTATGCCAGGCATATGCGGGCGGACAGCGACGAGCTGATACAGCCCATGGACGTACTCATACTCGAGGGCATACATATGTTCCGCGATAAGCGCATAACCGACCTCATGAGCCTGAAGGTCTACATGCACGTGGATATAGACGTCTGCCTGCTCCGCCGCATAAAGCGGGATATACGGGTTCGCGGACGCTCCATAGAAAACATAGCCGAGCAGTACATGGCGACCGTAAAGCCCATGTACGAGGAATACATAAGCAAATACATTCGGGAGGCCGACTTTGCCGTAATGCGGGGCGGCAGGAACCGCATGGCGATAGACGCCATTTCCGCCTACATCTCCGCCAAGCTGCTCGCGGAAAAATTCGACCGCGAGGCGAAGCAGGAGGCTCTCAAAAATTCAGCTTCGGAGGGTTCCATTGAAGGATAAGCAGGATATGGAGGGACTTTGGAAGTCCTCGAGAAGATACATTTTTATAGTGGCCTTCGGCGTCATATTATATGAGATAATCGAAAACCTGACCGCCGTAAAAAGCTCAGTCGGGGGCTTTTTCGACGCCATCAGCCCCATATTCATAGCTATGGCCATAAGCTTCATAGCCAATATGCCCATGTGCTTTCTGGAAAACAGGCTGTTTTCAAAATGGCGCGCCTCAAAGCTCAAGCGGGTAATATGCGTGGTGATGGCGATGCTGTTCGTGCTTTCCATAATCACGGTGCTGATAGTGATAGTAGGTCCCAAGCTGGTCGACAGCATAAAATCCCTGGCGGAAAACTACGATTCCTACTCCAAGAGCCTGATTAAATGGGGCACCGACGTATGGGAAAGGCTGAACCTCAACGATGACATAGCCGTAAAGGTTCGCCAGGTGTCCGAGGACATATTGGACAAGCTGGACGGCTTCATAAGCGGTCTCGCCTCCGGCCTGCTGCGCTTTACCGTAAGCACCGTGGGCGTGGTCGTGGATATGCTCTTTGCGCTGATAATCAGCATATACGCCCTCGCGAACAAGGAAAACCTGCTGTGCCAGTGCCGCAAGTTCATAAAAGCCGTGTTCAACGAGCAGCATGCCTCAAGAATATTGGATGTATGCGCCCGCACCAATAAATCGCTGCACAACTATGTATACGGTATGCTCATAGAGTGCTTCATACTCGGCATGATGTGCTTCATGGGGATGCAGATACTGGGATTCCCCTTTGCAGTGCTGATAAGCGTTATAGTAGGAGCTTCCCAGATGGTACCCATAGTGGGCCCATGGGTATCAGGCGCAATAGGCCTCTCCATAATATTCGTTGTGGACCCTCCCCGCGCCCTGTGGTTCATAGTGTTCGTGCTGGCCATACAGCAAATAGAGGGCAACCTCATATATCCCAAGGTGGTTGGAAACGCAGTGGGCATATCCGGATTGTGGGTGATGATAGCGGTGCTGTTCGGCGCCCGTCTCTTCGGACTAATGGGCGCCATACTCTGCGTGCCCATAATGGCGGTGCTGTATACCCTTATTGGGGAATGGGTGAATAATCGGCTGGAGGAAAAGCGCGCCATTGCCCAGCGAGACGAGAAATGACGGAAATAAAAAAGCGGCCCTGGAGCCGTTTTTTTATTTATCTATATCACTGAGCTTTCTTAAGCTGCTGAACTTCGGAGTTGAGGTTTTTAACGACTATCTTGAGCAGTTCCACATCGCTTTGCAGCTCGTCTACTTTGCTCTTTGGGGCAAGCGTTTCAGAGAGCATGGCATGACCCTCGGCTAAAACCTTGAGCTTAGGAATTATCTCGTTTTCGATGCGCAGGTTGGTCTTGATCGCCTCTGTCTTAAGGTTGCTCACATCTGCCTTAAGTTCACCGATGTCGGCCTTCATGCCGTTCATGTCGGCCTGCATACCATTTATGTCAGCCTTCATACCGTTCATGTCGGCCTTCATACCGTTCATGTCAGCCTTCATGTCATTCATATCGGCCTTCATGCCGTTCACATCGGCCTTCATGCCATTCATGTCAGCCTTCATGCCGTTCACATCGGCCTTCATGCCGTTCATGTCGGCCTTCATGCCGTTCATGTCGGTCTGTATACTTGCCAGCATTTCAAGTATCTTTTCTTCGTTAGTCATTCGCCTCACCCTCCTTTGCCTTATATTATATCCTACGCCTGTTCCTATAACAAGATATGAAATCTGCTTTTATCTCTATGATTTTGGCCTGACGGTCTGTCAATAGCAGCAGGGAAAGGTACACTGCCTAACGTCCAAGGACAGTGCTTCCCTTGCGGTACGGAAATCCGCATAATACCTCGCTGCATGAAAAAGGCGCGAACCCGCGCCTTGTTGTCTGCCTACTTTCAGTCCCTGCACTTATAGCTTCCGCACAGGCTCTCATCTTCGGGGTTGCCGGTATGGCAGCCGCACATAGGCTCAACCTCGATGCGTTCCAGCCCGCAGTCGCATCCGCTCATGTTGTATGCGCAGCTTGTGACCTTGCAGCCGATGGTCTGGCTCTTTGCCTTTGACATTCTTAAGTACCTCCTGTTTCGTAGTCAGCCTTAGTTTGCCGCCTGTATGGAGGCGCTATTCAGGTAGAATATGACAGGGCGTTTTCAGCTCTTTGCCTCGAACCTGTTGCCGCACTTGGAGCAGGTAACTCTTATCCTGCCCTTGCCCTTGGGTACCCGGAGCTTCTGCATACACTGGGGGCAGGTGAGGTATTTGTATTTTTTCTTTTCCTTCTGTACGTTTACAAAGTTCTGCCGGCGAATGCGCAGCGTCTGCCACCAGTTGCGCACGCTGCGCTCCATGTTCATATACCGGGCCAGCTCCTGCTGCCGGGCGTAAAAGTTTCGGCTAAGCATACGGAAAAGCGCAAAGGCGATAAGCGCCAGCGTTATGCCGCGCAGCGCGTAGTACACCCCTGCCGGCGCCCTGCCGAAAAACCAGGATATCACGGATACTATAAGGCTCGCGATTATCAGCGCCCTGCTGAGCTGATCCACGCCGTATCTTCCCTGAAACCACCTGTTGAACATATTATGCCCGCTCCTCTTGTCCTTTTATAAGTATCGCCGCGCCGTATGGGGGCAGCTCCCTTTCTATACAGCCGTTTTCCAGCTCGGCCCTGATATTGCCGCAAAAATCCTTATTCGCAAAGCAGGCCGTTACCGGCTCGCAGCTCCTGTTTACCATGCATATGACCTCCGGCCGGTACAGCGCAAATACATCGCCGCGACCCGCGAAGGCGCAGCCGCCTTTGGCGCGTTTATGCAGCTCTCCCAGCTTTTGGAAATATGCGATAAGCTCTGTATCCTCTTGACCCCATGGGTATGTGCCCCGGTTGAAGGGGTCCGCCATGCCTGTAAGCCCCGCCTCGTCGCCGTAGTAGAGGCAGGGGGCGCCGGGCATCATATACTGTACCGCGGCCGCCGCCATGAAGCGCTTTCTGCCCGCATCCAGCTGCTCTATAGTGGGGGAATAGGCCGCCTGCTGCTCCTTGGTGAGGGCGTCCCTTTCCGGCGCGCCCGAAAGGGCGGTAATTGCCCTGACGACATCGTGGCTGCCCATGAGATTGAGAAGGCTTTCGTAAAACTGCGGCGGGTAGTTCTCCATAAGCCGGAGCAGGCCCCTTGCCAGCCCTTCGCCGTCGATCCTTCCGAGGAAGAAATCCATCAGCAGCCTGCGGAATGGGTAATCCATAACGCTGTCCAGCTCATGGCCGTCCACATATTTACGCCGGCCGCCCATACTGTGCTTATTGGTGGCCTCCTCCCACACCTCGCCTAAGAGCACCCCATCGGGGTCTATGCTCTTGAGCTTTTTGCGCAGGAATTCTATAAATCCGTCCGGCAGCTCATCCGCCACGTCCAGCCGCCATGAGGTTATTCCCATTTTGGCATATTTTTCCATTACGCCGCCTATGAATTCCATGTATGAAGGGGTAAGCTCCTTCACCTCGGGCAGCGTCTCAAAGCCCCACCAGCAGCGGTAGCCGCTGGGATAGCCGGAGTCGAAGTCGTACCAGCTGCGATAGGGTGAATTGCGATCACGATAAGCACCACCCGGGCCATAGCGGCCCTCCCGGTTGAAGTAGACCGAGTCCGACCCCGTGTGGCTGAATACACCGTCC
>ERZ827498.3580-NODE-3580-length-13017-cov-3.685388_pt1 | contig 13017 bp, 9 predicted proteins | sample MGYA00519865_ERZ827498 | MGnify/ENA primary metagenome ERZ827498 (study PRJEB31778, sample SAMEA3449328) | human gut metagenome | biome: human gut; feature: human-associated habitat; material: faeces | place: United Kingdom | collected 2010/2012 ...
GCTTTCACTTCTTCGAATTGTTTCTCTAACTGGCCTTTTAACTTTTTCAGCTCTTCTTTCGTCAACTTGCTATACGGTTTCATACGGCATTCCTCCTGCTTTTTATGTTATCTTTTTCGCTATATGCTATTTTACCAAAATTTGAAGAAATTACAACATAAACTTGCATTTTCTACTAATTTTATAAAGAAAATGCTTATTTTTTCGTCTCTATATGCATTTCGCCGATATCATTCCGTCATTTACTGCATTCTCGCACTGAGCGTGGCCGCTTACGGCATAATTCTTATTCGCGCGAGTGCGCATCCTGCTGGAGTTTTTTGTATAATAGGAAATGTAAGTTCCTATTATATAATAAGAAGACAGCCATCCTGCACTTCTGCGCAAAACGACTGTCTTCTTAATTTATATCCATTCTTATTATAGGTGTACTCTCAAATCCTCATCTTTAAAACAGACACATTTGCAATATTTTACTCTGCTGCCTCTTCTCCGGTTAACCATGTTTCATCATTTACTTTTTGTTCAATTAAGAAATCAACACCATATAAAGCAACACGACGATAGTCACCAACAATACGTCCACGTCCGTATGTATCAGGTAAACCTGTAATTACTTTATTATGACGAGCTTTTTTAATTTCTGGTGTATAAACATCGAATACTGCTTGGTTATGTGTTTTATGATATTTTGTGAAAATTTCATGTAATTTTTCATCTGGTTCATATCCATAAGTTGCAGCAGCTTGTTCTGCCATTTTGATACCACCATAAGGCATGAAAGCTCTTTTTAAAGGTTTGTCAGTTTGTAAACCAACAACTTTTTCTAAGTCTTTCATATCTTCATCGATATATCCTGGTCCATATGCAGTAAGTCCACTTACTACTTTAGTTTCACATTCTAATACTCCACCTTTAGCTCTTTCTTCTTTTTGTAACTTTTGAAGTTTTCCCCAAAGTTTATTAGTAGCTTCTGTAGGATCAGCTAAAAATGATTCATCTCCATCATAAGGTTTATAGTTATCTTGAATGAATTGACGAGTGTTTACTTCTTCTTTCCAAAGTCTTCCTTTAAATCCGTTCCATTCTTCATTGAATTTATCTGTTAAAGCCATTTTGTTTATTTCCTCCTAAATCAAAATTCCTTCATAATTATAGCACTTACATTTTGCATAGACAACAAAAACTTCAAGAAAATGATTAGCGCTTACATAATTACTTTACATGTTTACTATAACAGGAATCATTCCTAAAATCCACTCATATGCTCTTATAAATATTATTTATTTTTTCCTAGCTTTTCTAATTGATTTAGTATATAGTTTACATAGACATTTTAGGAGGCTTTTTTATGACATTAACAAACCAAGCTTTATCAAGCGCTGCTGATAAAGATTTAGAATTATCAAAACAAGTATGTCGCGAAGCAGTAAATGAAGTAATTGAGAAAAATCATTTAACATTATCTCCACAATTTACGCAAAATCTCGTTGTACATCTTGCAATTGCAATGCTTAGAATCAAAACAAACAATTACATTCCTTTAAGTCAAGGACAAATCACATCATATAAAGCAAATACTAACTATGATTCAGCAGTTGAAATTTGTAATATTCTTAGTAAAAAATTTGATATTGAATTTCCAGAATCAGAGTTAGCACTTATTTCAATGTACCTATCTAAAAATAACGTATTAGATGTTGAATTTAATGCCGGTGTTAATTTATTAGATGATGAAATTATTGAAATTTTACAAAACACTTTAGATTCTTTATTTAAACAAAAAGGTATAGATTTAAGAAATAATGAAAAATTACTTGTTTCTTTAGGATTACATTTAACACCAGCACTTGATCGTTTATTAGAAGATTCACAAATCGAAAATCCTTTAACAGAAAAAATCAAAGAAAGACATCCTAAAGAATTTGCAATGGCAGAAATCTTAAATGACGCTATTGAATCTATTTATCATAAAAGATTTACTGAAGATGAAGTGGCTTATTTTGCATTACACTTTATTGTTTCAGCAAGACAAAAATAGAAGTTCACATTGAACTTCTATTTTTTTATAAATATTTACCCGTTATACTTTCATTATTATTTTTAATTTTGTCAATCGTTCCAGAAGCAACAATTCTTCCACCATCTTTGCCACCACCTGGTCCCATATCAATAATATAATCTGCTGTCTTAATAACATCAAGATTGTGTTCAATAACAACTACAGTGTTGCCGCCCTCTGCAAGCCTGTGAAGAATATTGACAAGCTTGTGGACATCGGCAAAATGCAGTCCAGTTGTAGGCTCATCAAGAATATATATAGTCTTTCCTGTGCTTCTTCTTGAAAGCTCTGTTGCAAGCTTGATTCTCTGTGCCTCACCACCTGAAAGCTCAGTTGATGGCTGTCCAAGCTTGACGTAAGACAAGCCAACCTCGTTGAGAGTCTCAATCTTTCTTCTTATACTTGGCACATTTTCAAAGAAATCAACTGCATCCTCAATAGTCATGTCAAGAACATCATATATGCTCTTATCCTTGTATTTTACTTCAAGAGTTTCTCTGTTGTAACGCTTACCCTCGCAGACTTCACAAGGTACATACACATCCGGCAGGAAATGCATCTCTATCTTGATAATACCGTCACCGGAGCATGCCTCACATCTTCCACCTTTAACATTAAAGCTGAATCTTCCCTTCGTATATCCTCGTTCCTTCGCGTCCTTAGTCGTTGCAAACAGGTCTCTTATCATGTCAAATACACCTGTATAGGTTGCCGGATTAGACCTTGGTGTTCGTCCAATTGGTGACTGGTCAATATTAATGACCTTATCAAGCTGCTCTATTCCGTCAATTCCATCATGGTCGCCTGCAATACATCTCGCCCTGTTAAGCGACTTTGCAAGGTGCTTGTAAAGAATCTCATTAACAAGTGAACTCTTGCCTGAGCCTGACACACCTGTTACGCATGTGACAACTCCAAGCGGAATATCTACATCAATATTCTTAAGATTATTCTCCCTTGCGCCTCTTACCTTAATCCAGCCAGCAGGCTTTCTACGCTCTGCCGGTACAGGTATCTTGATTCTTCCTGACAGATATGCACCTGTAAGTGAGTCCTTGCACGCCATAATGTCCGCAGCAGTTCCTGTTGCGACAACTTCTCCACCATTTCTTCCTGCGCCTGGGCCGATATCCACAATATAATCGGCTGCAAACATAGTATCCTCATCATGTTCAACGACAATAACTGAGTTACCAAGATCTCGCAAATGTGTCAGAGTTCCTAGTAGCTTGTCATTATCCCTCTGGTGAAGTCCGATACTTGGCTCATCAAGAATATAAGCAACTCCTACAAGACCTGAACCAATCTGTGTAGCAAGCCTGATTCTCTGTGCTTCACCGCCTGACAGAGTTCCTGTAGCACGCGAAAGTGCCAGATAATCAAGCCCTACATCTACAAGGAACTTAATTCTCGCCTTGATTTCCTTAAGAATCTCTGCACCAATAAACAACTGTCTCTCTGATAGCTTCATATTCTCAAGGAATTCCTGAAGCTTTATAATAGACATGTTAGTAATCTCATATATGTTCTTATCTGCAATAGTAACAGCAAGTGAAGACGGCTTAAGTCTCTGTCCGTGACAGGCAGAACAAGGTCTGATTCTCATAAACTCCTCATACTGCTGCTTGGTATTATCAGAATATGTCTCTCTGTATCTTCTCTCCATATTCTTAATAAGACCTTCAAATGCGACATCATATACACCCTCTCCGCGCTGGCCTTTATATTTAACCTTTACAGAATGTCCCTTAGTACCATTGATAATAATATCCTTAATATTATCAGGATAATCCTTGAATGGTGTCTTTAATGAAAATCCATATTCCTCTGCAAGTGCATCAAGAACCGCCCTGCTAAAGCTGCCCTCGTCCTTAGATGACTGCCATCCCATTCCGACAATAGCGCCTTCATCAATGCTGAGACTCTCATCCGGTATAAGCAGCTCTGCATCAAACTTCATTGTATAACCAAGTCCGAAACAATCCGGGCATGCGCCAAATGGATTGTTGAACGAAAAGCTTCTTGGCTCAACCTCATCAATACTTATACCACAGTCTGGGCAGGAAAAGCTCTGACTGAAATTAAGCGTCTCACCATCAATAACATCTACTGTCATAAGACCTTCGGCAAGCTTAAGAGCTGTCTCAATAGAATCTGTAAGTCGTTTCTGGATTCCGTCTCTTACAGAAAGTCTGTCTACAACAATCTCAATATTATGCTTCTTATTCTTATCAAGCTTAATATCGTCTGTCAGCTCGTACATGCTTCCATCAGCAATAACACGCACAAATCCGCTCTTCTTTGCCTGCTCAAACAGCTTTACATGCTCACCTTTTCGTCCACGGACAACAGGTGCAAGAACCTGAATCTTAGTTCTTTCAGGAAGCGCCATAATAACATCAACCATCTGGTCAACTGTCTGTTTGTTGATTTCCCGTCCGCATTTCGGGCAATGCGGAATACCAATTCTTGCATAGAGAAGTCGAAAATAATCATATATTTCTGTAACAGTTCCTACTGTAGAACGCGGATTTCTGTTAGTTGACTTCTGGTCTATAGATATAGCCGGTGAAAGTCCTTCAATACTGTCAACATCAGGCTTTTCCATCTGTCCCAAGAACTGTCTTGCATATGAAGACAGTGATTCCATATATCTTCTCTGACCTTCTGCATATATTGTATCAAATGCAAGACTCGACTTTCCCGAGCCTGAAAGTCCTGTAAGCACAACAAGCTTGTCTCTTGGAATATCAACATTTATTCCTTTAAGATTATGCTCTCTTGCACCCTTTATCCTTATGCAGTTCTTGTAACTGCCTCTTTCAATCTCTTTCTTTAACTTACTATCAGCCATGTTTTTTTCCTTCATAAATATATTTATTAATCTCAATCATCTTGTCACGAAGCTGTGCAGCCTCCTCAAAGTTAAGCTCTGCTGCTGCCTTACGCATGTTCTTCTCAACCTGCGTCTTAACCTTCTCAAGCTCTTTGATGCTCATAGATTCATAATCAACCTTAAGCTTTCCGGAAGCATCACCCGGTTCCGCTGCCTTGCTTATACTTATCAGATCTCTTACTGCCTTCTTGATTGTCTGTGGAGTAATTCCATGCTCATCATTATACTCCTGCTGAATCTTTCTTCTTCGTTCTGTCTCTGAAATAGCCTTTTCCATAGATTCAGTAATCTTGTCTGCATACATGATAACATGTCCCTCTGCATTTCTTGCAGCTCGACCAATCGTCTGTATAAGCGATGTCTCTGTTCTTAAGAAGCCTTCCTTATCAGCATCAAGTATTGCAACAAGGCTGATTTCAGGAATATCCAGACCTTCTCGCAACAGGTTGATTCCAACAAGAACATCAAATCCATCAAGACGCATATCTCTTATAATCTTCTGACGCTCAAGCGTATCAATATCTGCATGAAGATACTTAACCCTGATTCCTGCCTCTTTAAGATAATCAGTAAGGTCCTCCGCCATTCTCTTGGTAAGTGTAGTAACAAGCACCTTGTTCTTCTTGGCAGTTTCCTTGTTAATCTCTGATATAAGGTCATCAATCTGTCCTTCAATCGGCTTAACAGTTATCTCCGGGTCAAGAAGTCCGGTAGGTCTGATAACCTGCTCTGTTCTCATAAGCTCATGCTCTGCCTCGTATGTGCTTGGTGTTGCTGATACGAAAAGCATCTGTGAAATCTTGCTCTCAAACTCGCTGAAATTAAGCGGTCTGTTGTCCTTCGCAGATGGCAGTCTGAAGCCATAATCTACAAGCGTAGTCTTTCTTGACTGGTCACCGGCATACATGCCTCGAATCTGCGGAATAGTGATATGCGACTCATCCACAATAATAAGAAAATCATCTGGAAAATAATCCATCAGCGTATACGGAGGACACCCTGCCGGAAGTCCTGCCAGATGTCTTGAATAATTCTCTATTCCTGAACAAAAGCCTGTCTCCTGCATCATCTCTATATCAAAATTCGTTCTCTCTTCAATTCTCTGTGCCTCTAGAAGCTTATCCTCACTCTTGAAATACTTCACTCTCTCGGCAAGCTCTGCCTTAATATTCTCAATCGCAGCGTCCATCTTCTCCTTCTCAACAACATAATGTGAGTTAGGAAATATCGCAATATGTTCAAGAATGCCTTTAACTTCGCCTGTTAGGGAATCTATCTCACTTATTCTGTCCACTTCATCACCAAAGAATTCAACTCTTATGGCATCACCTGATGATGATGAAGGATACACTTCAACAACATCGCCTCTTACCCTGAAGGTTCCTCGCTTAAAATCCTGGTCGTTCCTTACATACTGGATATCAATAAGCTTTCTTATGCAATCATCCCTGTCCTTCTCCATTCCCGGACGAAGCGAAATAACCATGTTCTTATAATCAACCGGCGCACCTAATCCATATATACATGAAACCGAAGCAACGATAATAACATCATTTCTTTCAGAAAGTGCCGCTGTTGCCGAATGTCTTAATTTATCAATTTCATCATTAATAGATGAATCCTTCGCAATATAAGTGTCACTCTGAGGTACATAGGCCTCTGGCTGGTAATAATCATAATAGGAGACAAAGTACTCAACCGCATTCTCTGGAAAGAACTCCTTCATCTCCCCATACAACTGCGCTGCCAGTGTCTTATTATGGCTTATAATAAGTGTAGGTTTCTGAACATTCTGTATAATGTTCGCCATTGTAAATGTTTTACCAGAACCAGTTACACCAACTAGAGTCTCAAACTGATTGCCTTCCTCAAAGCCCTTTGTAAGTGCTTCAATAGCCTGCGGCTGGTCGCCCATCGGCTTAAAATCCGAATGTAATACGAATCTGTCCATAATCCCTCCCTATTAAATACATTTTTCTCATTATACAATATAACAGCCAAAAAGTACAGAACAAACATTCGATTTGCCCTGTACTTTATTCCATACCTCTATATTCGTTATTCTGCCGCGCTGACACTCATTTTTCCATTGAGATACTCTACTGCTGCCTTCAACTGCACATCTTCAGTCGCATCATCCGGAAGCTCCACAATACTGTCAGGTGTCACTCCCTTGCCGTGAATATCCTGTCCCTTAGGAGTGAAATATTTGGCAATTGTATACTTAACCGCACTTCCATCAGTAAGCGGACGGATTGTCTGCACAATGCCCTTACCAAATGTCTGTGTTCCGATTATCTGTGCCTTATCATAATCCTGCATTGCACCGGCAAATATCTCAGATGCACTTGCACTATTGCCATTTACCAAAACTGCCATCGGAATATTAAGCTCATGATTATCAGAACCTGAATATTCCTGTCTCTTACCAGACTTAGTCTCTGTATACACGATAAGTCCGTTCGGAAGAATATAATCTAGCATATCAGCCACAGTCTTAAGAACTCCGCCAGGATTATTTCTTATATCAATTACAAGTCCTGTAATTCCCTGCTTCTGAAGGTCATCAACAGCCGATTTAAACTGCTCTGTTGTAACATCATCAAACTGTGAAATATAGATATATCCAATATTATTCTCAAGTACCTCTGATGAAACAGTCTTAATATCAATCTTGTCTCTTGTAACTGTGAAACTCAGCTTCTCGCCATTTCTCATAACAGTAAGATTAACATCTGTACCCTTCTCACCCTTAATAAGAGCAACCGCTACAGAAAGATCCATTCCTGTAATATCCTCGCCATTAACCTCTGTTACCTTATCTCCATTTCTGATACCAGCCTTATATGCCGGTGCATCCTCATATGCTTCTGATATAAGTATTGAACCGTCGTCAGCCTTCTGGCATACCGCACCAATTCCATAGAAAGAACCTGATGTTGACTCCATCATTGACTTATATTCTTGAGGCGTATAATAAACAGTATATTTATCACCATATGCAGCAAGATATGCCTTAAAAATGTTGTCTGCAGCCTTTTCATCATCTACATCATCAAAGTAGAATCCATCTCCAAGCAGCGAATCCAAAGCATTCAGCTTACCTTCAACCTTAGTTCCGATTCCTTCGTTATCACTTGTTCCAACATCCTGAACATATATACGTCCGTCCATTCCAATATGGATATTACCACTTCTTATAAGTCCAATGAATACGCATGACAACGCCAGTATCACAACCAGCAGTGTTGCCACAACACCAATAATAACGCCTTTGCCTAAAGCATGTTTTCTCTTTCGTTCCTGTGCGGCCCCTTCCGAAGAAAAAGGTCTGTTATTATCATATTCCATTGAGTCCTCCTATTAAGTTGAATTATTTATTAAAATATGGCATAGGATTAACATATTGGCGAGTTTTTCCATCATCGAGCATTACATCAAAATGCAGATGTGCGCCAAATGAATTACCCGTATTCCCCATAACACCAAGCTTCTGTCCCTTCGTCACCTGGGCTCCTACTGATACATTTAAACTATCAAGATGCAGGTATCTCGTATACAGTCCATTACCATGATAAATCATCACATAATTACCCGCTGTTGAGTAATATTCGCTCTGTCTGTGTGCAATTACAACTTTACCGTCATAAGCCGCATATACAGGATCACCTGAAACGCCTGCTCTGACTGCTCCAATATCCACACCTTTATGTGGTGAAGTTCTGTCAGATGTATCTCCATATGGAGAAGTTATTCTTGTACTTGTTGTTGGCCATTTGAAAGTTCCGCCATCATATCTGTTAGACGGAGTAACTCCGCTTGCTTCCTCTGCCTTAATCTTGGCTGTTATAGAAGCAATCTCTGCATCGAGCTTCTTCTCGTCAGCTTCGAGCTGTTTCTTATAAGCCACCTGATCAGCCGTATTCTTACTCAAAGCATTAAGCTGGGCATTCTTCTCATTCTGGACAACCTCAAGTGCATCAACCTGTGCCTGAAGTGCCTCCTGACTGGCAGTCAGAGTCTCTTTATCTTCTTCAAGCTTTACTTTAGAAGATGATATCAGATTAATCGTTGACTGATATTCCTCAAGCATCTGTCTGTCATACTCTGATATCTTATTAATATACTCAAATTTATTAAGCATATCCGCCATACTCTGTGATGATAAAAGAACTTCAACATATGTATAATCATTATGCTCATACATAAACTGGATTCGCAGCTTCATAGCCTCATACTGGCTCTCCTTATCAGCCTCAGCCTGCTCAAGCTGTACCTGTGTCTCCTCAATCTCAGCTTCAAGCTCTGCAATCTGGGTATTAATGTCATCTAATGACGCTGACAATTCTCCCATCTGGGCATCAAGACCCTGAATAAGAGATGTAAGATCTGAACTCTGTGCCTTAAGCTGAGCAATCTTGTCTTCTGTTTCTTTCTTTTTATTCTGTATATCATTCTGCTGGTTCTGGGCATTCTTCAGATCCGATTTATTATCTCCAAATGTAACCTGTGCAAAACAATACGGTATAAGCAGCATTACAATCATGAGTGCCGCTGTTATTTTCTTTATTAAATTGTTCCGAAACAGTGCTTTCTCCATACAGCCACTCCTTTACCATAATTAAAATGTTTTCTAAAAACAAACAGGGACTTCTGCATCCGTTTGCAAAAGCCCCCAAAAACTATCCGAAACTATACATCGGCATGCTTTCTTACAGCGAAGAAACTTCCTATAAGACCAATACCAATTCCAAGAATAACTGCTACCGGAATAAGTACCTCAAATACTTCTGATGCTGGCATAAATGCTAATATATTCTGTAAGACAGAGAATTTTCCAAGAACAAAATTAACAACTCCACCATAAATATATCTCAATATTGCTACCGGAATAATAGCACCTATAAGTCCTATAACGATACCTTCTACGAAGAATGGTGCATTAACAAATGCATCCGTAGCTCCTATATATTTCATGATTGATATCTCATCTTTTCGTACTGTAATACCAATTACAATTGTATTAGTAATAAGGAATATAGATACCGCAAGAAGAACAACAATTACTGCAACTGCAACATAACTTACAAGTCTTGCTGCACTGGCAAGTCCGCTTGCTGTAACCTCTGAACGGTTAACCTGTCTTATTCCATCCTTATTCTCAAGGTACTTAACCAGTGTACCCTGATTACTTGCATCCTTAAGATATACTTCATAAGAAGAAGAATTAGCTAAAGGATTATCATCCTTGAAGCCTTCTGCAAGTTCAGGATATGCGGCGAAATACTCACCCTTGAAGCTTTCCCATGCATCATCAGCTGATACATACTGAACTCTTGATACTTCTTCTCTTTTGCTGATTTCATCTCCAAGCTTCTTAATATCCGTCTCACTGAGATTTTCGTCAAAGAAAACTGTTACACAGACCTCTGTCTCAGCCTTCTTAATCATATACTGAAAATTAACCACTATAGAATAGAATACTCCAAAAAGGAATATACATGCTGTAATTGTTGCTATTGATGCCAGTGAGAACATCTTATTACGATGGATATTCTTAAATCCATCTTTAATATGATATGCTAATGACCTAATCTTCATAGAAATAACCACCCTTTTCCTGATCGCTGATAATCTTTCCTTCACTCATAGTAATAGTTCTCTTCTTCATCTGCTGAACTATCTCCATATTATGGGTAACTACAAGTACTGTTGTTCCCTGCTTATTAACCTGATTAAGAATCTTCATGATTTCATTAGAATTGGCAGGATCAAGGTTACCTGTTGGCTCGTCGCACAACAATATAGCCGGCTTGTTAACCAGCGCTCTTGCAATTGCGATTCTCTGCTGCTCACCACCTGATAACTCATTAGGAAAAGCCTTATATTTGTCAAGAAGTCCTACCATGGAAAGCATCGCAAGTACTCTTGACTTAATCTTTCTGTTAGGAGCTTCTACTACCTTCTGTGCAAATGCGATATTCTCATATACATTTCTGTCTGGTAACAGACGGAAATCCTGGAATACTACACCAATATCTCTTCTAAGATACGGAAGCTTCTTTCTTGTTATCTTATTGAGATATTTCTTATTAACATATATCTTACCTGATGTAGGATCTAATTCCTTAAGTAATAGTTTGATAAGAGTCGACTTACCTGAACCACTCTTACCTACTATAAATACGAATTCACCTTTCTGGATGTGAAGATTAATTCCATTAAGCGCAGCAACGCCAGTGGAATATGTCTTCGTAACATCTTCCATGATTATCATGTATCATTTCCTCCAAAAATCACTAAAATGTATCTTTACTTTCCATATACTTCATGTACTTAACTACCATAAGAGCAATCTTAAATGTTATTGCATCATCAAACACTCTGAGGTCAAGCCCGGTTATCTTCTGTATTTTATCAAGTCTGTAAACAAGTGTATTTCTATGGATGTAAAGCTGTCTTGATGTTTCTGAAACATTAAGGCTGTTCTCAAAGAACTTGTTAATTGTTGACAAAGTCTCATCATCAAAATCATCAGGAGCCTTTCCTTCAAATATCTCCTTAATGAACATCTGACATAATGGTATAGGAAGCTGATATATAAGACGGCCTATTCCTAATCTGTTGTAAGCAACAACATTCTTATTGCTGTAGAAAATCTTTCCCACATCAAGTGCCATCTTAGCTTCCTTGTAAGATCTTGAAACCTCTCTTATGTCATTAACAATTGTACCATAAGCAACATGTGCCGCACTCATCGCCTCAGTGCTTAACATATCAATTATAACATCAGCTGTCTTGTCAAGTTCATCATATGACTCATTGCCTTTAACTTCCTTAACAAGAATTATACTCTTCTCGTCAACTGCTGTAATGAAATCTCTTGTCTTATTAGCAAAAAGTGTTCTTACTGTCTCTAAAGCATTAGTATCCTTCTCGTGCTTAGTCTCAATGATATATACGACTCTCTTAACATCTGTTTCAATATGAAGCTTCTCTGCTCTTGTATACATATCAACGCGAAGAAGATTATCAAGAAGAAGATTCTTAATAAAGTTATCCTTATCGAATCTCTCCTTATATGCTACAAGCAGATTCTGTATCTGGAATGCAGCAAGCTTTCCAACCATATATACATCATCACTTGTTCCTCTTGCCATGATTATATATTCAAGGTTGCCTTCATCTTCAACCTTAAAAAACTGAAAACCATTAACTGCCTGACTCTCTGCTGGCGAATCAATAAAACTAATCGCATCCGCAAGGCATTCTGAAACATTATCAAAAGTCTTGGCTGCAACATTCTTATCTGCATCCACAATGCACAAATCCACTCGTGAAATAGCCTTAAGTCCCTCTACAGTTGTCTGTAAAATTCTATTAGATATCATTATTATCCCTTTCTGTCTACCACTTACCTTTTATTCGTACATATTCTATCTTATTGTAAAGCAAAACGGCAAAAAAAAAAAGGGGAAATGCAAATTTATTGCATTTCCCCTTCATAATTAAGATTCATTTAATAATTAGTGTGTGATAACGATTTCTGTTTCCTTATCGAATACATGAAGTCTTTCAACATCCATAGCAAATGTTACTTCATCACCAGGTCTTGCTGTTGTACGAGGATTTACCTTAGCTGTACATGTTACATCACCGATTTCATAGTGAAGGTTAACTTCTGCACCAAGTAACTCGTAAACCTTAACTGTAGCTGTAAACTTAGAATCTGCATTCTTAGCGATGAATTCTGCATCATCCTTAACATCTTCTGGACGGATACCAACTACAACTGTCTTACCAACATAGTTGCCATCGATAAGCTTCTTGCTCTTCTCAGCTGGAAGAGTAATTGTAACTGTATCAGAAAGTACAAGGTCAACCTGTGAACCATTAGCCTTAACTTCTGCATCGATAAGGTTCATCTGAGGTGATCCGATGAATCCAGCAACGAAGATATTGTTAGGTGTGTTGTAAAGGTTCTGAGGTGTATCTACCTGCTGAATAATACCATCCTTAAGAACTACGATTCTTGTACCAAGTGTCATAGCCTCTGTCT